>ERZ1026854.2465-NODE-2465-length-10516-cov-5.724692_pt1 | contig 10516 bp, 7 predicted proteins | sample MGYA00380157_ERZ1026854 | MGnify/ENA primary metagenome ERZ1026854 (study PRJEB33269, sample SAMEA4719793) | human gut metagenome | biome: human-associated habitat; feature: organic feature; material: feces | place: Cameroon | collected 2013-10 ...
GTTTGTACTGCTGGCTTTTCAGAAAATTATTTAAAAAAGGAATTTGTATCGCCTTTTTTGCAGAAAAATCAGGATGTTTTGTTGATGACCACCTTATGCCGGCTGTCTGGGCAACAAAGATTTTTCTGCATGTGGGCGGCGTATCTGGCCGTTTTAAATGAATTTGGAAAAAATGTATAAATATGCATGGATATGTATAAAATCTTAGTGCTATTTGTTTTGGGAAAAAGGTTGAAAAAAGTCTTGTGATATGATACACTTTTTACAATTTAGGAAAAAGACTATAGGTACTAATAAGGGGAAGTTCAGTCAGGGGACTGTCTGGATGGAAAAGAAAGAAAAACGGCGACGTTTTTTTTTTTGGAAAAAAAATGAAAGGACAGGGAAACGAATGAAAGCTCATTTAATACTCGAAGATGGGAATGTATTTACCGGAACAAGTATAGGTTCTACTAGGGAAGTCATCAGTGAAATCGTATTTAATACGTCGATGACAGGTTATCTGGAGGTCCTGACAGACCCGTCATATGCGGGACAGGCTGTTGTCATGACTTATCCATTGATTGGAAATTACGGAATCACACCGGATATGGAGTCAGGCAGACCGTGGCCGGACGGATATATTGTAAGGGAGTTATCAAGAATGCCGAGTAACTTCCGTGAGGAGGGAACGATTCAGGATTTCCTCACAAAATATGATATTCCGGGTATTGCGGGAATTGACACCCGTGCACTGACAAAGATCCTTCGTGAGAAGGGAACCATGAATGGTATGATTACCACGAATGATAATTATAATATAGAAGAAATAATTCCCAGATTAAAAGCATACACGACAGGTAATGTTGTGGACAAAGTTACCTGCAGTGAAAAACGAGTATTAAAAGGAAACGGCAAGCGCGTTGCATTGCTTGACCTTGGAGCAAAAAATAATATTGCCCAGTCTTTAAATAAACGAGGCTGTGAAGTGACGATCTATCCGGCACATACGACAGCAGAAGAGATTCTTGCATCCAATCCGGATGGAATCATGCTTAGCAACGGACCTGGAGATCCAAAGGAGTGTAAAGAGATCATTGCTGAGATCAAAAAATTATATGATTCTGATACGCCGATCTTTGCAATCTGCTTAGGACACCAGCTGATGGCACTTGCAACCGGAGCTGACACACATAAGATGAAATACGGACACCGCGGTGGAAATCATCCGGTGAAAGATTTAGAAACAGGCAGAGTATATATTTCCTCCCAGAATCACGGTTATGTGGTTGACACGGATACTCTTGATCCAAAGATCGCAAAACCGGCATTTGTGAATGTAAACGATGGAACCAATGAGGGACTTTCCTATGTTGGTAAAAACATTTTTACCGTACAGTTCCATCCGGAAGCATGTCCGGGACCGCAGGATTCTGCATACCTGTTTGACCGCTTTATTTCGATGATGTAAAAGAAAAATTCTTACGTTATTGTCTAACAAATTTTAGGAGGAAGAATTAATGCCAAGAAATCATGACATAAAAAAAGTTTTAGTAATTGGTTCAGGCCCAATCGTAATTGGACAGGCTGCAGAGTTTGACTATGCAGGTACACAGGCCTGCCGTTCATTGAAAGAAGAAGGCGTTGAGGTTGTACTGGTAAACTCAAACCCGGCGACGATCATGACAGATAAAGATATTGCAGATCAGGTTTATATTGAGCCGCTTACGGTATCGGTATTAGAGAAAATCATCGCAAAAGAAAAACCGGACAGTGTACTGCCGACGTTAGGTGGACAGGCAGGTTTGAACCTTGGTATGGAGTTAGAGGAAAAAGGCATCCTTGAAAAATACAATGTCAGACTGATCGGTACAACGGCAGAGACCATTTTCAAGGCAGAGGACCGTCAGGCATTCAAAGATACCATGGAAAAGATCGGTGAACCTTGTGCTGCATCCCAGGTCGTACACAACGTACAGGACGGTATCAAGTTCACCAACACCATCGGTTATCCGGTTGTGCTTCGTCCGGCATATACTCTTGGAGGAAGCGGCGGTGGTATCGCACATGACGAGAATGAATTAGTTGAGATTTTAACAAACGGTCTGCGTCTTTCCCGTGTCGGAGAAGTATTAGTAGAGCGCTGCATCGCAGGATGGAAAGAGATCGAGTACGAGGTAATGCGAGATGCGAACGGTAACTGTATCACGGTATGTAACATGGAAAATATCGATCCGGTCGGCGTGCATACCGGTGACTCCATCGTTGTTGCACCTTCCCAGACACTCGGCGATAAAGAGTATCAGATGCTCCGTACATCTGCATTAAACATTATTTCTGAGTTAAATATCACCGGAGGATGTAACGTACAGTACGCATTAAATCCGGACAGCTTCGAGTACTGTGTCATCGAGGTTAACCCGCGTGTATCCCGTTCTTCAGCACTTGCATCCAAGGCAACCGGATATCCGATCGCAAAAGTTGCTGCAAAGATCGCATTGGGCTACACCTTAGACGAGATCAAAAATGCAATCACCGGAAAAACTTATGCAAGTTTTGAGCCGATGCTTGACTACTGCGTTGTCAAGATCCCGAGACTGCCATTTGATAAATTCATCACAGCAAAGAGAACACTGACCACACAGATGAAGGCGACCGGAGAGGTTATGAGTATCTGTAATAACTTCGAGGGCGCATTGATGAAAGCAATCCGTTCCTTAGAGCAGCATGTGGACAGCTTAATGTCCTATGATTTTACCGGTCTTTCTGATAAAGAATTAAATGATCAGCTTCATGTGGTAGATGACCGCCGTATCTGGGTAATTGCAGAGGCACTGCGCAGAGGCGTAAGTTATGATGAAATCCATGAGATTACTAAGATCGACCGTTGGTTTATCGATAAACTTGCCATTTTAGTTGAGATGGAAAACAAGTTAAAGAATGAGCCTTTAACCGTAGAGTTGTTAAAAGAAGCAAAACGCATTGAGTTTCCGGACAGCGTCATTGCAAAACTGACCGGAAAGACCGAAAAAGAGATCCACGATATGCGTTATGAGAATGGTATCGTTGCAGCATTCAAGATGGTAGATACCTGTGCCGCAGAGTTTGAGGCATCCACGCCGTACTACTATTCCGTATTCGGAAGTGAGAACGAAGCCATTGAGACAAATCCGAAGAAAAAAGTACTGGTGCTTGGTTCCGGCCCAATCCGTATCGGACAGGGTATCGAGTTTGACTACTGTTCCGTACACTGTACCTGGGCATTTGCGAAAGAGGGATGGGAGACTGTCATTATCAACAATAACCCGGAGACAGTTTCTACTGACTTTGATATCGCAGATAAACTTTACTTTGAGCCTCTGACACCGGAAGATGTAGAGAGTATCGTAAAACTTGAAAAACCGGACGGAGCTGTTGTACAGTTTGGTGGACAGACTGCAATCAAATTAACTGAGAGCCTGATGAAGATGGGCGTTAAGATCCTCGGAACAAAGGCAGAGGATGTCGACGCTGCAGAGGATCGTGAGCTTTTCGATGAGATCCTGGAAAAAACACAGATTCCGAGAGCTGCAGGTGGAACGGTATTTACTGCTGAGGAAGCAAAAGAAGTTGCAAACCGTCTTGGCTATCCGGTACTGGTAAGACCTTCCTATGTACTTGGTGGACAGGGTATGAAGATTGCATTTAACGATGATGAGATCGAAGAATTTATCGGCATCATCAACCGTATTGCACAGGATCACCCGATCCTCGTAGATAAATATTTACAGGGAAAAGAGATTGAGGTCGATGCGGTATGCGACGGAACGGATATCCTGATTCCTGGTATCATGGAGCATATTGAGCGTACCGGCGTTCATTCCGGAGACAGTATTTCTGTTTACCCGGCACCGACGATCAGCGATCGTGTAAAAGAGACGATCGTTGAGTATACCAAACGACTTGCACAGGCACTGCATGTAATCGGACTGATCAATATTCAGTTTATTGCCATGGACGAGCAGGTATATGTCATCGAAGTAAACCCGCGTTCTTCAAGAACCGTGCCATACATCAGTAAAGTAACCGGTATTCCGATCGTTGATCTTGCAACCAAAGTAATCATCGGCGATACCATCCGCGGACTTGGCTATGAGCCGGGACTTGCACCGACCGCAGATTACATTGCAATCAAGATGCCGGTATTCTCTTTCGAGAAACTGCGTGGCGCTGAAATCTCCTTAGGACCGGAGATGAAATCAACCGGTGAGTGCCTTGGTATTGCAAAGACTTTCAACGAGGCTCTTTATAAAGCATTCCTTGGTGCAGGAGTGACCTTGCCGAAATATAAGCAGATGATCATGACTGTAAAAGATGCAGATAAGCCGGAGGCAGTCGGCGTTGCAAAACGTTTTGAGGCACTTGGCTATAAGATCTATGCAACCAGAAGCACCGCAAAATATTTACAGGAGCACGGTGTCAATGCACTTCGTGTTAACAAGATCTCCCAGGAGTCACCGAACGTTATGGACTTGATCTTAGGACACAAGATTGACCTTGTTATTGATACACCAACACAGGGAAATGGTGACAAGACCAGAGACGGATTCCTGATCCGGAGAAATGCAATCGAGACAGGTGTTTACTGTATCACGGCAATGGATACGGCAAATGCGTTAGCACGCAGCTTAGAGACGGCGACGGATGATCTGACACCGGTGGATATTGCGACCGTAAAGAACCTATAGTTCTTCAAATTTATAGTTATTTGAGTTTATAATATAGAAAAGACAGCACAAATCTCGAAATGAGGTGTGCTGTCTTTTTTTTAAACCAAATAGTTTGACAATTTGATCGGGGGGTAAAATTGTATTTATAATTAAAAAGATAGTATATAACACAAAGGAGGAGTGAATTGGTTATGAAAAAGAAATTGTTAGTTACAATTCTTGCAATGACTGTGATGCTTACGAGCGTAAATCCGCCGGTAGTATAGGGGGAAGAAGCGTCTGAACAGGATGTGGTGCAAAGTGCTGGGGAAAGTGAGGAACTGGTTGAGGAAGATGTGTACGGGGAGGATGAAGAAGAGGATGACGATGAGGAAGATTGGGGCGAACCAGATGAGAATGGATTTGTGATTAAGGATGGTGATCATTATACCGACACTACTACAATCTATTGCAGCAAAGGTTCAACTGCTGAGGCATACGCTCTCGCGCATAATATTCCAGTCGTATATTTAGAGGATGCAGTAAGTAAAACACCAACAATCACCGTATCTGCCGGAATTTCAATCGAAAAAACAGCAGGAGATACAGCTTTTCCACTTGGAGTATCTACAGACAGTGATGGAAAAGTGACATATAGTTCAGATAATGAAAATGTTGTAAAAGTAGATTCAAATGGAAATGTAGCTGTTATGGGTGCTGGAACGGCGAATATTATTATAAAAACGGCAAAGACGGCTAAATATGAAGCGGCAGAACAGAAAGTTACAATTATGGTAAAAGAAAAAACAAATAATGCGGGAACAACCGGGAAATACGGAAACACCGGGTAAGACAGAAACGCCAGGAAATACGGAGACATCAGGCAGTACACAAACTCCGAATACAGAAATCCCGGCACAGTTGAAAAAAGGAGATGTTGTAACAGACAAAAAAACGAAAGCTACATATATAGTTACAGACACCAAAAAGAAAACAGTTGCATACAAAGCACCGGACAAGAAAGCAAAGGCAGTGACAGTTCCGGCTGGCATTAAGATCAATGGTGTCAGCTACAAGGTAACATCCATTACAAAGAAGGCATTTTACAAAAATAAGAAAATTACTTCAGTTAAGATTGGAAACAATGTAACAGTTGTAAATGATTCTGCATTTGAAGGCTGTACAAAACTTAGTAAAGTGACTATTGGCACAGGTGTGACAAAGATTGGCGCAAAAGCATTTAAGAGTTGTAAAAAGCTTGGAACTGTGAAGATTTCTTCCAAAAAATTAAAATCTGTTGGGAAACAGGCATTCAAAGGTACAAAAACAGATATTAAGGTAACGGTGCCGGCAAAGAAACAGACAGCTTATAAGAAACTCCTGAAAAATAGTGGTATCAGCAGGAAATCAAAAATAAAGAAATAATAAATAATAAAAATCCCCCAGAACGATTGATAATCTTTACATTGACTGTAAATTGCAATCGTAGGGGGATTTTTTATGTTTTGTGCAGATATGAAAATTGTCATGCGGATTAACGGAGCTTCATTTTCTTGCGCGGCTTCTTTTGTGTCAGAGGTTTTTCAGTGCCCGAAGCATCCTGTGGGATGATAGATGCACTGTTCATTAAGGTACTTGCCGCTTTCTGTTCAAGCTTGCTTTGATTATGCTGTGCAATCTGAAGCTTGATCTTGCGGAAGCGGTCTGCCGTTTCTTTGATATAGGCATCGGAAACAAAATGTTTTACCGAATCTTTATCCAATGCAATACGGTTGTCCATGGTTTTCATGATATCTGTGATCTTTAACGATTTGCTGATCGCCGGGTCACTCAGGTCGTATATCATGTTTGTAGAGAATTTCAGTACCATTGGATGTAGAAAATCAGCCGGATTTTCTGCAAGTACAAGGGCTTTTTCACCATCGGAAAGATCCACGCATGCTCCGGTCGGAAGAATATGGATACATTCTGCTAAAGCGGAAAGTACGAGCGGATTGTAGGTGGCTTTATCTTTTTTCAGACGTCCCATGGCAGCAATCTCTGAGATTGGCGGCTTGTTGATGTTCATTGCGGTCAGATGGTCAAATTCGTCTGCGACTGTTAAAATATCGACGAGAAGACGGATATTATCTGCCGGCTCCTTGACTTTTAAAGTGCGGCTGTTTTTAAAAATTATCTGCTGGATGATATCAAGCGTATGTACCGGAAATTTATAATCGCCACGATCTGGACGAAGCGTCTCGTAACCACGCTCTAAGTTGAGCTGGATAAAATCTTTGTCAGCGGTTGTAAGATCATCACCTTTGTCTAAAACTGTCTGCGGTACATACAGATAACCAAAATCGTAGAGAAGCGCTGCCGTGATGAGCGCTGTCTGTTCTGCAGCAGGCAGATGCATCTGGTTTGTGATCATCGCACAGAGAATTCCGACGCTGATGGAATGTTTGTAAACGAAATCAGCAGAACTTCGCAGATTTTGTGCAAAATTCAATTTGTGATCAAGACTGCCGTAATGTGTCTGGATATCTTTGACGAGATCATTCAGTGAAGCAGGAGCCTGATTGGACTGAAGACGATCCATGTTTTCTTTTAATTTAAAAACATATATAGTCTGGAACTGCTCAAATTCAAGATCCTCTCTGGAGAGCGGTGGTACCGGCTCTGCCGGTTCAAGAATAAAAATACCGATCAGACCAAAGTTTTCAATACTGTTGATACCCTGAATGGTTAAAAGAGTGTCTCTTTCATAAAGAAGAACTCCCATTTTATTATAGATTGGTTTTGCCAGTCTCATACCGGGCTTTAAATCAGCTGTTTTTACAAATTGCATATGTAAATCCTCCCCTGTGATGATTGTCAGATTCTCCCTATACCATATCCAGACGCGGGTTGTCTGGATATTCCCCAAATAATGGTATATGAAAAAAACAATATTCATATGATACCTTACATGTTATAATACCATATTAATAGAAGAAATACAATGAACGAAAACACGACAGTAGACGAAAGGAACAGCATGAGACACAATTTTTTGAGAAGAATCCTGGGAGGAATACTGACCGGCTGCATGCTTGTTACGGCAACTGTCCATGCAGGAACGACACAGAAAGATATTGATAAGGCAAAAGACCAGATCACAGACCTTAAGAAACAGAAAGAAGATGCGAAAGATCAGGTGGACAGCCTGACGAATGAAAAACAGGGGTTGGAGAGCGACCTTAGCGGACTGAACGGACAGTTAAATACGATCACTTCCGATATGAACCAGTTAGAGCAGCAGGAAGCACAGAAAGAGGACGAGATCAATACGGCGGCGGAAGATCTGAAACGTTCCGAGGAACGATCTGCAGAGCAGTATGAAGATATGAAAGTGCGCATTCAGTATATTTATGAAAATGGCAATCAGTCTGTATGGGACATGCTTATTCATGCGTCCTCCATCGCAGAATTTTTAAATCAGGCGGAATATACAAGTGCAATCAATCAGTATGACAGGAATATGCTTACGGCATATCAGGAGCTCACGGAGCAGATCAAAGAACAGAAAAAGGAACTCGAGAAGCAGAAGGAAGAACTGACTGTATTACAGCAGGAAAAACAGAAAGAGCAGGAAAAAGTCAACAGCCTGATCGAGGATACGCAGAATAAGATACAGGAATCCAGCGAGAAAATTGAAGATGCACAGTCCGATGTGGAGTCGATCGATGCAAAGATCGAGAAAATGATCGAATACGAAAAGCAGCTTGAGATACAGAAGGCAAAAGAGGATGCTGCGCGCCTTGCAGCCATCAAAAAGCAGGAACAGGAAAACAGGTCGAATGTGACATACGCACCGGCACAGAGTGATGCGTATCTGTTAGCTGCCATCATCCAGTGCGAGGCATGGGGCGAGCCATATGATGGAAAACTTGCGGTGGGCAGCGTGATCATGAACCGTGTCAGAAGTTCCTATTTTCCGAATACGGTTTCCGGTGTGATTTATCAGGGAGGGCAGTTCTCTCCGGTTGCCAGCGGTCGTCTTGCATACCGTCTGGAGCAGGGAGTCGCTTCCGATTGTATGAGTGCGGCACAGGCGGTGCTGGGTGGAACAAGCACAACAAATTGTCTGTATTTTCGTGTGAATAACGGCATTATAGAAGGAACAGTTATAGGTAATCATGTGTTTTATTAAACAAAAAAGCCTGCGAAATAAGACAAAAAGGATGTAAAAAATTGTTTACAAAGATGAAAAATAAAGAAAGCTATTGCAATTAATTGTGAAATATGTTAGCATATGGAAGTACAGGAAATGCAGAAAAATGGCTGATTACATAGTAATAAGCTTTTTAAAATGAAAGAGAAAAAAGATAAATTTCAATCGAAAGTTTGAATTTATTTTTTTAAAAAAGATTGTTAAAAAATTAACAGCATTTTTCGGCAACTTTAAAGAGAAAGAAACAAATTCTCTGCGAATGCAGAGCTTTGTGTTAAATTGAAAGGAGAATTCAAAATGGCAAAGAAAGTAGTTTTAGCAGGTGCTTGCCGTACCGCAATCGGTAAAATGGGTGGAGCATTAAGCAATACTCCAGCAGCAGACTTAGGTGCAATCGTTATCAAAGAGGCTTTAAGAAGAGCAAACGTGAAACCAGAGATGGTTGACGAGGTAAAAATGGGTTGTGTAATCCAGGCAGCTCAGGGTCAGAACGTTGCACGTCAGGCAGCAATCAAAGCAGGACTGCCAATCGAAGTTCCGGCAATCACTATCAACGTTGTATGTGGTTCTGGTTTAAAATGTGTCAATGATGCAGCTACCATGATCATGGCAGGTGAAGCTGATATCGTTGTTGCAGGTGGTATGGAAAACATGTCTATGGCACCATATGCTATGACAAAAGCTCGTTTTGGATATCGTATGAACAATGCAACTATCATCGATACAATGGTAAATGATGCATTAACAGATGCATTCAACCACTATCATATGATGATCACTGCAGAGAACGTATGTGATAAATATGGCATTACAAGAGAAGAACTTGACGAGTTCTCAGCAAACAGCCAGCAGAAATGCGAGAAAGCAATCGCTGAAGGTAAATTTGATGATGAGATCGTTCCGGTTCCTGTAAAAGTGAAAAAAGAGATCGTTGATTTTGTTAAAGATGAGGGACCACGTGCCGGTACAACTGCTGAGTCTTTAGCAAAATTAAAATGCTGCTCAGGTAAAGAGGGTGGACTTGTTACCGCAGGTAACGCTTCCGGTATTAACGATGGTGCAGCAGCAATCGTTGTTATGAGCGAAGAGAAAGCAAAAGAGCTTGGTGTTACACCAATGGCTACATGGGTAGCAGGTGCTCTTGGCGGAGTTGAGCCAGAGATCATGGGTGTTGGTCCGGTTGCTTCTACAAGAAAAGTATTAGCAAAAACTGGTTTATCCATCGATGATATGGATTTAATCGAAGCAAACGAAGCATTCGCAGCTCAGTCTATTGCAGTAGCAAGAGATTTGAAATTCGATATGTCAAAAGTAAACGTAAACGGTGGTGCAATCGCATTAGGACATCCGGTAGGTGCTTCCGGATGCCGTATCCTTGTTACATTACTGCATGAGATGCAGAAGAGAGACGCTAAGAGAGGTCTTGCTACACTTTGCATCGGCGGTGGTATGGGATGCTCCACAATCGTTGAGAGATAATAGTTTTTTATAGTAATTCCCGGGGAATAACTTCCCGGGGATTGCATTTTTCAAACATATAGTTAACATAATTATTTTCAGGAGGTAACCGAAATGAAGGTTGGCGTTATTGGTGCAGGAACCATGGGACAGGGCATTGCAAAAGCATTTGCTCAGGTAGAAGGATATGAAGTAG
>ERZ1026854.2466-NODE-2466-length-10516-cov-5.418411_pt1 | contig 10516 bp, 10 predicted proteins | sample MGYA00380157_ERZ1026854 | MGnify/ENA primary metagenome ERZ1026854 (study PRJEB33269, sample SAMEA4719793) | human gut metagenome | biome: human-associated habitat; feature: organic feature; material: feces | place: Cameroon | collected 2013-10 ...
GGCGTTCCCACAGCTCCACAGCGCGGAATTTCAACACATATCCGCTGTCCGCTTCGGTGATAAGCTGCACATCGTCGCCGTCCAGCCCGGCGCGCAACGCCGTATCCTCCAACTCTGTGCAGGAGGCCATGCACAGCGGTGGGTACACCACACACCACCAGTTCCGGCCGGCACCCTCGCCGATGATGACGCGCAGCGCCATGTACTCTCCCGCCGGCAGGGCGAAGCCGTCGTATTCCTTCCGTGGGAATTCCGTCATTTCCAGCGCCGCATGCACAGGGTACGCTCCGCCGCAGGCATCATAAGCCGTCCTCTCCAGCTCCGGCAGTGCCGCGTTTAGATCCTCCATCGCCTCCTCCCTGTTCGATGCCTGACGCAGGATTGCCTCGGCGCGTGTCAACACCGCATCCCGCGCCAGCAGCTTCATGGCCTGGTCATCCTCACTGTCCGAATTGGCAATGACGTGCAGGCGGATCATCTTTTCCTGCAAGCCGTCCTGCCGGTGCAGCGATGCCGCGCCCACCAACAGCGTTACCGCCAACGCTAACAGCACCGCGATTTCGATAGGTCTCCATTTATTTATATATGTATGCATAAAAAGCACCGTCCTTTGTAGATTTTCCTACATTTTGGACGGTGCTTCGTATTTTTATACCGGTCGAGCCACAAATACCCACGGCCATGTTTTTTTCAGCGCCACCGCTGCCGCAGCAGCCGCACTCTGATCGTCGAACAGGCCAAACACTGCGCTGCCGCTGCCGCTGAGCAGCGTACCCAGCGCGCCCTGCGCCCGAAGCGCGTCCTTGATGGTCCTCAGGCTGCTGTCCTTCGGCACCACCCGCTCAAAGCTGTTGTGCAGCTCCACCGCCACCGCATGGACATTGTTCGCCGCCACCGCGTCCTGCATATAGCGGCTGTTCCGCACCAACACCGAACCCGGCTCATCCAGCCGCCGATACATCTCTGCCGTGGAATAGCCCTCATCGGGCTTCACCACCACGAACCAACCCGCGGCTAGCTGCGGCAGCGGCGAAACGACCTCTCCCCTGCCCGTGGCCAACTGCGTACCGCCCCGGATAAAAAACGGCACATCGCTGCCCAGCCTTGCCGCCAGCGTTTCCAGCCTGCCGTCGCTTATATCCGGCGCGTACAGTGTCCGCAGCGCCCGCAGCACCGCCGCCGCGTCGCTGCTGCCGCCGCCCAGTCCCGCCTGCACGGGAATGTGTTTCTCCAACGTGATCGTCACGCCGTCGCTTTTCGTCCCCGTTTCGGCAAAAAACGCTCGCGCTGCCTTCATGCACAGATTGTCGTCGACGTTCTCCGTCACCGGCACACTGCAAAGCAGTGTGTCGCGCTCTGTACCGCGCTCCACTGTTACGGTGTCCCACAGACTGATGCGCTGCATAACAGACATTACAGCATGATAGCCATCCGGACGTCGGCTGCCCACCTGAAGCGTCAGGTTCACCTTGGCATATGCTTTTTCCATACACTTCATAGCGGTTCCTCACAAAAAATAGTGCTGCGGCATTGCCGCAGCACTATTATAGCACACTGTACGCGACCGTGCCAGCCTTACTTAACGATCTTGCGGGCCTCGATGTAGTAGCGCTTATCCTGAGCATGGCCCATAGAGAAGGTCTTACGGGGCAGCACCCCGTCGGCCATGACGGTCTTGAACAGCTGCTCCTTGCCCATGGCAGGCAGCAGGAATCCCATATTGCCGGGCTTGCTGCCCAGCTCGCGGGTCACATCGTCGCCGTGGATATAGTCCACCTCGCCGCCGTTGTCCTTCAGGTACTGGTCAATAACGCCCTGTAGCGTACCCACCGCCAGCTGCACCTTGGGGTCAGGCACAGTGATAAAGTGGCTCTCGCCGTTCCACACGAACTCGATGGTGTGGCCGTCGCCCTTGCCCTCATAGGCGTTGGGATAGGCGGCGCGGAAGGCGTCCATGAACTTCTGGTGATCCACGCCGAACAGCACCCGGTGGATGGGCTCGAACTGCAGGGCATCGTCGTGGTTATTGACCACCTCCACCAGTGCGTAGCGGGCGGGAAGCGCCAGATACTCCTCGGGGGTCTTGCCCTTCTTCTGCTCCTCATAGCAGGCCTTGGCAGTAGCCAGAGAGTGGTTGCCGTCGCCCACGGCGAACAGCAGGGGCGCCACGCCGGAGACGTTGTACTTTTTCTGCATGGCTGCATCGGTGGTCAGGCCCTCCAGAGCATTGGCCACAGCATCGATCTGCTTATCGGACAGCTTAAAGCCGCGGATGTGGCCGCCGTCCTGCATCAGGTCGAAATCATACACCTTCTCCATCCCCTCGGCAGCGGCAGTCAGGGGCTCAATAACGGTCTTGTCGGGATCGTCGATCAGCAGCATCACATGGGGCAGCTCGATGGGCGCGTTGCGGCGCACCTTGGCCCGGGGCGGAATGCGATCCAGCACGGTGCCCTCGGTGGCACGGATCAGTGCGCCGGAGCCGGGGGTGAAATCATAGGCATCCAGGTCCACCATACCGATCAGGCCATGGCGGATCTTGCCGTCGGACTGCTGGCGCTCGATGTAGATCAAGGAGTCAGTCAGCGTCTCAAACACGCCGTCCGCCAGATACTTCTTCATGGCGTTATTGATATTCTCAATGTACTCGTCCACGTTGGGTGCCTTCAGATTGGCTTCCGGCAGGATCAGGCGCAGGGTGGAGGGCGCATCGCCCACTTTTTTCTCCACTGCCTGCCAGTACTCCGGCTCAGAGGTGAACTGGTCGCAGGCGACGACCGCCCACTTGTTCATGTCCTGGCCCTTGGGCAGCAGGATATCCGCGGGATAAAAGCCCAGCTTGTCAAACTTCTTGTTCATGGTCTCCTCCTTTTGTATATGTACATGGTCGTGTACAGATTGTTCTATACTGATAATACCAAATTAACGCTGCTTTTGCAATCGCTTTTCCAATTTTATTCAGGCAAACTGAAAATTTTTTTGTGTATATACGATGTTGCCAGGGAAATGCTATACAAAGCAGTAGTCTTTTCAGAATGGAGGTCTTTGTCATATGAAGGTTCTTGACCGTATCGCTCTGGTACTGGTCATCATCGGTGCCCTGAACTGGGGCGCCGTGGGGCTGTTCCGCTTCGACTGCGTGGCAGCCATTTTCGGCGGCCAGGCCGTGGCCATCAGCCGTGTTATCTACGCACTGGTGGGCATCTCCGGGCTATGGTGCATCACCCTGCTGTTCCGTAACACGCCCACTGAAGCGTAGAGATATGAGATATGGAAAGACCGCCTCTTGGCGGTCTTTCCATATCTCCCGGATTATTTCATCATTTTCATTTTCTTTTCTATGCGCTTGCGTTCCTTCTTTCTGCGCCGCGCTTCATAGCCATTGCTGGCTGCGGCAAACACCCTCTCATACGGCTCCGGCAGCCACTCACTCATATAGCGGCAAAGCTTCTCACCGGCCGGGAATTTAATAAATCCCTTTTTGTTGCGCAGCAGATAGCTCTTGTTCCGGCACTCCTGCGGATAAGACTTTGTGGAAAAATACGCCATATCTACAGGCGTAACCGCTTTTCGCGCCGAACCCGGCCAGCGGTAGTCGATGCCGGTATATCGAATCTCCGTCTTTCTCAGCCGCACTGTCCGCATAAAGTGACACTTCCAAACGATCTCGTCCTCCGTGACCATAAGGCGCCCAAAGCATCTGTACCAGAACTGACGAAGCAGTGCGTAGTACAACGACACCTCTACCAGCAGGAGAAAAGGTATCTCCCACCATGCCAGTGTCATTCCGGCCATTCTGTCCCGCACAAAGAGATACAGGAACCACACCATAACAACCAGTACCGCCAACATGAGAAAACGCCCCTCGGTCAGTAGGATGATGTGCTCGTGAAACACTTTTCGCTTTACAATATCCGCTTTTTCCGCCTTGCGTTTCATGTGCCGCCTTTCCATCAACCTGATAAAGCCTTTTTGCTGACAGTCAAAGCATACCGCCGTTATAGCGACGCTGGACGCGCCAAAGAATGGCGAACGACGCCGCAAGACCGACGAACAGCACCACCAGAGAAGCGGTGACCGCGCCAGGAAGTGTCCACAGCAGAGAGACAATCCCACTAAGTACCAGTGTTCCCGCAAGGGCGAAAAGTCCGGTGGAAAAGGCCCGGCCATAGGCTGCCATATCCTCCGATCTGACTCTCTCCCTGTGATATTCATGGATCAACCCCGTTTTTCCGTGGTAGATCAGGAGTCCGAACAGCAGAAAAAGGGCTGCGATGGCCCACATAAGAACAGCATAGGCAATCATAGACGTATCCTCCACAATTTGTTGCATAACTTCTACATATTTTGTGCTCTATTTTACCAATAAATGTTTTACTAATTCCTCGTTCGGGTCAGCTAAAACGGTCTGATAATTGGTATAAACTACCATTCCGGGCTTAGCGGCGGCGGGCTTCTTTACGAACTTTACCTGGGTGAAGTCAACGGGTACTTTTGTGCTGCTTTGCGCCTGGGAAAAATAGGCGGCCAGAGAGGCGGCCTCCGCGATGCTCTGTGCATCGGGTTGTTCGCCACTAGTGGACAGTATGACATGGGAGCCGTGGATCTTCTGGGTGTGGAACCAAAGGTCCCACTTCTCCGCCGTCCTGGTGGTCAGGCGGTCGTTCTGCCGGTTGCTGCGGCCCACAAAAATCGGCAATCCGGCGGAGGAACGGAACTCCCGGGGCTTGCTGGGGCGCTGGAAGGGCTGCTTTTTCCCACCCTTGGCGCGGAGATAGCCGCCGTCGGTCAGTTCGGCGCGGATATCGTTGAAATCCTGCTCGGACTCAGCCTGTGCCAGCTCCTGCAGAACACTCTCCAGGTACTCCAGTTCAGCACCGGCTCTGGTCAGCTGCTCCGTGAGGTATTTTTCCGCGGTCTTGGCTTTTGTATATTTTTTGAAGTATTTAGCGGCATTTTCCTGGGGTGAAAGGTGGATATCCAACGGAATATCTATGTCTTTGCACGCCGGATCATAGTAGTTCTGCGCCGTGAGGCGGCTCATGCCGCGCTCCATCCGATACAGATTTGCCGTGATCAATTCGCCGTAAATGCGCCACTTATCCCGGTCTTTGCTGTCCAAAAGCTCCTTTTCCTGCATGGTGATCTTGCGGCGCAGACGGGCGGCGGCGTTGTTCGCCGTTTTCAGCAGGTCCTGCCCCTTCTGCTTGACACGGTCCGCCTGCTCGCGCTTGGCGTAGAAGTCATCCAACAGGGCGGAAAAGCTGCCGTACTCCTCTGCCGCTGCCGCGCTGCCGTACTGACAAACAGGCAGGTAGGTGAAGTCCATAGGCGCGCCGGAGCGTTTCAGCATAACGGGTGTAAAGTTGTTAGCATTCACAGTGTCGCGCCATACGGAGAATGCGGCCCAAAGTGTCTCGGCTGTCCGCGGCGCAGGGGCATCCACGGCACCGCAGGCACGAAACGCGATCTCACGGGCCACCAGCGGTGAGATACCGTTGAAGGTGTCCACCAACCACTTATCCGCAGGCATATCCTCCCCTGCCACGGCGGCAAGACGGGAAAACATCTCCCTCTCCACTGTGAAGGAGTCAACCTTGTCAGGCGCTGCGGGCAAACGATAAAACAGGCCCGGAAGTACCTGGCGGTCCGGGTTCATCTCGAAGTCGATGCGGCGCAGGCAGTCCAGGATACGGCCGTCCTTATCGGCTAAAATGAGGTTGGCACGGCGGGGAAATGTGTATGTTTACCACACGTTCCAGCGGTATTTGTTCAATTTTTTCAATAATTCCGCCTGACAGATACTTTCGCAAAAGCATACAGAACATGGGGGGCTGGGCGGGATTGTCCCGGAGCAGCTCCGTCAGGTGCAGGCGAGGCTGCCCCCCTCCGGCGGACAGCAGGAGGCGGCGGCTGCCCCGGAGCAGCAGCACCACCTGATCGCGGGCAGGCTGCTGTATCTTCTCGATACGGCTGCCGGCGACAAGGGGCGAAAGCTCCGCCACCACAGCTTGCAGGCATACGGCATCCAGGGGCATATCAGGTCTCCTCCATCATGGCGCGGAACAGCTCCTCCGCGCGGTTTTTATCACCTTTTAAGTATAAATAGCCCATTAAACACTCCAAACCGGTGGCAGAATGGTACTGGGCCGGGGTGGCGCTGCGGGACATGGTGTGGACGTTGGCGTTGCGGCCGCGCTTGTAGACCGCCTGCTCCTCGTCCGTGAGCAGCGGGAGCACCTTCTGCATTTTTTCCGCCTGGGCGGGGGCGCAGACCAGGGCGATGGTGGCGCGGTGCAGATCCTTGCCTGTCGCTGTACCGTGGACACAAAGCCAGGTGCGGACCAGCGTTTCATAGACCGCATCACCCATATGGGCCAGGGCGATGGCGCTCATTTTACGCAGCTCATCAGAGGATAGTTTTGGGGCAAAATAGTTCAAAATGTTCCACTTCCTTTACCCCCTCAGTATGACACATTTGGTTTGTTTTGGCAAGAAAAAGTGTCGACAAGCGGGCACGTATATGATACAATCCAGGCAGCGATGCTTTACGTTTATGTTCCCTTTTTTGTACTTTGTTGATACCTTATCACATTTTCTGCGCAAGGCGCACACAAAGCTGCGTCAACAGGCGCATTTCAGGAGGTTTTTTATGCCGCATACGGAAAAACGCTATAAGAAGGGCGAGATCATCTGCCGGCCCAAGGAGATGGTGATGAGTATGTACAACATCCTCTACGGCAGCGTGGGGGTGTACTTCGACTATGGGACGCCGGAGCAGGTGGAGGTAGTGACCTTGCGGGAGGGCGACTTCTTCAACGTCATCAGCTTTCTGGAGTCGCGGCCCCGGAACACCACGGCGGTGGCGCTGGAGAACACCATCGTCAGCGAGATCACCTATGACAACTTCAGCGCGTACTTCCGGGAGAAGCCGGCGAAGATCATGAGCCTTTTGCAGCACATGAGCGCGCGGATGCGGCAGATGCAGAAGGCCTATGTGGACACCTGCCACGCGCTGGAGCTGTACGGCGATAAGGCAAGGCTGACGGCGGAGCACGGCGAGTGGACCGACAGCCACAACCGAACGTACAATCTGCTGAAGGCCATGTTCCCGTCCGTGTACCACGAGGAAGAGAAATAGATACGCGTCCCCCGGCTTTTTGCCGGGGGATATTTTTTACCGTTATCCTATTTGCAGATACGGGTTGTGGAAACCGGAAAATCCGGTATACTGAGGGAGAGAGGATACGAGGCGCGCGCTTCGGCGCGCACGGGAGAGAAAGGAGCAAACGGATGAAGAGACGATTTCTGGCGCTGGTACTGGCAGGCTGTCTGGCTGCGGTGCTGAGCACCGCAGCGTGGGCAACGTCGCCCACGGGCTTTTATCTTAATGTGGAGCTGCCAAGCGGCGAGACGATCGCGCTTGATGTGGAGTCTGGGGACAGCATCGACAACGTAAAGCAAAAGGTACAAAATGCCGCCGGGGTCTCTGTGACGGAGCAGTACCTGTACTACGGCGGGAAATTGTTAGTAGATGGCCGCACATTAGCAAACTACAACATTCAAAAGGGCAGCACGCTGCTGCTGACGACAAAAATCAAGGGTACACCCGCCGGAGAAAAGCTGACAGAAGAAAATATGTCGGGCAGCACAATAGGTGCGCCGGTCACGATCAGCGAAAAGACGCTGAATAGCGGCACGTACTATCTGTGCAACAATGTGAAGCTGACGCAGGCGCTGGTCATTCAGGGGGATGTGACGCTGGACCTGAACGGGTTTGTGCTGCAATATGAAAACAGCGACGCAAACGACAGCGTTATCCAAGTGGACAGCGGCACGCTGACGCTGGTGGACAGCAACCCCGACGCCATACACAAATTCGTCAAGGAGGCCACCGGCCTTTGGACGCTGAACGAAAACGCGGGCACCGAGATCGTTAAGGGCGGGGCCATCACCGGCGGGATCGGCCGCGAACATTCTTTCAGTAGTGTGTATGGCAGCATTAGTGAGAACGGCGGCGGCGGTGTGTTTATCAATCAGGACGCCAGCTTCGTGATGGAGGGCGGCAACATCGTGGGCTGCTCTGCGGTTGGCGAACACAACACCGCGGGAGGCGTACTCGTGGCACGAAGCGCCAGCTTTGTGATGAAGGCCGGAAAAATCGCAGGCTGCACCGCAGCGCGGGGCGGCGGCGTGTACGTGGCTGACCGTGACGGAGACTATGCGCTTGGCAGCTTTACCATGAACGGCGGCACCATCGAGTGGTGCGTGGCTTACGGCAGCGCTGCATATGATGACGGAGGCGGCGTAAACAACTTGGGCAGCTTTACCATGAACGGCGGCACCATCCGTAACTGCACCGCCGCTCATGGATATGGCGGCGGCATATCCAGCCTTCGCAACATCACCATATGCGGGGACGCGTTCGTGAGAGACTGTACGGCCAGGCAGGATAAATCCTCCGCAATGTACTTAAATCCAAGCAATCCTGCTGACCGTGCTGTGATCGAGGGCGGGACCTTCCGCGGCAACATTTATGCCTCACCCTATTGCACTGGGATGGTCGCCGTCACCGGCGGGACATTTGATCCCGGACAGCCAAACGGCATACCGCTGTACACCGTAACGTTCAACAGTAACGGTGGAAGCGACGTACCGGAGCAGATACGGGCCAACGCGGCGGCCACCAAGCCCGCCGATCCGACCCGCAGCGGGTATGTCTTCGCGGGCTGGTACACGGACGAGGCGTGCACCGCGGCCTACGACTTTACCCAGCCCGTGACGGACAGCGTCACCCTGTACGCCAAGTGGGAGGCGGCGCCCCGGTACTACTACAACAGCGGCACCACCACCGATACCGACAATGCCGACGAGGACAAGAAGGGCTCCCCCAAGACCTTCGACCCGGGCGCGGGCATCTACGCCGTGAGCGCGGCGCTGTCGCTGACGGGAACGGCATGGATCGGCCGGAAACGGCATTGAGCAAAAAAAGAAAGCCCTTGCGGGCTTTCTTTTTTTGCGTATTCTCAGATGTGCATACAGACGTCCCAGGCGCCCCAGATGACGTTGCGGAGGTTGCCCCACTTCTCGCAGGTGCCGACACGGTAGACCTTGTGGTCATCGGCGGCGATGGGCGCGGGCACGAAGCCGATGCCGTTGACTACACTGTCACACTCGATGCGGAGCTCGGTGCCGTCCTGCTGCTTGACCATGACGAAGCCGTCGCCGATCTCGGTGATGGTGGCGTTCAGGTAGACGGGGACCTTCTTGAACGCCAGCATCTCGCGGAGGAAGGAGGCGTTGGCCAGGCAGGTGCCGGGGGTGGCGATCAGGTCGTCGGCGTACTCCACGATGATGGGGTGCTTGCCCTGGAGGACCATCTCATAGGCGGCCTCGCAGGAGGACTGGCCGCCGCCGAAGAAGACGATGCGGTCGCCGGCGTCCACCTGGTTCAACAGCAGCTGGGTGAAGTTGATGGTCTTGTTGAAGCCCTTGACCGGCAGGGTCTTGGGGTGGGAGCCGGTGCAGACGATGATCTCGTCAAACTCGCGGCGCAGGGTGGCGGGGGCGTTGATCTCCATGTGGAAGCGCACCTCGATGTCGTTCTTCTTCAGCTCACGCTCGTACCAGCGCAGCAGCGCCTTGTCCGCCTCCTTGAAGCTCATGGCGGAGGCGGTGATGTACAGGCCGCCCAGCTCGTTGGTCTTTTCGAAGATGACGGGGGTGTGGCCGCGCTGCTTGAGCACCAGGGCGCACTCCATGCCGCCGATGCCGCCGCCGATGATGGCCACCTTCTTGGGCTTGCGGGTGGGAACGATCTTGTACTTGTTGTGCTGCATGGTGCTGGGCGTCAGGGCGCAGCGGGCCAGGTGCAGAGAGTCGTCCATGGGCTGCATATTGGGCGTGCTCTTGGACTTGTTGAAGCTGAAGCAGGCGTTATGACAGTTGATGCAGGGCTTGATGTCCTCTACGCGGTCCTCCAGGATCTTGTTGACCCACTCGGGGTCCACCAGGTTCTGGCGGGCGATGCCCACGGCGTCCAGACGTCCGGCGGCGATCTCCTCGGCGGCCTTGGCGGGGTCCATCTTACCGGCGCAGACCACGGGCTTGGAGGTGAAGTTCTTGATGTGTTCCACCTCGGAGAGGTTGCAGTTCTCGGGCATATAGACCGGGGGATGGGCCCAGTACCAGGCATCGTAGGTGCCGTTGTCGCAGTCGAACATATCGTAGCCGGCATCCTCCAGGTACTTGATGGCCTTCTCGGACTCGGCCATATCGCGGCCGAACTCCACGAACTCCTCGCCGGGAACGGCGCCCTGGCCGAAGCCCTTGGTCTTGGACACCACGGAGTAACGCAGGGCCACGGGGAAGTCCTTGCCGCAGACGGCCTTGATGGCCTGGACGATCTCCACAGCGAAGCGGTAGCGGTTTTCGAAGGAGCCGCCGTACTCGTCGGTACGATAGTTCATGTTGGCAATGGTGAACTGGTCCAGCAGATAGCCCTCATGCACCGCGT
>ERZ1026854.2468-NODE-2468-length-10509-cov-4.944710_pt1 | contig 10509 bp, 12 predicted proteins | sample MGYA00380157_ERZ1026854 | MGnify/ENA primary metagenome ERZ1026854 (study PRJEB33269, sample SAMEA4719793) | human gut metagenome | biome: human-associated habitat; feature: organic feature; material: feces | place: Cameroon | collected 2013-10 ...
TGGCACTCCGGGTGGGGGAAAGCAGTACTTCCATAATCACAGATAACGGCGGCATCCTGAGGGGGGAGCGGGGCGGAAAGTCCCTGACGGCGCATTTGTATGCCGAAACGGAGGACGGTGAGAGGGTCAGTGTGGAGACGGATATTTCCCCGAGGCGCTACGGACAGGAAGAATTGGCAGAGCTTTTTGAGGAGATGGTGCGAGAACTGGAACAACGGGCGTTGGGGGAAAATAAGGGATGGGAGAGTATCACGGAAGATCTGAGACTCGTCGACAGTGTGGAGAGCTACCCTTTCCTATTGGAATGGTCTTGCAGACCCTATGGGCTGATTTCCTCCGATGGAAGGGTGACGGCGCCGGATCAGCCTGCGGCGGCAAGAATTTCGGTTAAAGCGACTTGTGACGGATTTGAAGGAGAGCATTTCTTTGACGCGGTAATCTATCCCCGGGAAACAGAGACATCACTGGAAGGCAAGGTGCAGGAGGCGCTTCGTCTGGCAAATGAGGCACAGCCGGAAAAAGAGGAGGTGCTTCTTCCGAAGGTGATTGACGGAAAGAACATAATCTGGACGGAGGAGAGGGAATACAGCAGCCCGGCAATTCTGTTTCTGGGCGCATGTGCCGCCGTGTGTACCTGCATATTTGCCGTGAAGGAGAGAGAAAACAGGCAAAAGGAAAAGCGGGAAAAAATGGAGGCGGCATACGGGACAATCGTGGGGAAATTAAGTCTGTATCTGGAAGCGGGTATGAACGTAAGGGGAGCGTGGGAAAAAATTACGCAGGAGGGACGGGAGAACCCGATTTATGAGGAAATGCAGATCACGGTCAGGGAGATGGAGGGAGGAATCGGGGAGGCGGAAGCATATGAGCGGTTCGGAAAAAGAGTTCTTTTGCAGAGGTATGTGCGGCTGGCGACACTTCTGGTGCAGAATCTGCAAAAAGGAAATGCGGTGCTTTTGGTACAGCTTCATCAGGAGGTGCTGCTGTCCGGGGAGGAGCTTGCCGCATCGGTGAGACGGAAAGGGGAGGAGATCAGCACAAAATTGCTTCTGCCCATGATGCTTCTTCTGGGAATCGTTATGGTCTGGATTATGATTCCAGCATTTATGACGTTATAGGAATAGAATTTTTCAATCACAAGATTTGTGTCTGCGCGCACTTGACACAAACTCGCTATGTGCAAAAAATGTGCGCAGAAATGGAGAAAAATATGGAGAGAAAAACAAAAGGATTGAAAACATGGAAAGAGTTTCTGCGGGAGGAGGACGGCATGGGGACGGTGGAAATTATTTTGATTATCGTGGTTCTGGTTGGGCTTGTCATTCTGTTCAAGTCGCAGATTACGGAGATCGTGGAGTCCCTCTTTGACAAGATCACCTCCAAGACGGATCGTCTGTAACTCGCTATACGCAAAAGATGTGTGCAGAAATGGGGAGAAATATGGAGAAACGATGTGCGGAGGCGGGAGGATATCTGACGCTGTTTCTCACGCTGATCCTGACGGTTATGATGTCGCTCTGCCTTGCGCTGATCACCGGCGCGAGGGAGAGTACCAGAAAGATGGCTGCGGAATATGTGACGGATATTGCAATGAACAGCGCGCTGGCAGAATACCATAGAGAGCTATTGGAGCAGTATGACCTGTTTTTCGTGGACACGACCTATGGGACGGAGCATGCCGACTACAAGAATACAGAGGAGCATTTAACGGAATACGCCGCGATGAATCTGGGAGAAAAAGGGATTTTTCTTTCTGTTTTGTACCGGGATCCGCTCAAAATGAATGTGGACGAGGTAAAGATCACAGAGCTTGCGGTGGCGACGGATCAGGAGGGAAAGGTTCTGCGCAGGCAGGCGGTGGAGATCATGCTGCAAAAGATAGGGCTCGGTTATCTGGATGCCGTGAGCGAGTGGCTTTCCGTGGTGGAGGACTATGACTTTGACAGCCGCGACATTCTGGCGGAGGAGGAGAGTGCCTCCGCAGCACTGATGGAATGGGATGGGGATCTGGTCGATACGCCGGAGGGGAAAAAGGAGATTTATATAGATCTGCCGGGAGAGGAAATTGTGTCCATGTGGAAGAAGGGGGTTCTGAATTTTGTGGTGGAGGAACCGGAAAAGCTTTCTGCAAAGGCGATGGGAGAGAATAAATATGTTTCCCGGCGAACGCTTCTGGAGGGGACGGGACTTCCCGAGGTAATCGAATACGAAGACAATGCGTTGGATCAGCTTCTCTTCCATGAATACCTATTGGAGTATACAGGGCGGTACGGGCAGGAAAAGGAGGGAAGCTTTCTGCAATATCAGACAGAATATATTCTCTGCGGCAAGCCGTCGGATCTGGAAAATTTAAAGGGTGTTGCAAATCGGCTGCTGTTGTTTCGCGGAGCTGCCGATCTCACCTATCTCTCTTCCGATGAAGAAAAAATGCAGATGTTAAAGGTGGCATCGGAACTGTTGGCGGTGCTTGTGGGTGCACCGGAACTGGCAGATTCTTTCAAAGCGTTTCTTATGACGATCTGGGCTATGGCAGAGGCAATCTATGATGTGGAGCAGCTTTTGAAGGGAAATCGTATCCCTCTGCTCAAGGAGAAAAAGGATTGGCATTATGATCTTGGCGCAATCATGGATTTTTCGTGGGTACGGGGCAGCGATAAGGGAAGCGGTCTGTGTTATGCAGACTATCTGCGAATCTTTTTGTGTCTCCAGGATAAGAAAACAACCTCCTACCGGCTGATGGACATTATGGAAATGGATATCCGACAGACCCCCGGAAACCAGCTTTTCAGAATGGATGCCTGCATTGACAGCCTGAAAGCGGACATGCAGTATGTCACCCGGGATAAAAAAACGTACATTGTAACGCGCAGATACGGATATTGAGAGGAAAAGAGAGCAGGGGTGCCTCCTTCACGGAAGCAGCATCGAACATTCACTAAAAACCTTCTCACAGTGGAGCATGATCCGGGAGGAATCACCCCAAAACCTCCGATATCAATGAAAACAGAGCAATTTATTTTCGTGGAGGAGACACCCATGCTTTCTGCTTTTTCAATCTCTCGTATAAAAAATAAAGACACACAGGCGTCCATGACGCTGGAGGCAGCCATAGCGTTACCGCTCTTTTTGTTTTTCTTTCTGAATCTGCTGTATATCATTGAAATTTACCGGTTGCAGGGAACACTTTTGTACTCGCTGAGAGAAGTGGGACAAACCCTGAGTGTTTACGCATATGCGTATGACAGGATCATGGATCCCGAGGATGATTCCGGGATAGAGGCGTTCATAGAGGATGCTGCCTTTTCCTATCTCTATGTCAAAGGGCGGGTGGAAAAGCTTGCCGGGGAGGCATATTTGGACGGCAGTCCTCTGATGGAAGGAAAGGAGGGGATTATATATCTGGATTCCTCCATCATGCAGGAGGGGGATCGGATTGATCTGGTTTTGAGTTACCGTGTATCCCCTCTCATAGAGCTTGCCGGTTTTGGGTCGGCGTGGTTTCACAGCAGGTATTACGGCAGGGTGTGGACGGGCTATCAGGTGGATGGGGAAGCCGGGGAAGAGGAGAGCTATGTATATGTGGCGGAGCATGCTTCGGTATACCATACAGACAGAGATTGCACTCATCTGGGACTTGCGGTGCGGGAATGCAGGCAGTGGGAAATTGTCGGTATGCGGAATGAGTACGGAAACCGCTATACCGCCTGCGAAAAATGCAGTGTAACAGAGGGGAGTGTGTATTATGTTGCCGCGTTTGGGGAGCGTTATCATGGGCGTGCGGATTGCAGCGGGTTAAAGCGAACTGTTCACAGAATGAAAAGAGCGGAAGCGGAAAGGCGGTATGAAAGGTGTTCACGTTGCGGGTAGGAGGAGATTAGCGTATGATTGCGGCGGTTTGTACCATTATTTTTCTGGTTGTGGGCAGCTATTATGATGTGAAGAAACTGGCGGTGCCGGTCTGGCTGCTCTTTGCGGGTGGCGGAGTCGGGCTCCTTGGGCTTGTGATGAGCGGAATTTTTGGCGGAAGTACGGCAGTTTGGGATGGTGTGTCGGGAATCGTCCCGGGTGTGGGACTGCTGGGGCTTTCCCTTCTCACGGATAAGAAAGTGGGAAGGGGAGATGGGATTGTGCTTGCTGTGATCGGTCTATGGGAAGGAATGGAAGGGGCTTTCCTGATTTTTTGTATGGCGCTGTTCTTTCAGTCTTTGGCAGCAGTCGCACTTCTGGCTCTGAGAAAAGCAAACTTACAGGGCAAGCTCCCTTTTGTACCGTTTCTACTTGGGGCAAAAGCGATTTTGATTTTTGGAAACCTTTTATAGAAAAAAATAGGAGAAAAGTTTGATGATGGAATGCGAAGGTTATATGACAGTGGAGGCCTCTGTAATTATGCCGATTGTTTTGATTGTCTGTTGTTTTATCATTTATATAGGGTTTTATCAGTATGACCGCTGCGTGTCGGAGCAGGATGCGTACCGGGCGGCCCTCCGGGGTGCCAATCTTTATGGGGCTGATAAGGAGGAGAAATACCGGGCTGTTCAGAAAACACTTGAGGAGCTTGCGACAAATCATTATGCCGCCGCGCGTTGCAGCTATGAGGTGTCCGTCAAAGACAAAATGTATGTGAAAATGGAGGGAACGATCAGGATTCCTTTGCGCGGGCTTGCCCGTATGGTGGGCACGGGGCTATGGGACATGGAAAAAGAAGTGGAGAGCAGGATGACGGATCCCGTCTTTTTTATCAGATCCTGCAAACTGCTGGGAATAGAGGAGGATAAATGAAAACGGAATTTATAAACGGCTTTCAGAGAAATTATTTAAAGGTGGCGCTGACGGAGATAGGAGAAAGAAGGCTTCGCTATCAGTATCGGATCGTCACAACAAGGAAACTGGCGGGATTTCTGCCCGTGACGCTGCATGTCAGCAACGGAGAGAGTAGCCTTTATTATGACATCACGGCGAAGCAGAGTATTCCCAAATGGCTTTCCCGGGAAAAAATAAGAAAAGAATGGATTGAGAAATTTATGGCAGGCTTAAAGACTGCCCTGTGGTCTATGGAACAATATCTGCTGGATGAGAGAAATCTGCTTCTGGATCCGGATTATATTTTTCAGGAGGTGGAGTCGGAATGTTTTGGATTTATCTATATTCCTTATTATCAGGAAAAAGGGAAATCCGGGATGGAAACGCTGCTGTCCTTTCTGGTGGAGAATGCGGATGAGGGGGAGCCGGAAACCATGGGGGCATTGTATGAGATTTATGCGGACTGGGAGAGAATGGGGCAGGAGTTTACACCGGAGGTACTGATCGCACTTTGGGAGAAGAATACAGTGAACATGCGTGAGGAGGAAAAAACTGTTGTGGCGGAAGAAAAAGCCGAGCCGGAAGAGGAACCTAAGGAGGAGTCATCAAATTTTTTCTCAGGATGGTATAAACGGCTGATGGCAGGGGAAACGAGAATGGTTATGGAAAACAGGGAATACAGACCACAGCGCAGTCAGGACCGAACTGCGGGAAAATCCACAGAAGCGGTGGCGGATGGGCAGACTGCTTATATGGAAGTGCAAAGAGAGAAGGAGGAGAGAAAGTTGTACGGAAACGGACGGGAGAACCGGAGGGTGATTTCTTTGGAGCAGCTGCCGCTTGTGATCGGAAAGAAGGAGGGCAAGGCGGATGTTGTGCTGCAGGAGGCTTCTGTGAGCAGGCTGCATGCAAGGCTGACGGAGGAGGATGAAAGGGTATATCTGGAGGACATGAATGCGACCAACGGCACGTTCAAGAACGGTGTCCGCCTGCGTCCCTATGAAAGGGTGGAGCTTCTCAGGGAGGATGAGGTCGGGATCGGAAATCTGAGCTTCACCTATCGTTGACAGGAAAAGTAATAGGTGATAACCTTTTAATCAGGAGATCGGCAGCTATTTGTCGGGAAGGAAAGGGTATTGCACTGAAAATGAGAACAAGAATCCGACAGCTTGAGAATGTGCCGTATATTACAATTCTTCTTGTAGCAGCCAACGTGGTTGTATTTCTGTTGTGTACGTTCACCGGTCAGGCTCTGTATGACGGCGGTGATCTGTCGCCGGCATCCGCTATATGGGACGGACAGTTTTACCGCCTGTTTACGGCAATGTTCCTGCATGCGGATATTTACCATATTGTAAATAATATGCTTTTGCTTGCCGGACTTGGGTACATGCTGGAGAATGAGACCGGGCATATTGTATTTTTGCTTTTGTATATGATTTCCGGATTCGGAGGTCAGATTGTTTCGTTGGCATATAAGATCTATGCCGGAGAGTGGTATGTGGCATCCATCGGTGCCAGCGGAGCGGTGTTCGGAGTGGTAGGCGTACTGCTCGCCATGTCGCTTTGCTGCGGCGCGAGGCTGCGCAGCGTGAACTGGCAGAGGGTATTGATTGTGGTCGTCTATTCCATTTACAGTGGAATTCGTGCCAGCGATATTGACAATGCCGCGCATATCGGAGGCCTTGCAACCGGTTTTCTGGCAGGATTGGCAGTCTGTCTGATTTGGAAGTTAAGGGAGAAGAGAAGGAGAAAGTTTGAAAAATAATGCCCATGCAGAATATTTTTCAAACGGCAATTTGTGCCGCGGACGTCACAAATATGCCTTGATCGCAGAGCTGAATCTGATATTCGGCCTGCGATTCCACCAACAGAAAACGTCTGCGGAATGGAGATAGGGATGAAGGTTAATATTTACTATGGTGGAAGGGGCTTGATAGATGATCCTACCCTGTTTGTGATCAACAAAATGCAGGAGGTACTGGAGGAGCTTCATGTAACGGTGGAGAGGTTCAATCTGTACGAACTGAAAAACAACATTACGACGTTGCCTCAGACTTTGAAAACCGCTGACGGCATTGTTCTGGCTACCACCATAGAGTGGTATGGAATCGGCGGATATATGCAGCAGTTTCTGGACGCCTGCTGGTTATACGGTGACAAGGAAAAGATTGCAACCATCTATATGTGCCCTATCGTGATGGCGACGACCTACGGTGAGAGGGAGGGAAAGCTGAACCTTGCGACCGCATGGGAGATTCTGGGAGGACGTCCCTGCAGCGGTATCTGCGGGTATATTGCGGACGCAACACAGTTGGAAATGCACGCGGAGTACATTACTATAATTGAGAAAAAGACGGAGAATCTTTACAGAACCATCAACCAGAAGCAGCCCAGTTTCCCTGCAAGCAATCAGGCGGTGAAGAAGATGGTGTCCAACACCAAGAATATCGATCTGACGCCGCAGGAGTCTGAGCAGCTCTCCAGATATGCGTCGGATGACGGATATGTGCAGCGGCAGAAGGCGGATATTCAGGAATTGACCAGCCTCTTCAAGGATATGCTGGGGGAAACCGGAGGAGACGACGCATATATAAGCCGCTTCAGAAAAGCGTTCAGACCACAGCCGGATTATGAGGCTACCTATCGGGTGAAGGTAGAAGGAAAGAAACTTCCCCTGTTAATAGAAGTAAAGGCATCGGAGCTGACCTGCAAATATGTCGGGGATGAAATTCCGGCGGATGTGGAGATCAGCATTGAACCGGAAGTGCTGGAGAATATCATGGCAGGACATATGACCTTCCAGAGGGCATTCATGGCGGGAGAAATGAAGATGAAAGGCGACTTCAAGAGACTTCGCATGCTGGATCAGTTGTTCCTGTTTGAAGAATAATTCCAAGAAGGAGAATGACAATGAAGAAAGACGATTGTATTTTTTGTAAAATCGCAAATGGCGAGATACCTTCCAAAACATTGTATGAAGATGAACGTTTCCGGGTTATTCTGGATCTGGGCCCCGCGACAAAGGGACATGCGCTGATTCTTCCCAAGGATCATTTTTCTAATTTGTTTGAGCTGCCTGATGAGACGGCGGGAGAGGTGATGAAGCTGGCAAGAAGAATGGCTGTTCAAATGAAGGAGAAGCTGCATGCGGACGGATTCAATCTTGTTCAGAATAACGGTGAATGCGCCGGACAGACCGTGATGCACTTTCACCTGCATCTGATTCCCAGATACGAAGGGGACGGACAGCATATTCTTTGGAAACCTGTGGAGACAACACAGGAGGAGCTGGAGCAGATCAAGAATGCGATTGTGGACTGATCGGAATAAACGTAAGGAAACGCGGCGATGAGGACAATACAGGTACAGGACATTACAAGAAACTTAAAGGAAATGTGCATTGAGGCAAATCATTTTCTCTCTTCGGACATGGATTCTGCAATGAAAAATGCAGCGGAAAGGGAAAAGTCTGCTTTGGGTTGTCAGATTCTTGCCAGTTTGCAGGAAAACTTGCAGATTGCGGGCGAGGAAATGATTCCAATTTGTCAGGATACCGGCATGGCGGTGGTCTTTCTGGAGATTGGGCAGGAGGTACATTTTGAGGGTGGCTCCCTTGAGGACGCAGTCAACGAGGGGGTGCGCCAGGGTTATACCGAGGGATACCTCAGAAAATCCGTGGTGAAGGATCCGCTTATCAGGGAAAATACAAAGGACAACACCCCTGCTGTGATCCATTACAGCATAACCGACGGGGACAGCGTCACCATAACGGTCGCGCCGAAGGGATTCGGCAGCGAGAACATGAGCCGTGTTTTTATGCTGAAACCGGCGGATGGCGCAGAGGGAGTAAAAAATGCGGTTCTGACAGCCGTAAAGGATGCGGGGCCGAATGCATGTCCGCCCATGGTGGTCGGCGTCGGAATCGGCGGAACATTTGAAAAATGTGCGATCCTTGCAAAGAAAGCGCTGACAAGACCCGTAAACGAAAGATCCTCGGTTCCTTATGTCCGTGAGATGGAAGAGGAGCTGCTTCAAAAAATCAATGCCATGGGAATCGGCCCGGGCGGTCTTGGGGGAACTACCACCGCGCTGGCAGTCAACATTAACACCTATCCCACGCATATTGCCGGTTTGCCGGTGGCGGTCAATATATGCTGTCATGTAAACCGACATGTGGTGAGGGTAATTTAGGTTTTGCAGAGCGGGCGGACAGACAGGAGAGAGAACGGATGAATCAGTATATACATACTCCGTTGACCGAAGATGTGGTCAAAGGGCTGAAGGCGGGGGATTATGTTTACATAACCGGAACTATATATACGGCGAGGGATGCGGCGCATAAGCGCATGCAGGATGCTTTGGATGCCGGGAAACCGCTGCCGGTTGATGTGAAGGACACAATTATTTATTATATGGGGCCTTCTCCTGCAAGAGAGGGGAGAGTGATCGGTTCTGCCGGGCCGACCACGGCAAGCAGAATGGACAAGTACACACCGCAGCTTCTGGATCTGGGCTTGAATGGCATGATCGGAAAGGGTAAGCGTTCGCGGGAGGTGACGGATGCCATTATAAGAAACAGGGCGGTATACTTCGCAGCGGTAGGTGGTGCCGGGGCGCTTCTCTCCAAGGCAATCGTTGCTTCGGAGGTGGTTGCATATGAAGATCTGGGTACGGAGGCAATCCGGAAACTGGAGGTGAAGGATTTTCCTGCAATTGTGGTGATTGATGCGGAGGGAAACAATCTGTATGAGACAGCAGTTGCCCAATACCGGAATGAAGGGATGATTTCATGCGAAGAATAATATTGATGGTACTGCGCCTGTTCTATGTGGCACCCTATTATGTATACAAGATCGGCAGCTTTTCCAGAAAACATGTGCCTATTGAGGAGGCGTTTGCCTACATCAAGATGGTGACAAAGAGAGCAACCCGTGCAGGCAGAGTGGATATAGAGGTATACGGCGAGGATAATCTGCCCAAGGAGGACGGATATATTTTCTTTCCAAACCATCAGGGCATGTTTGATGTGTTGGTTTTCCTGCAGTCCTGTCCGCGTCCGTTTGCTTATGTGACCAAAAAAGAGGCAAGGAATATTATCCTGCTCAAGCAGGTGGGCGACGCCCTTGGTTCCATTGCCATAGACAGGGAAGATATCCGCCAGTCCATGAAAGTGATCAACCAGATGACGGAGGAAGTAAAGGCGGGCAAGAACTTCCTGATTTTCCCTGAGGGAACCAGAAGCAGGAAGGGAAACCAATTACTGGATTTTAAGGCGGGGTCATTCAAGAGCGCAACAAAGGCAAAATGTCCCATTGTGCCGTGTGCGCTGGTAGATTCCTTTAAGCCGTTCGATGAAAACTCCACGCGGCGTGTAACGGTTAAGCTTTCGTACCTCCCCCCTATGTACTATGAAGAGTACAAGGATATGAAGACCCACGAAATTGCGGAAGAGGTAAAGAGACGCATAGAGGCGGAGATCGCCAGAATACAGTAGCGTACCGTTGTAATGCCATGGCGTAATGCCATGGCACAAAATAAAACGTTGACAAAGACGGCATTCCTATGTATAATAATTTTTGCGCTGTGAATTTCACAGACGCACATATACTTGACAGAGGCAGATTCGGATGTGGAGAAATACTCAAGAGGCCGAAGAGGCGCCCCTGCTAAGGGTGTAGGTCGGGCAACCGGCGCGAGGGTTCAAAT
>ERZ1026854.2472-NODE-2472-length-10502-cov-5.124055_pt1 | contig 10502 bp, 6 predicted proteins | sample MGYA00380157_ERZ1026854 | MGnify/ENA primary metagenome ERZ1026854 (study PRJEB33269, sample SAMEA4719793) | human gut metagenome | biome: human-associated habitat; feature: organic feature; material: feces | place: Cameroon | collected 2013-10 ...
CACCTAATGTCACCTAATGTCACCCATGCCACCCGATGCCACGCTACGGCAAAAAGACGGATTTGGAGGTTTTTGAACCAACGATGTGGGAAAAGGAGGTATGGCATATCTGGTGGTCATGGAATAAATTCAGGCACCTCATACGATGCATAAATATGCACTTTGGGCCGTATATTTATTCAGTTTCCCATTAAGCCCATTTGACAAAATGAAAGTGCCCATTTGACGTTGTCAAAGAGGCTCTTTGAGGAGCTCATTAAGCCTCTTTGACGACCTCAAAGAGGCTTAATGACAAAAGAAGGGTGTATTTAAGAGCTGTTAACAATTCGTGATTAAATTTTAACTATAATTTTGCGCATTTTGAAAGAACATAGCTTTGTTTGCTATCTTTCTGTCATTCTGCATATTTATGCAAAACAGGGGTAAATTTATCTCTTTTTTCTACCTGTTTTCTATCTCTGCCGACCACATGTCTTTAGTGTTTTGCCATGGGGAAGACGCGGTCAGCCTTCTCAATCTTTATTCCCACATCGCTTACACCAGGCAGAATTTCGCGTTTCATGTCGTGGCGCACGCTTATCTGTAGCGAGTCGCCGGGGACGAGCGACATGGTGCTTATGTGGAAACAATATTGGTGGTAGCTTATGCCCTGACCGCTGAAGTTGCCTTTCTTGTCGATGAGCCTACATTTCAGCGTGTCTGTTTTCACATCCATGCCGGGTATGACCTTCTGCTCCACGATGAGCGTTACGCTCATGAACGGGAAATCTTCGTTTATGCGCAGCATCAGTTCTGACGAATAGATAGCTGCTTCCGTCATCCTTGGCACGCTGAAGGTGAGCGTGTCGTTCTTCTCCCATCCTGTTATCGGCGTGTGGTTATACTGGTCATACACCTTGTTGCCGTTACAGGATGTGGTCGTTGAGACCACAATAAAGAATGCTGCCATCGCGAGGATGGCAGCCAGAGAGGTTCTTTTCATTGTAACCAATCGTTAAACGTTATTGCTGTGGAGCTTGCGGCTTAGGCTGCGCCTGTGGAGCCTGCTGCTTGGGCTGCGCCTGTGGAGCCTGCTGCTTGGGCTGCGCCTGTGGTGCCTGCTGCTTGGGCTGCGCCTGTGATGCCTGCTGCTTGGGCTGAGCTTGTGGCTGGGCTTGCTGCTTAGGCTGAGCGCCGTTGCCATCCTTTGGCTGCTGGCGGTTCTTGTTGCGCTGCTGGTTGTTGTGTCTGTTGTTGCGGTCCTGACGTCTGGGTTGTCTTCCCTCGTTGGGCTGTCTTCCCTCACCGTTGCGCTTGTTGCCGTCGTCTTGTCTTGCTGTTTTGCCGTCTTCGTTTTGCTGTGCCTCGTTGTTGCTGGCATCGGCAGGACGGTTCTCACGGTTGTTCTTGTTCTTGTTTTTGTTCTTGTTCTTTTTCTTCTTCGACTTGTCGAAGCGGCTGATGTCGGCATCAGCCAACAGGTCTGTGTGCTTGTTGTCTTCCTTCACGTTGCCGTTGAGAGAGAGCGTCTCGGGCTTCTCTCCGCGTTTGTTGAGTTCAATAATCTCTTTGGCGCGCTCTGCCGTTATGGTCTCAAGGTTTGTGGCCATGCCCTTCTGTGTGCTGTAGGACACGAGTCCGGCGAGAATGTCGGTCTTGAAGAGGAAATATTCGTTGTCTTGTGTGAACAAGGTCACCTCTTTGCTTGGCATCTTGCGGCTTGCCTCCACATAGTCGTCCACCTCATAGTTGAGACAACATTTTAGCTTGGCACACAGGCCGGCAAGCTTCTGCGGGTTGAGCGAGATGTCCTGATAGCGGGCGGCGTTGGTGCTCACGCTCACAAAGTTTTTCATCCATGTGGCGCAGCACAGTTCGCGGCCGCAGGGGCCTGTGCCGCCAATGCGTCCAGCCTCCTGTCGTGCTCCGATCTGTTTCATCTCGATGCGCACATGGAACGTGTCGGCAAGCACCTTGATGAGCTGACGGAAGTCGACGCGCTCATCGGCGATATAATAGAAGATGGCCTTGTTGCCATCGCCTTGATATTCGACATCGCCGATCTTCATCTGCAGTCCCAGCTCCTTGGCAATCTGTCGGCTCTGAATCATCGTGTCGTGTTCGCGGCTCTTTGCCTCGTGATATTTTTCCATGTCGACGGGCTTGGCAATGCGGTACACGCGCTTTATGTCGTCTGCCGACTTAAGGTTGGCTTTCTTTATTTGCAGTTTGACGAGACGTCCCGTCATGGTGACCACGCCGATGTCGTGGCCCGGACTTGCCTCCACCGCCACGATGTCGCCCTTCTTCAGGTCAATGTTGTTGACGTTGTGGTAGTAGCCCTTGCGGGTGTTCTTAAACTGTACCTCCACGAGATCTGTGCTCTCCTCGTTGCCTGGCACGTCGGCCAGCCAGTCGTAGGCGTTGAGCTGCTTGTCCTGTCGTCCGCATCCACGGTGGCAGAAGCCTCTGTCGCAGTCGCGTGTTATCTTGAATTTCATGTCCTTGAAATCTGTCATGATGATTGTGAAAGTGGTGTTGTGCGGACGTTGTGGCCCGCTGGTGAATATATATGTTGTTGCGCGGCAGCTTAAGCCGCGTAGTGTATGCTATGGTTTGCGTATGAGCGACACGATGAGCTTGAGGGCCATGTCGTACATCACGATCTTGCTGTTGGCGTTCTGGCTTATGTCGCGCAATGCCCTTGCGAAGAGGTCGTTGATTTCGATGACGTTGGCCTCGTTGATGAAGGGTGAGAAGCGAGTGGCAAACTTTTGCTCTTCGGTGGTCATGTAGACAAGCTCTGGCTGGTGGAAGTTGAACATGAAGTTTTCTCTCACCATACGCATGAAATAGAGCAGCATGCGTTTCTGCTTCTCACGTCCGAAGGACGCTGCCGTGTCGCTCCATTTCTTTATCTCCTTCACCTTGCGCGAGTAGGCCATGCGCATGAGCATGGTGAAGAGCTCGAAGAACATGTTGTTCTCGTTGCCTGCGCTGAGCGTGTCGATGGCTTTGTTCCAGTTGCCGTTTGCCACACGCGCAATGTTGTGTGCAGTCTCGGCATCGATGCCTCGTTTTGTTATGAGCGTCTGCTCAATGTCGGCTGTGTCGATGCCTTTCATCGTGAACCGTTGCGTGCGGCTCCGTATGGTCTCCAGAAGCTTCTCCGGCTCTTCGCTCACCATCAGGAACACGGTGTTCTGCGGTGGCTCCTCCAAGATTTTCAGGATCTTGTTTGCGCTTGCCAGGTTCATGCGTTCAGGCAGCCATATTATGCTAACCTTGTAGCCGCCTTGGCTCGCCTTGAGGTTGAGGTCGTGAGAAATGGCATCGCTCTCGGCACCAGTAATGATGGCTTGCTGGTTCTCGGCTCCCATCTCGTCCATCCATTGTTCCATGGTGAAGTAGGGCCCGTTGTTGAGCATGTTGAGCCATTCTTGCGTATAGTCGGCGCTCACGGGTTGGTGCTCCGACCCCATGCTTGGCTTCTTTATGGTGGGGTAGGAGAAGTGGAGGTCTGGGTGGTTCCAGTTTTTCAGCAACTGACTGTTGCCGAGCAGATGTGACGCGAAGGCAATGGCCATAGCCATCTTGCCACAGCCTGCGGGACCACACAACAGCATGGCGTGCGGTATGCGGTCTTCTTTCTCCATAAGCATGAGCCGTTGCCATGCTTCACGTTGTCCTACTACTTCTTCTATTGACATGGGTTAGGTTTTATCTTTGCTCTTAAGCTTTTTGTCTTGTTGCTCGTTCTGTCTTTGGTGATAGCCGTTGCTTGTCTCTCGTTTTCAACAAGAATCTACAGCAGTCGTTTGGCCACCTCACACACCGAGTCGACAGCAGAGACGGTGTAGAAATGAATGTTTTTGACGCCGGCATCGTAAAGCTCCTTACATTGAGCCGTTGTCCACTCCACGCCAAGCGCCTTTGCGTCGTCGTCGGTCTTACATTTCACCGCCTCTACTGCAAGCTCCTGCGGCAGGTCACAGTGGAACGTGCGCGGCACAACGGTGAGCTGTGACAGCTTGGCGAAGGGTTTGATGCCCGGAATGATGGGTATGGTTATTCCCATGGCGCGTGCTTTATCCACAAACTCGAAATATTTCCTGTTGTCGTAGAACAGCTGTGTCACCGCATACTCGGCACCAAGGTCTTGCTTCATCTTGAGATACGCCATGTCCATCTCCAGGTTGGGTGCCTCCTCGTGTTTCTCGGGGTAGGCAGCCACGCCAAAATGGAACGGCTTGCCGGGGTTCTTGATGGGCGTGCCGTCCATGAACAGACCGTTGTTAAACTGGTTGACCTGCTCTATGAGCTGTGTGGTGTGCTCATGGCCGCCAGGCGTTGCCTTGAACATGCTGTCTTCTTTGGCCTTGTCGCCACGGAGCAGCAGCAGGTTCTCTATGCCGAGAAACTGCAAATCGAGCAACTCATACTCGATATCTTCTTTTGTCGCACCGCTACAGATGATGTGTGGAATGACCGGAATGTTATATTTGTTCTGAATGGCAGCGGCTATGGCTATCGTTCCCGGGCGGCGGCGAATGCGCAAGCGCTCAAACTGTCCGTTCTCAAGCTCACGGTACACATACTCGCTGTGGTGAGTCGTTATGTTGATATACAGCGGGTTAAAGTCCTTGAGCTTGTCTATTGTTGAGAACAGAAAACCTGTGCCGTTGCCTTTGAGCGGCGGCAACACTTCGAATGAGAAGTGACGTGAGGTGTTGTTGTTGTCGTTTATGAGAGTGCTTATGTCCATGCGCTTATTTGCTTCGTTTGTCTTCTTTAAAACGGTTCGTTTTCTTTGAAATGTAACAAGTTTATGCAAAGTTACTTAAAGTCTTGCACAAAATGGCATGATTGCTCGTTTTTTTTGTCATTTTGAAATGTTGTGTGCCTCTATGTGGCTTTTGTTTAGCTCTTTTGCTTAATTTGTCAGCTTCTTGGTTAATAAAAATTTTAGTTCAGATAATGTTTGAATAACCAAAAATTTTTTCTAATTTTGCAAGCGTATCATTCTGCCATTATGGTGAGAACCATTATGTCAATGTTCAGCTTTTACAAGGACGCTAAAAACTTAAAACGCAATAGCTTTAAAGAAAAAATGGACTATTCAGAAAGACTGATTATAAACGGCTTGAAAACAGGCGACACCGAGGCCTATCGCTACATCTACGATACCCACTACCAGGTGTTATGCTTCACAGCCAACAGATATGTTCATGACCAGTTTGTCGCCGAGACCATTGTCGGCGACCTTATCTTCAAACTATGGGAAAAACGCGACTCTCTCGACATCAACACCTCTCTGCGTAGCTATCTGTCGCAAAGTGTGCGTCATGCCAGCATGGATTATCTTCGTTCAAAGCGCCAACGCTATGAGATTGCCTCGTCGCGTCTTGCCGATGATGGTGCTGTGCCTGAGCCTTCGTCTGACGCCGACAACGACCCGCTGTCGGAGGTGATAAACAGCGAGCTTGAGGAGCGTGTGGATGAGGCCATTGCAGCATTGCCCGCCGAGTGTCGCCGCGTGTTTGAGATGAGCCGGTTCATGGGCATGAAGCATGCAGAGATTGCCAGCGAGCTTGGCATTTCTGTGAACACGGTGAAATATCACATGCGTAACGCCTTGAAGCTTCTCTCGCAGAACCTTGACAAGTATATCGCGTTGGCTTTCCTTGTGAATCTTTAGTTTTCTACACATTATTATATTGACAGCCACAAGTTGAAGAGTTGACAAGGAGATTAGCCTTGCCGGTTTGTTCTCTCTCTTTAGAAAAAAATCTTTTGTTCTGACATTTGCTTGTTATGTGCTCTTAATCAAAGAGTTATGAACTTTAAATGTTTGAATGAATAGTCCTTGAAAGAATTTTTATAGAAAAAACTTACAATTTAGACTACCCTAAAAACCTCTTTTTTCGTCTCCTTTATGAACAACAACGTAAACAACAAACAATCGATGAATACTGACGAGTTATATCTTCTTGTAGCCACAGAGCTTAGCGACACGCTCACAGCCGAAGAAACCAAGCGGCTGGAGGAGTGGAAGGCTGCTGCGCCTGCAAACAAGAGTCTCTATGAGAAGCTTGTGCGTATATGGGAGGCTACACCCGATGTCGACTCGTTGGCTGTTTATGATCGCGAGAAAGCCTTTGAACTGTTTCTGGCTCGTGTGGCAGAAGCCAAAAGCGAGAACGACGGTTCTGGGCAAGATACTGATGACGAGGCTGACGCGCAAAAAGAAACGGCACGTCCGTTCAGCATTGTAGGAGCTGTTCGCCGCCGCGTGGTCAAGGCTCTGCGCTATGCTGCCGTTGTGGCTGTCGTTGTGAGCGCATGCTCTTATCTGTTCTACAAGATGGGACAGGACAACATCGAGAAAGCGTTTGCACAGATCGTTGTAGAGGCTCCCGAGGGCGCTACATCGAAGGTCACTCTTCCTGACGGCACATCGGTGTGGCTCAATGCAGGAAGCCGCATTGCCTACTCGCAAGGATTCGGTGTGAAAGACCGCAACCTCACGCTCACGGGCGAGGGCTATTTTGAGGTTCATAAGAACCGTGAGATGCCCTTCGACGTTAAATCGGGAAGCTTGAGCGTGAGAGTGCTTGGCACCAAGTTCGACTTCCGCGACTATCCCGAAGACCCCACAGCCATGGTTAGTCTTGACGAAGGAAGCGTGGCGTTAGGCGTTGTCGGCAAGACACAAGATGCGGGCTGCAAGCTCGTGCCAAGCCAGCGTGCTGTGTTCGACAAGAAAGGCGGTAACCTGACCGTCGAAAACTATGACGCCCATACAGCCTGTCTGTGGACCGACGGAACCATAATGCTCAATGGACGTTGTCTGGCAGACATTGCCAAGGATCTCAGTCGCACATACGCCACCAACATCGTCATCGCCGACACGGCGCTTGCCAAGGTGCGCTTCTATGGCGTGTTCCACCGCAAGGACCAAGATCTTCCGCAGATCCTTAATGTGCTTGCAGGCACTGGACGCATAAAATATGCAATAAAAGGCAATGAGGTGAAGATCTATTAGCCCCCAATTGCTCAGGACATCACATATACCCCAATCACCCCAATACCCTCATCACATATCCTTAACACCCCTCTCACACCCCACACAACTGCCCCATGACCTAATAACGGCCATACGATCCTAAACACAGCAGGAAAAACTTAAAAACCACAAAGCAAATGCTTTCGCGCATTCAAGCTAAAACCATATAAAATGGTCCAATCGTGACATTACTCACATGATAACCGCAGGCCGTCGATTGCTCACATGAGAGCATTCCCGTCATAAGGATGCTCTCATGTCGGCGCCTGTAAAACATCATTGGACCGCCTCGATTAAAAGCTGAAATATTTAATAAACAATCATAAATCAATCATTAATAAACCAAACCAACAATGAACATCCAAAGAAAGAGCCTGTCAGTGGCTGCGTTTCTGTTGTGCATGAGCCTTGGAGTAGCTGCTCAGAGCGTTAAGCTTCATCTTAACGGCGTGAGCGTGAAGACCGCCATGACGCAACTGAGGGAGAAAAGTGGATATTCGTTTGTGTTTGCTGCCAACGACATCAATACCAGTCGTAAGGTTAACGTTAACGCAACCGAATTGAAGCAAGCTGTAAACCAGATTCTTGTAGGACAAGGCGTGTCTTACAAGATTGAAGGCAAGAACATTGTCGTATCTAAAAGCGCCAAAGCCGAAAAAGGTGGCGCGACGCAGCAGAAAGGTGACAACCGCAAGAAGGTGACAGGTAACGTCGTTGACGAGACCGGCATGCCCGTTATCGGTGCCACCATTCGCCAGAAAGGCACACAAAACGCTGTCGTTACCGATTTTGACGGTAACTTCACCCTTAATGTTCCCGAGGGAGCAGAACTGGAAATCAATTACATAGGCTACGAACAGAAGGCTTTGCGCATTGGTGACAAAGACAGCTATTCGCTTGCCCTCACACCCGCTTCAAAGGAGCTTAACGAGGTGGTGGTTACCGCCCTCGGCATTAAGCGTGCAGAGAAGGCGCTGAGCTACAACGTTCAGCAGGTTGGTGGCGACCAGCTCTCTGCCAACAAGGATGCCAACTTCATAAACTCGCTCAACGGTAAGGTGGCAGGTGTCAACATCAACGCTTCTTCAGCAGGTGCCGGTGGCGCTTCAAAGGTCGTGATGCGTGGTGCACGAAGCATCGAGCAGTCGAGCAACGTGCTTTACGTTATCGACGGTGTGCCTATGTTCAACCTTGGAGGTGACGGCGACACCGAGTTCGGATCGTCAGGCACAACCGAGGCTATCGCCGATATCAACCCCGAGGACATCGAGTCGATGTCGGTGCTTACAGGTGCTGCCGCTGCCGCCCTTTACGGTAACCGCGCATCTAACGGTGCCATCGTTATCACAACAAAGAAGGGACAGGCTGGCAAGACAACCGTTACCGTGAGCCAGTCGACAGAGTTTTCCAACGCTCTGCGCATGCCCGAGTTTCAGAACCGTTACGGCACAGGCTCTTCATTGCGCGATGCCGGTGCCGACTCTTACTCATGGGGCAAGCTCCTCAACGAAGCCAACTACAGAGGCTACGACCCTGAGACCGACTATCTGAAGACCGGTCTCGTGACCACAGAGGCCATGACCCTCTCTACAGGTACCGAGAAGAACCAGACCTACCTGTCAGCATCGGTTGTAAACTCGGGCGGCATCGTTCCCAACAACAAGTATAACCGTTACAACTTCTCGTTCCGCAACACATCAAAGATGCTTGGCGACAAGCTGACCCTTGATGTGGGTGCCAACTACATCTACCAGAACGACCGTAACATGGTGAACCAGGGTGTTTATGCCAACCCATTGGTTACAGCATATCTCTTCCCCCGTGGCAACGACTACAACGACATGAAGGTCTATGAGCACTGGGACACACAGCGCAACATCTACACTCAGAACTGGAACGGTCTGATCAACGAGTTTGTGGGACAGAACCCCTACTGGATCAACTACCGCAACCTTCGTGAGAACAGCAAGCACCGCTACATGCTCAACGCCGGAGCCACATACAAGCTTACCGACTATCTCAACGTTGCTGCCCGCATACGCATTGACAACTCGGCAAACAAGTATGAGAAGAAATATTATGCCTCAACCAACACCACCATCGCTGGTGCCAACGGTCAGTATGCTCTCTCCAACACCGATGACAAGCAGCTCTATGGCGACCTTATGCTCACCTTCGACAAGCGCTTCTTCAACGACCGCCTGTCGGTGAACGCCAATGCCGGTGCCATCCTCTCTGACATCCGTCAGCGCGTGACAGGCATTGAGGGTCCCATCGCCGACAACCTCATCCCCAACGTGTTCAACGAGTATCAGGTTGACCCGCAGCGCGAGACACGTCTCCCCGGTGGTTACCACGACCAGACAAAGTCGCTCTTCGCAAGTGCCGAAATTGGTTGGGACAGCCAGATCTATCTCTCTCTCACAGGACGTAACGACTGGCCCTCAATGCTCGCAGGACCTCACTCAAACAAGTCGTCGTTCTTCTATCCCTCTGTGGGTCTGTCATGGGTTGCCTCAGAGACCTTCAAGCTGCCTAAGCAGATTGACTATCTGAAGTTCCGTGGCTCATTCGCTTCTGTAGGTATTCCCTTCCCGCGTTGGTACGCCAATCCTGTTTACGAATGGGACAACAACTCTAAACAGTGGAAGTCGCAGACCATCTACCCGATGTATGATCTCAAGCCTGAGACCACCAACTCTTGGGAGTTTGGTATGCAGACCCGTCTGTTCAAACATTTCCACCTCGATCTCACACTTTATTGGACAAAAACCTTCAACCAGACCTTCAACCCCGACATCTCTGTGTCTTCTGGCTATAGCGCCATGTACATCCAGACGGGTAACGTTTCAAACAACGGTATAGAGCTTGCGCTCGGTTATGACAACCACTGGGGCAACTTCGGCTGGTCTACCAACTTCACCCTCTCGCACAACAAGAACAAGATCAACGAGCTCGTGAAGAACTATGTGCATCCTGAGACAGGAGCCATCATCAACAAGGATCGTCTCGACGTAGGCGGCCTGGGCACAACCCACTTCATCCTGAAGGAAGGCGGCTCACTGGGCGACCTCTACTCGCTCTCTGACCTCGTGCGCACCGACGACGGCAAGATCTATGTTGACCAGGACGGCAAGGTCTACAAGGACAACAACGTGGGCGACATCAAGCTCGGATCGGTGTTCCCCAAATGTAACATGTCATGGCGTAACGACTTCTCTTGGAAGGGCCTGAACCTCGGTTTCCAGGTGTCAGCACGCTTCGGAGGTATCGTTTACTCGGCCACACAGGCAGCTCTCGACTCTTACGGTGTGTCAGAGGCCACAGCCAAGGCACGCGACCTCGGCTATGTGCTTGTCAACGGCAACGACATGGTGAACCCTGAGGTGTGGTATTCTACCATCGGTGGAAGCGACGGCATCGGCCAGTATTACACCTACAGCGCTACCAACATCCG
>ERZ1026854.2475-NODE-2475-length-10485-cov-3.969703_pt1 | contig 10485 bp, 10 predicted proteins | sample MGYA00380157_ERZ1026854 | MGnify/ENA primary metagenome ERZ1026854 (study PRJEB33269, sample SAMEA4719793) | human gut metagenome | biome: human-associated habitat; feature: organic feature; material: feces | place: Cameroon | collected 2013-10 ...
CGGCTACCCCGTGGTCAATAATGTGCTTAATCAAAATCAGGTCAATACCGCGCTTTCTAAATTCAGGAGCCACACCCAACATAATCAGGCGCGCATCTTTAATTTTGCGCCAAGCCAAGAGTGCCTTGATGATACGCCACGGATTAGCCAGGGAACCTTTTAATTCTTTAAGCGCGTGGTTCATATTCGGAATAGCAATATAAAACCCCGCCGCAACCCCATCCACTTCCAATACACAAGTTCCTTCCGGCCGGACAATTAGTTTTAATTCGTTCACCACATCCGCCATTTCCTGTTTGCTCATTGGCACAAAGCCCCAATTTTCCGCCCACGCCTTATTGTAAATTTCGCGGATGATTTCGGCCTCTGCTTCCAAATTTTTGAGGTTCAGCCTCCGCAAAGTAATACCGTGCCCGCGCGAACAACGCGCACAAACTTTTAAAAACCGTTCGGAAAATTTGTCGTCTTTACTGCGTTCAAAGGCGAGCAGGTCCTTAATTTTCCCATATCCGGCCTGTTCAATTAACTCCATATAATAAGGATAATTATAGGGCATCATAATAGCGGGCATACTGTCAAACCCGTCGGCCAGCAAGCCGTAAATATGGTTACTGTCCGGATTAGCCGGGCCACGCACCGCCGTTACCCCCTTGGCACGGAGCCAATCTTCTGCCGCCTGAAAAAGCGCAGACGCAACATTTCTATCATTGATGACATCAAAAAAGCCGAAAAACCCAATATTTTCGTGATGATATTCGTTATGTTCTTTATTCAAAATGGCGGCAATACGCCCAACGGCTTTTCCGTCTTGGTATGCCATAAACAGAGCGCGCTCGTTCTTCGTCCAAAAGACGTTATTCAAGCACAATAACTTTTTAGTATCGGCCTTTAACTCCCCCACCCAATACGGGTCATTCTTGTATAATTCAAACGGAAAATTGATAAAAGAGTCCAACTCCTCGTCCGCTATTTGATGTATTTCCACACGCATATTCCCCTCTCTAAAAAAGAAACCCCGGCCATAGCGACCGGGGTCATACTGGTAACAAACTATTTAATCACACCTACCGCACGGCCTGCTTTTGCAAAAGCATCAATAATTTGGGCAACGTGTTCGTCGGTGTGTGTCGCCATAAGCGTTAAACGCATAAGCGCGTGGCCAGGAGGCACGGCAGGGCTGACCACCGGGTTGGAAAAAATACCCAACTCGTGCAAGGCGCGCCACATTTTAAAGCAGTTTTCGTTGCTGCCAACGTGTACCGGCAAAATCGGTGTGGTACTGGTGCCCAAATCGTAGCCTAAATCTTCCAAGCCTTTTTTGAGTTTGGCTGTTAAACGGAACAAATTGTCGCGGCGGGAGGTGTCGTTTTCAATCAGTTCCAATGCCTTGGTGATAGAGGCCACACAGGCCGGCGGCAACGCGGCAGAAAAAATCTGGCTGCGGGCATTGTGGCGGATGTAATGAATAATATCCGCATCGCCAACGACAAAACCGCCAACAGTAGCAAAGGTTTTGGAGCAAGTGCCGACCACTAAATCCACTTCGCCGTTTTCCAAGCCGAAATATTCGCAAGTACCGCGGCCCGTTTTACCGATGATACCCGTCGCGTGCGCATCATCCACCATCACACGGGCGCCGTATTTTTTAGCAATTTTGACAATTTCCGGCAACGGACAAATGTCCCCTTCCATACTAAAAACACCATCCACAATAATCAGTTTGCCGGCCTCGGCAGGCAGTTTGGAAATAACGCGCTCCAAATCGCCCGGTTCGTTGTGTTTAAAACGCACCATTTCGCCGTCAGAAAGTTTAATACCGTCCAAAATACTGGCGTGGTCTAATTTATCCACAATCGCGTAGTCGCCCTTTTTAACGAGGCACGACACGACGCCCAAATTCATCTGATATCCGGTAGAAAAGATAAGCCCGGCTTCTTTACGTTTAAATTTAGCAATTCGCGCCTCCAAGGCATCGGCGGCTTTGGTGTTGCCGTTTAAAAAGCGGGAGCCGGCACAACCGGTACCGTATTTTAAAGCGGCTTCGGCGGCGGCTTTTTTCATTTCGGGGTCATCTGCCAAGCCTAAATAGTTGTTGGAACCGGCCATAATGTATTTTTTGCCGCCCAACACCACCTCCGGCCCTTGCGCAGATTCAATCGGCTGAAAATAGCCGTAAATGCCCAAGCGCATAGCCAGTTTGGCGTCTTTGTAGTTTTTGCATTTCTCAAAAATATCAGACATATTTTATCCTCTTGACACAACAACCGCGCCGCAGCCCGCAAGCCGCAAAGCGGTTTATTTACTTACCTTTTTAATAATATTAGTAGTGGAACGACCTTTAAGCAAAGGGAAACGCACCACTTTCTTTGCAAATTCACGGCCGACAATTTCGTCGGTCTTATAGTCTCCGCCCTTTACCAAAACATCCGGGCGAACGATTTTAATCAGATTATACGGCGTGTCTTCTTCAAAAATACTAACGGCGGATACGCTTTCCAACCCGGCCAAAACCAAGGCTCTGTCGGCCTGGGTGTTTACCGGACGGGTTGGCCCTTTTAAGCGGCGCACGGAAGCATCGCTGTTGAGCCCAACCACCAGCACATCACCCTTGGAGCGGGAAAACTCCAACACGCTGACGTGCCCGGCGTGCAAAATATCAAAACAACCGTTCGTAAAAACGATTTTTTTGCCTTCCTCACGGGCGGCCTCTACAAATTTTTTAAGCGCGCGCGGGCCTAAGATTTTATTTTTTGCCTTCACCTTGTTCCTTCTCCTGCGCCATCATCCGTTCAATAAGGCCCGTATCCATATTACCTTTTATAAAGTCCGGGTTATTGACGATTTTTTGGTGGAACGGAATTGTGGTTTTTACACCGTCAATCAAAAATTCGCCCAAGCAACGGCGGCAGCGGGCAAGCAAGTGTTCGCGGTCCGGCGCGGTAACAATCAGTTTGGCAATCAAACTGTCGTAATAACTGGGAATGGTATAGCCCGTGTACATATGGCTGTCCACGCGCACGCCCAATCCGCCCGAAGGAATCCACTCGGTAATGGTGCCAGGGCACGGCGTAAAATTATGTTCGCTGTCTTCGGCGTTAATGCGGTGTTCAATCGCGTGGCATTTGATAACCGCCGCGTCCTTTTGCGTGATGTGGAGCGGTTCGCCCTGCGCAATCTGCAACTGCATTTTGACGAGGTCCTGTCCGCAGACGGATTCCGTTACCGGGTGTTCCACCTGCAAACGGGTGTTTACTTCCATAAAATAAAATTCTTTATTTTGAGCCATCAAAAACTCTACCGTACCGACACCGCGGTATTCGGCCGCTTTTACCAATTTGCAAGCGGCCTCTTGGAGTTTTTGGCGGGTTACCGCGTCCACAAACGGGGAAGGAGATTCTTCCACCAGTTTTTGGTGGCGGCGCTGCATACTGCAATCACGCTCCGCAAACGCCACAACGTTTCCATAGTTATCGGCGGCTACCTGCACTTCAATATGGCGCGGGTTTAAAACGAGTTTTTCAAAATATACGCGGTCATCACCAAAGTTGGCGCGGGCTTCACCCTGCGCGGTTTCCATCATCAGTTCCAAATCTTCTTCTTTTAGGCACGCGCGCATACCTTTGCCGCCGCCGCCCAAAGAGGCTTTAATCATAATCGGAAAACCGATTTTGCGGGCTACTTCGCGGAAATTTTTACCTACAATGCCGTCTGAGCCGGGAGTAATCGGCACTCCGGCGCGCACGGCAATTTCACGCGCGGTAGATTTAACACCCAACATTTCAATAGCGTGCGCGGTCGGCCCGATGAACGTCATACCGGCCTTGGTAACAGCCGTGGCAAAATCCGCATTTTCAGACAGAAAACCATACCCGGGGTGAACAGCATCTGCCCCGGTAATTTTGCCCGCGGTAACAATAGCATCTATATTTAAATAACTTAAAGGGGAGGGGGCCGCACCGATACAAACGGCCTCATCGGCCATACGGACGTGCAGACTGTTGCGGTCAGCTTCCGAATAAATAGCCACGGACTTAATGCCCATTTCTTTTAAAGTGCGGATAACACGCAGCGCAATTTCGCCACGGTTGGCAATCAAAACTTTTTTAAAGGGAGTAATTTTAATGTTAGCAGACATGGGTTATGCTCCTATTTGGCTGCCTGCTCAATAAAAAATAACGGCAAACCAAATTCCACGGGAGCACCGTCTTTGGCGGTTACTATACGCAATTTTCCGGACACAGGGGCCGTTACTTTATGCTTTTGGGAAACGGTTTCCACCACGCCCAAGGCATCGCCTTCTTTTACAGTTTGGCCCTCTTTCAGTGCCAAGTTTTTGCCTTTTTCAGCCGCGTGATAAATACCGATGGACGGAGAAGTTACCGCCGTAAGCGAGCACTCAAAATGCGCAGGCTCCGGCAGGGCTTCTTGGGTTTTTACTTCAATGCAATCGCCGTCTTTTTCGTAGCAAAATTCGGCCAAATCGGTAGTTTTAAGCCAATCGGTAATTTCCGTAATGAGTTTGGTGTCCATAATTTCCTCAATATATAAATAAAATACGTTTAGTTTATTCTACCATTTTTATAAACCGAACAACACGCTTTTATAACCCTTTTTTCACCTTGGGCCGCGGCGCGCAAAATGATACGGTAAAAATATGAAAAACATTTACAAAACTTTTTTACCGCTCTTGTTTTGGCTTTTACTCTGCCAGTTGCCCGCCTTGCCAGGCGGATATATCGTGCGGCAAAATTTGGTTTGGTATCACGGGCTTACCAAGCCGCCGCTCGTACCGCCGGATATCGTTTTTGGAGTGGTGTGGAGTATTCTTTATCTGTTTTTGGGAATAAGCGCCTTTCTCCTTTTCCGAAAAGGCTTACAAAAACATAAGAAAACGGCTGTTTTATTTATCCTGCAACTGGTGCTTAATATTTGGTGGACACCAATTTTCTTCGGTCTGCACGAATTACAACCGGCTCTGCTGCTGCTAATGGTTATGTTGGCGGAAACAGTTTGGCTATGGAAAGAAAGCCGTTTAAAAAACAAGTTAGCCGCACTCTTGTTGGTGCCGTATGCTGGGTGGCTGGGCTTTGCCTGTTATCTAAATTTTGGTTTTTGGCTGCTTAATTAGCAAAAAGCCCCGGGTTAGATACCGGGGCTTTGGCAAAAAGAGTAAACGCATTAGCGGTTGCGGTAATGACGCACCAAATCAAGCCCCACTTTCATTACCTTGTAGAAGGTTGAATCCAAAAGTGTGGAAACATTATCAATTAAATCAAACGCACTTTTGGTTTTATCTACATTTTCAGCAGCAGAAACCGCCAAATATTCTACGGCTTCGGCTGTGCGGGTAATTTGCAAAAACGTCCGCACCGCAAAAACGACCAACACCACAAAGGCAACTACCGCCACCAATACGCACCATTGGTAAAAGTCCATATATAACCCCCTTTTTCCTTTTTCTTTATTAAAACTTTTTGCCCGGCGTTCGTCAAGTCCCGGAAAAGAGACAAAAAAACAAGCAAGAAGGACGCGCCGTTTTCCCTTATTTTTTAGGAGTTATCTAATTTATTATTGACAAAGCACCCGCTTATTAGTAATAATTACTATTAACAAGCCTGGCTGCCAGCCTGCCAAGGACAAGGCAAAAGAGCGTTTTTTCCGTCGGAGGGCTTCATTTTTAGGCTTGTGGCAAAATCGGTTTTAAGACGAGATTTGCATTTTTAGTCCGTTTTTGCCAAAATTTTAAAAGTCGTTAGTTTATTTAGCGGCGAATTATTCTACCAGGATTACACTATTATGGAAAACTCCGAAGTTATTACCCGTATCGTAAAAAGAGATGGTACGACACAGCATTTTGACTCTAAAAAAATTACCCGCGCCATTACCAAGGCCGCCGAGGCAACCGGCGAATTTGACGCTGAAACCGCCAAAAAATTAACGATTCGCGCCATTAACATTATCCAACAACTTTATTCCGACACCGTTCCCAATGTGGAAAATGTACAAGATATTGTGGAAGATGTACTTTTAACATCCAATTATCATAAAACAGCCAAAGCGTACATCCTGTACCGCGACCAGCACGCCCGTATGCGTGAAATTTCTTCCAAATTTAACGTAGATTTGGTGGACCAGTATTTGCAAAAGATTGACTGGCAGGTAAACGAAAACAGCAATATGGGCTACTCCTTGCAGGGGTTAAACAACTATATTTCCTCCGAAATCAGCAAGGTCTATTGGCTCAATAAAATCTATCCCGAAAACGTCCGCCGTATGCACAGCGAGGGTGATTTTCACTTGCACGATTTAGGATTGTTGGGCGCTTACTGCGTCGGTTGGGACTTGCAAGACCTGCTTTTAAGCGGTTTTACGGGCGTAGTCGGCAAGGCTGAAAGTAAACCTGCCAAGCACTTGCGCACCGCATTGGGCCAAGTAGTAAACTTCTTTTACACCTTGCAGGGCGAAAGTGCGGGGGCGCAGGCTTTCAGCAACTTTGATACCTTGCTCGCGCCGTTTATCTATTACGATAAACTTTCTTACAATGATGTAAAACAAGCCTTACAAGAATTTTTGTTTAACGTAAACGTTCCCACCCGCGTAGGGTTCCAAACACCGTTTACCAACTTAACCTTGGATTTAACCGTACCGTCCTACTACAAGGACCAGCCGGTTATCATCGGCGGCAAATTGCAGGATAAAACTTACGGCGAATTTCAAGCGGAAATGGATATGTTGAACCGCGCGTTCTGCGAAGTAATGCTCGCGGGTGATGCCAAAGGCCGCGTGTTTACGTTCCCGATTCCGACATATAACATCACCAAAGATTTTGATTGGGACAACCCCAAACTCACCCCGCTGTGGGAAATGACGGCCAAATATGGTATCCCGTACTTTGCCAACTTTATCAATTCCGATATGAACCCCGAAGATGCGCGTTCTATGTGCTGCCGCTTACGCATTGATAACCGCGAACTGCGCAAACGCGGCGGCGGGCTCTTTGGTTCTGCCCCGTTGACCGGCTCTATCGGCGTAGTAACCATCAACTTGCCCCGGCTGGGTTATTTGGCCAAAGACGAAAAAGACTTTTTCGCCCTCTTAAAAGACCGTATGGAAGTAGCCAAAACCAGTTTGGAAATCAAACGCAAAATTATTGAGCGCTTTACGAAGGGAAATCTCTATCCGTATATGAGTTTCTATCTGCGCTCGGTTCGCCAACGCTTTGGCGAATTTTGGAAGAACCACTTTTCCACCATCGGGCTTGTCGGCTTAAATGATGCGGCCGTCAACCTGTTGGGCGAAGATATCGGCACCGAAAAAGGCAAAAAATTTGCCGAGGACGTGCTGACCTATATGCGCGAAACGCTTGTAAAATTCCAGGAAGAAACCGGCAACAATTATAACTTGGAAGCCACTCCGGCGGAAGGGACCTCCTACCGCTTGGCTAAACTGGATAAAGAGCGCTACCCCGAAATCATCTGCGCCGACGAAGAATTGTACAAGCAAGGCCATCAGCCTTTCTACACCAACTCTTCGCAGTTGCCCGTCAACTATACGGATGATGTGTTTGAAATGTTGGACTTGCAAAGCACTATCCAATCCAAATACACCGGCGGCACGGTTCAGCATATTTTTACAGGGGAAAAGATTAAAGACTTGGAAGCGATGAAGAAATTCATCAAAACCGTCTGCGAAAAATACACCTTGCCGTATTTTTCCATTACCCCTACGTTCAGCGTCTGCCCCAAGTGCGGCTACATTGAAGGCGAACACTTTGAATGCCCCAAATGCAAAGCCGAACGAATGCAGGAACTGGAACACAAAATTAAACTGTTGGAAGAACAGTTATACAGCAAATAGATCTGTAAGATATTACCTTTTTTGGGTTACTTTGCCCGTCAAAGATAACCCAAAAAAGCGGTTGCGGCCGGCGCTGTAAAGTGCCATAATAAAAGTAACGGGTTTTCACGGGCCCGTTCCCGTCAACATAGGTTATTAATCGTCAGGAGACACACAATGACTGCACAGGAAAAACAAGTAGTTGAAAACAAAATCTCGGAACTTAAAAAAGAATTGAACGACGTTCACGGTTCCAAATGTGAAGTTTATTCCAGAGTGGTAGGCTATCTGCGCCCCGTACAAAACTGGAACAAAGGCAAAAAAGAAGAATTTGCAATGAGAAAAACGATGCACGTCGGTTGCTCTTGCGGTTGTGATAAATAATTTTTTGCTTTGAACGCAACGGATTCGGTATGAAGATAGGCGGATTATTAAAATTTACATTGATTGACTTTCCCGGACGGCCAGCCGCGGTAGTTTTTACGCAAGGGTGTAACTTTCGTTGCCGCTACTGCCATAACCCGGAACTGGTCTATCCGCATATGTTCGCCGAACCCGTTGCCGAAGAAGAAATAGACGCCTTTTTAAAGCGCCGCCAAGGCACCTTGGAAGGGATTGTGGTATCCGGCGGGGAACCTACCCTGCACGAAGATTTACCGCAGTTTCTAGCCAAATTAAAAGGGATGGGATATGCCACTAAGTTGGACACCAATGGTACCCGCCCGGAAGTGCTAAAACAATTAATTCAAGGCAAACTGTTGGATTTTATTGCTATGGATTTAAAGGCTCCGCTAGAAAAATATTCACTCATCACGGGAGTGGATTTTAATCCGGCGGTGTTGCGCGAATCTATGAAATTAATTGTGGAAAGCGGGCTTGGGTACGAATTCCGTACCACCTATGACAAGGAAGTGCTGACTGATGCGGATATTGCGGCTATCACACAATTGACTGATGGCAAGCACTACCGCGTACAGGAATGTCTGCCCGTAGCCAAAGAAAAGGCCGCCTTAAAAGTTTTGCATACCGAGTTATAGAATTTATTTCTATTACAAAAACGCGCTCTCGGGCGCGTTTTTTTATGGTTTTTTAGGGGTTTTATCCGCAATAATTTCCCCATTTTTCTAACCGGTCTGGCTACAAAAAACCGCCTGGAACAGTTATTGTTCCAAGCGGTTTCTGTGAAAAAAGGGCTATTATTTAGCACCCAAGCGGACCAAATTGTCGCGGAAATCAAACAAATCGTCCTGTACCGGGCCTTGTAAGGTAATGGCATACTCGTTGATGATATCCAACGGTTTTACCGTACCCCAAGACGTTTTAATGGGCTTTACAAACTCCTTCGCCATTGCCGGCCCTAACTGCGGGTTCTTTTGCAACTGGGCATTAAATTCGTCCATTGGGTTCATCATACTCTGCAAAATCCAGTTTGCGTTAAGTTCCTTGGTGCTGCTTACAAACTTACGAAACGCCACCACCGATTCGGCATACTCTTTCGGCAATTTGTTATTTACCGTCACCACATCATATGTATTTAAAGCGTTTACCAAAGCGGTATAGAACGCATCAAATTTCACTTGTTCGCTTTGGGGCAAGTTAATCGTTTCCATACGCAAGTAGTTTTCAAGCGTTAAGAAATAAGAACCGTTGGCAATCGCCACCGGGCGGTTGATGTATTTGGCAACTTGGGCCGCGGCTTCCGGCGATTTTTTCTGTACCGCCATAAAGATTACGCGGAGTTCATCCATTGCCTGGAACACATAGTTAAAATCGTGGTACTGTTTGGCTTGGACGGATTTGGCAAAATTTTCATACGCCGCAATCACTTTAAATGGGCGTTCAATGGCATTTTTTACATTAACCTTTTGCGGCTTTATCAAACGAGACGGATCTTTTAAACCATTCATATCCAACTGAACAGAAAACTGCTTTTCTTGCTTTTGCGACAAGGCATCTTTAATTTTATTCCGATCAGCATTTTGAGCAAAGGCCCCTGTTGTCAGCAACAACGCAAGGGCTACTGTTAAAAATCTTTTCATAGTTTTCTCTCCTTTTTTTAAGTAACTTCCTTATTATTAGTTTAAAATAATACAACCTTTTTTACCAGGGTCTTTGGACCTAGGCCCAAGGGGCAAAAGGTCCTAGTATTTAAATTGGCCCTTTTCATACACCGTAACCAGAGCGCCGTCCTTTAAGCGGGCGGTAACCTTTTTGTCTTCGGTGTTGATTAAGTCCCAATGCAGGGAAGAATCGTTAAAGCCCAGTTTTTCTTTTTCGGCCTTAGTCAGTTTATCTTGCGGGCCGGTGTAGGTATCTGCATAACTGGCGCCGACGGCAACGTGGCAATTACCGTATTTGCCGCCAAAGTTTTCATCATACAAGATATCTGCCATAAACTTGGTAATTTTGGAAAAGCGTCTGTCTGTCAACGAAAACTCGCCGATTTGCGCCGCGCCTTTATCCATAGCCAGCATTTTGCGCACAAAAGCCGCGCCTTGCTCCGCATCTGCCTTGACGGCGCGCCCGTCTTTAAATTCCAAGCGCACCCCTTTTACATAATTACCGCTCCGGTAAGAGGACAAATCGGCAAAATACACTCCGCGCGTACCGCGCCAATCGGGTGATGTAAAAATTTCAAAGGACGGGATA
>ERZ1026854.2479-NODE-2479-length-10474-cov-3.309819_pt1 | contig 10474 bp, 6 predicted proteins | sample MGYA00380157_ERZ1026854 | MGnify/ENA primary metagenome ERZ1026854 (study PRJEB33269, sample SAMEA4719793) | human gut metagenome | biome: human-associated habitat; feature: organic feature; material: feces | place: Cameroon | collected 2013-10 ...
CGTGTGCGCGTAAAGCCTGCTTTTGTTCGGCCGGCAACTGCGACACCGAGGGGTCTCTCATAATGGCATCTACTTGTTTATTTACCCGCGCTTCCTTCATCTGCGGGGAATCTTGGCGGGCTTGGATATCCTGGTTTACTTTCAAGCGCAGTTCCATTGCTTTTTTATCAAATTCCGCGGCGGAAATTTCCTGATTATTAGCCAATTCCATATAATCTTGCTGATATTTTTGCAAGAGCATATCAATTTCCCGCGCGCCCGTCTCGCCGTAAATTTGCTGGGCATTTCCAACCAAACTATTGCGTTGTTGCTGTAAATCGCCTCGGACAGCATTTAACTGGGCATCCGTCATTTTGTGTTTACGCGGAAGGACTTTTCCCCCCTCTTCGTCAGCCAGTTGCTTTTGTACCTCTTCCATTTGCATACCGTCTTCAATTTTACGCAACCCGTCCAAAGGCATTTTGTGTTGGTGGATGACCTTTTCAATCTCCCCGCGGCGCACGCGCTGGTTTTCCAGTTGTTGTTTGTAATATTCCTCGGCAGGCAGACCTTGACGTGCCAGTTGCATATCCTTAGCGCGGGCCGCATCAATAGCCTGCGCGGCTTCCCCCGCAATTTGCGAGCCGTATTGCTTGGCAAGAGCCTCCTTTAACTGGTTATCCTTGGTTAAGCGCTCCTGTTCAAATTGTCTAAAACCGTTGTCTTGGCTCATTTTTTCCAACTTTTGTTGGTATTTATTGGCCACTTCGCGTACTTTATTCGCAATTTGCTGAGGAGTTTGCCCAGGCGCATTGACGGCAGAAGCCATTTCCTTTTGGAAAGAATCCATCATTCTGCCCGCTTGTGCGCCGGCTTGTTTGCCATAGGCTTGGGTCATACTCTGCACAACACTGTCCTTTTGCGCGGCCACTTGCTTTAACACCGGGGCAAAGGGGCCGGCGGAAACTCCGCGCGAGGAGTTGCGTTGGAGGTATTTTTCAATATTGGCATCTTTTTTGCTCTTGGGCAAAAGAGCCTTGGCTATTGCTCTGTCCAAGCCGGAGGAAAGCGTTTCCAACTGTTTGCTTAATTGTTTTTGCTTGTCTTTATTGGCTCCGGCCAAATAGGGAGCAAAAGCATTAGCGCGTTCGCGGCGCATAGCCTCTTCCCGCGTGGGCTGATAAACACCGGGAGCGGCGGAAGTATTAGCGTTCCCTGCTTTATTAGCCGGCATACCCGCGCGGTACGAGCCGTAATCGTTACGCATCGTACCGGTCTGGCCTGCATAAGAGCCGTTATAGCCGCCGTAAGAGCCCCGATAAGGCTTATTCGTGTTGGGGGCGCGCAAAGTATAGTCCGCCTGATTTAAACCCGTTTGAGGATAGTTTTCAGCGGGATAATAGCCACTATCCTGATGGCGGTTAGATGGGTGTGGGGCGTTCTGATACGGCTCAGCCACTTGCCCGGACGAAGGCACCCCCAAAAATTCCTCGTTTTTTAGTTCGGTTATCGTCGGTTGGCGGGGAAAGGCAGATTGTTCCGCAACAGCAGCGCGGCGGGCAGCAGAACCCGCCCCGGTTGTTTTCATAAATGCCAGGCCAAACGCTAACAGCACGACAATAATAAAACCCAGTTGGATTAATTTTTTATTTTTTTCCATAACTCCCCGCCGATGTGTGATACTCTTATTATAATGCAAAAACGGCAAAAAATAAAGAAGCCCCGCTTTTGGGCGGGGCCATTTAAATTACTCTTTGGTAATGCTGATGCCCAATTCTTTGAGTTGGATATCATCTACCGTATTGGGAGATTCTGTCAGCGGGCAGACAGCCTGCGCCGTTTTCGGGAAGGCAATTACCTCGCGGATAGATTCTTCTCCCGCCAAAAGTGCGGTAATGCGGTCCAATCCCAAGCCGATACCTCCGTGGGGAGGCGCACCCGCTTCCAACGCGTTTAACAACATACCGAAGCGGCGGGCGGCTTCTTCCTTGGAGTGTTTCATCAAGGCTAAAATGCGTTCCTGCACCTCGCGGCGGCAGTTGCGCACGGAGCCGGAGGCCAATTCGTTGCCGTTTAACACCAGGTCAAACTGGTAGGAACGGATAGAGGCCGGGTCCTTTTCCAAATTGGGCAAGTCTTCTTCCACGGGAGCGGTAAAAGGGTTGTGTGCGGCATCCCAACGGTCCTCTTCGGGGATATATTCCAACAGAGGGAAATTAGTAATCCACACAAACGCCCAGTCGCTTAACTGCGGCAACTCTTTTACGAGTTCCTTGCGCAAGGCTCCCATAAAAATTTGGCAAGTGTGGAGTTTGACGTCGCTGCCGATAAAGATAATATCGCCGTCCTGCGCGCATACGGCGGACTGCACGGCTTTTAATTCTTCTTCGGTAAAGAACTTGGCGGACGGGCCTTCAAACTTACCGTCTTTTACTTTAATCCACACCAAGCCCTTGGCACCGTTCTTTTTGACGAGTTCGGTTAATTTATCCAAATGCCCGCGGGAATAGGCTGCACCTTTTTCACCGCGAAGGGCGCGGATAGCACCGTTAGCGGTTAATATATCTTTAAATACTTTAAAGCCTGTATTTTTGAAGATTTCGTTTACGTTCTTCATTTCCAGCGTATAGCGCAAATCCGGCTTATCGGAGCCGTATTTTTCCATAGCGTCGTGGAAAGAAAGTTTGGGGAACGGGGTTTTTAATTCTTTGCCTGCCGTTTTAAAGATTTCTTTCATCAACCCTTCTACAATTTCGTGGATATCGTCAATCGTTACGAAAGACATTTCCATATCAATCTGCGTATGTTCGGGCTGGCGGTCGGCGCGGAGGTCTTCGTCGCGGAAGCAGCGGGCCAACTGGAAATAGCGGTCAATGCCGCTGGCCATTAGGGTTTGCTTAAACATTTGGGGGCTTTGCGGCAGAGCGTAAAATTCGCCGTGGTGCACGCGGGACGGAACCAAATAGTCGCGCGCGCCTTCGGGCGTGGAGCGCGTTAAAATAGGAGTTTCCACTTCCAAGAATCCGTTCGCATCCAGATAGCGGCGCGCGGCTTGCGCAATGCGGTGGCGCAAAAGCAAATTGGCAAACATTTTGGGGTTGCGCAAGTCCAAATAGCGGTATTTCAAGCGGATTTCCTCGGCTACCGCGCGGGATTTATCCACATCAAACGGCAACGGGATAGAGGTATTTAATACCTTAAATTCATCCGCCACCACTTCAATTTCCCCGGTCTTCATATTTTTGTTGACAGCCCCTTCAATGCGGCGCTGTACGGTGCCGGTTACCTGCAAAACATATTCGTTGCGCACGGCGGAAGCCTCGTTAAAAAAGGGTTTAGAGGGTTCCACCACCACTTGGCAAATGCCGCTGCGGTCGCGCAAGTCAATAAATAACACGCCCCCGTGGTTGCGGTAACTGTTTACCCAACCGCACAAGGTTTGTTTAGTGCCTAACAGGGATGCGGTTACATCCCCGCAGTAATTGGTTCTTTTCATATCCGTTTTTTTACCTCGTCAGTTAAAACGTCAAAAGCAATTTGGGTTTGTTCTCCCGTTTGCAAATCTTTTAAAGTGGCTACTTTTTTGGCCAGTTCGTCGCCGCCTAAAATAAGCGCATACGCCGCGCCGCAGCGGTCAGCCTGTTTCATTTGGCCTTTTACGTTCTTCTCAAAAAGGCCTCCTTCCGTACGTACACCCGCTTCGCGCAGGGCTTGCATTAAATTGAAGGCCGTTTCGTTGCAGTCTTTTTCCAGAGACACCACGCAGACGCTTTTTTCTTTGGGGCGGGCAACCTCTCCGCGCGACAAAATCACGCGTTCGGCTCCCATAGCCCAGCCGATAGCCGGGGTAGCCGGACCGCCCATATTTTTAATAAGGGTATCGTAGCGTCCGCCGGCGGCGATGGCATTTTGGGAAGCATCACCCGCCTGAAATTCAAACACAGTGCGGGAATAATAGTCCAACCCGCGCACGAGCATCGGGTCCACTTCAAAATCAATTTTACCCTTTAACAAGCGTTGTACTTCGTCAAAGTGCGCTTGACACTCGGGGCACAGGTGCATTGTCGGTACGCGGCCAGCAAAGCGTGCGCCGTCCAGTTTGCAATCTAACACGCGCAAGGGATTTTTTTCCAAGCGGGTTTGGCAGTTTTCGCACAGGGTTTCTTTCTCTTTGGATAAGAAATCAATCAGCGCCTGGCGGTAGAGCGGTCGGCATTTGTCGCAACCTAAACTGTTGATTTTTACTTTATAGTTTTTTGCGCCAAATTTAGCCACAATGTCTTTCAACATCAAAATAACTTCGGCATCAGCGGCCGGGGCAGCGTTGCCGATATATTCTGCGCCAATTTGTTCAAACTCGCGGTAGCGGCCCGCCTGGGGGCGTTCCGCGCGGAACATATTACCAATGTAATAAAACTTTTGGACGGGCGCATTTTGCGTAAAATTATTTTCCAAATATGCACGAACCACACCGGGGGTGCCTTCGGGGCGGATAGCCAACTGGCGGTGCCCGGCATCTTCAAACGCGTACATTTCTTTTTGGACAATGTCGGTCGTTTCGCCGGTGGATTTAATAAAAAGTTCTTTTAATTCCACGGTGGGCAGGCGTAATTCGCCGAACCCATAAAGGGAAAACACGCCACGGGCGCAATTTTCCAGTTCTGTAAAATTTTTAGATTGGGGTTCAAAGATGTCTCTAAACCCGCGTACAAGTTTAGCCATATAAGTAATTTTAGCATTTTAGAGGGAAATAAGAATAGACAAATGCTAAAAAACCCCGGGAAACCGGGGTTTTTAATTAAAGGGCTTTGATTTGGGCAGATAATTCTTTGCACCTAGGTCTATTTTGCACCTGTTCTAAACGCTGTCTGTATGCGTTCCACAAGGAAGATTGCCGCGCGTTCAACTTTTTCCCCTTGGCCAAGCGTTTGCGGATGGGAGTAAGTTCCTTTTCGTATTTCTGCTCAAAACTAGACAAAGTGCATTGTGCCTTATATTTGGCTTCCAATTCCTTGCGTTTAGCCGCATTGTTTACATTTTTATTATCAGCCTTGGGGGCTTTGTTATCAGCCGCCGGGGCGGAAGCAGGCATCTGCGCGGATGATGTCAGCATCTTGGGTTCTTCCCCTTTTTTGTATGCTTCAAACAATGCCTGATATTCCATTACCTCACGCGCCTGCGAAGGCAGAGCCGTACCCGTGCGAACAGCCAATAAAGACTCTCTTAACTCGGGATGCTCCGCAATATAGCGGTCCAACGCGGCCTTGGGATTGTTGCTTACCCGTACAGGTTGGGGCTGAACAGGCGTTGCCATCGGCTGAGCCTGAGGCTGTTGCGCCGCTGCCTTTGGGGCCGTGTTGGCTACTTTGGGAGTTTCCCTTTGGGCGGGTTTAGTGGTTTTAGGTGTGGCCGCCACTACTTGTGCGCCTTGCGGGCCCACATAGTTGCCACTAATCACGGGGGTGGATTTAGAGGATAAACTTGCTTCCTCTTTCTTGCACGTAGTGGGCGCGGTCAGCGTCGGTGTGTCCTTTGGGAAAAATTCGGGGAATTTTCCCGACTCCATATTGCCTTCCAGTTGTGCGATTTCCTGCTCAACTGTATTGAACTCCTCTTCTAATTTTTTCAATTTGGCCTGTTCTGCCTTTAATTGGCGGGGAGTCCATTTGTAAAAGTCGGCATGTTTAATTTCGTATTTTTTAGAAGTAATCTGTCCCTCTAATTCGGCCTTTTTATCTTTCAAGGCAGATAAATTTTTGGTGATTCCTGCAAGGCGGGCCGCCAAATCGCGCTGCACTTCAAGGGCTTTTGAAGCAAACGCAGGCTTATCGGCGTCCTTATACCCACTAGCCGCCCACTTTGCAAAAGCATCGTGCTCTTGCTTGGCCTGTGCCAGATTCTTGTTGCGTTGGGGAATACCATCCATATAAATATAATTGCGCCCGCAGAAATCCGCCCAACCGTGCTTCAAGCGGTTGGAGGTTTTGCCTTTCTGGCGCATAATAAAGTCCATTGCGTTAATAAATCCTTCCGCATCGTCGCAAGTCAAATTTTTGCTTTTTTCCATAGATAAGCCCTGCATAATGGAATCTATTTTCGTTAAGTCTTCAAAAGCCTGCAAAGAATAGGTTTTGTCGGCTGCAAAATTGGAATATTGGTCAGCCAACCCGAACAAATGGGATACCTCGTGCAACGCAATTTCTTCCTGTTCTTCCTTGATAAGGGTGTCTGTGGATAACATAATAGACCACGAAAAAGTTTCAGAGTTCTGCACAGGCAACGCGTGGCCTTGTGCTCCATAAGAAAGCCTAAAACCCGTGTCAATGGGAATGCGGGTTTGCGCTCCCTTGATTTCAAGGTCAACCTGCCCGGATATTGCCTTGCAGTTTTTACCCGCAGGATAAGTTATACGTTGCAATTTAAAGGTTTTCGGCCAAACGGCTAAAAAGTCCGCAAATTCTGCCGTCCGTCCGCTTTGCTCAATTTGTTGCCGAACGAACGTAAATATGGACGAAAAAGCAGTCTGTATATTTTCAAACATTTCGTCTTCGGTTTTTTTATCATAGGGATTTACGCATACGCGCAATTCAGGGCGGCCCTCATAAATATCGTCCAATAAAAATTTGAGGTAGCCGTCATTTTTCTTATATTGTTCAGGCTGTAATTTAGTAAATTCCGGCAACAGCCCCCACGCTCCGGCGGTAGAAGCGGAAAACAAACAACCAAAAAGTAAAAATAGAAGTTTTTTCATTTTACTCTCCAATAAAAAAAGGATTTGAGCCAAACACGGAAACCGTTTCAGTTCAAATTACACATATATTATAGTATAGTAGTAAAAAGTGATATTTTCAAGTGCGGCAAGCGCCCGCAGTGTTTTCCGACGGGAAAAAATAAAAATATTTTTATTTTTGTTTTCGTATATGCTATAATAAATATGTTGAAAGTAACGCTGTTTCCGATTTTCGGGCGTGTAGCTCAGCTGGGAGAGCGCCTCGTTCGCAACGAGGAGGTCGTCGGTTCGATCCCGATCACGTCCACCATTTAAAAACCTCACGAAAGTGAGGTTTTTTATTGGGGGATGTGCCCAAGCGCTACACAAAGAGGCGCGGTTCTCTTCCGAAGTGAGCCGAGAAGGTCCTGCCGCGTTTTATCCCCCACGTCCACCATTTAAAAACCTCACGAAAGTGAGGTTTTTTATTGGGGGATATGCCCAAGCGCTATACAAAGAGGCGCGGTTCGCTTCCGAAGTGAGCCGAGAAGGTCCTACCGCGTTTTATCCCCCCACGTCCACCATTTAAAAACCTCACGAAAGTGAGGTTTTTTTATTGGGGGATGTGCCCAAGCGCTATACAAAGAGGCGCGGACTGTATTCATACTTTTTGTACCGACAAAAAGTATGCCAAAAACTTTTCCCTTTCTTTTTCTCGTGGGAGAAAAAGAACCAAAAAGACCAGCGGGTCAGCGCCCATAAAAGGCAGTAACGGCGGGTATTTTTACAACTCGCCTTAACAGGCTCAAACAAGTAAAAATACTCCTCCGCCTTATACGCCTTTTATAAGCGGGCTAATACCCGCGGAAAAACTCAAAAGGGAAGTCCTCATTTCAGCCGTCATCCTGGAAAGTCGTAGTCCAGGATCTGGTGTTACTCAAAAAAAGGCAAACACCTCTTTCTTTTCCCGTCGCTTTTCCTCTCCAAAAAAGATAAAATAGATATGTACCCTATTTCTTTATTACAGAGGAATATATGTCTAGTAAAATTCGTGTTAAAGATGTGGGCCAATATCTCGGCCAAGAAATTACTCTAAAAGGCTGGCTGTATAACAAGCGGTCCAGCGGTAAATTACACTTTTTGCAACTGCGCGACGGCAGCGGCATTATCCAATGCGTAATGTTCAAGGGCGAAGTTTCCCCCGAACTGTTTGAACTGGGTGATAAAGTTACTCAGGAATCGTCCATTATCGTTACCGGCACCGTGCGAGAGGATAAACGCTCCCCGCTCGGTTTTGAATTGGGCGTAAAGAATTTGGAAGTCGTGCAAATGGCAAAAGACTATCCCATTTCCCCCAAAGAGCACGGCCCGGAATTTTTGATGCACTACCGCCACCTGTGGTTGCGTTCTGCGCGCCAAACGGCTATTTTGCGCATCCGTGACGAAATTATTTTTGCTATCCGCGAATATTTCCATAAAAACGGCTTTGTGTTGTCTGACTCCCCGATTTTGACCCCCGCCGCCTGCGAGGGCACCAGCACGCTTTTTGAAACCGATTATTTCGGCGAAAAAGCCTTCTTGTCCCAGAGCGGGCAGTTATACAGCGAAGCCAGCGCTATGGCATTAGGCCGCACCTATTGCTTCGGGCCGACTTTCCGCGCCGAAAAGAGCAAAACCCGCCGCCACTTGACCGAATTTTGGATGGTGGAACCCGAGGTAGCCTACAACGATTTGGACGACAATATGGACCTGGCCGAAGACTTTATTAAATACATTGTTGCCCAAGTGTTAAAGAACCGCGCCGACGATTTAAAATTGCTCGGGCGCGACACGACTAAACTGCAAGCCACCGTGGAAAAGAAATTTCCGCGCATTGACTACACGGACGCGATTGAAGTACTGCACAAAAAGGGCAACGATACACCTTGGGGCGGCGATATCGGCGGCGACGAGGAAACCTTGCTCGGCGAAGATTACGACACCCCGATTATGATTCACCACTATCCTACCGCCATTAAGGCCTTCTATATGAAGCGCGACCCCAAAAACCCCAAAACGGTGTTGGCGGTTGACGTGATTGGCCCGGAAGGTGCGGGCGAAATTATCGGCGGAAGTGAAAGAGAGGCCGATTATGATGCCCTGTTGGAACGCATTAAAGAACAGGGGTTAGACCCCAAAGGCTACGAGTGGTATTTGGACCTGCGCAAATACGGCAGCGTGCCGCACTCCGGCTTTGGTATGGGTATTGAACGTATGGTCCGCTGGGTATGCGGATTACAGCACGTGCGCGAAACGATTCCGTTCCCGCGTATGATGGATAAAATTCATCCATAATTGTTACTAGACTTTATGCAAAACACCCCGCAGAGTTGATTTTCTGCGGGGTGTTGTTTATGGCAAAATATATTCATCAGAATTATAAAATCCGCCACGTTGTTTTCCCCCTAATGCCCGACATATTTTATGGGGAAATTCTCCATATGCATAACAGGTAAAATGCCCAGAAGCGGAATCGTTTTCTGACTGAGGATAATAAGAAATTACATAATAATTTTCATCTGACACATTATAACGTCCTGCATCAGTTGTACCGACATCGATACAATACCTCCAATTTTTTGTAATCACGCACTCTCCGTCATCGTCTTCTCCTGGAGTATCAATATCTAATTCTCCAAAATCAAACGGCAAATTACCATTTGCAAGACGGTACACTTCGCGAGCCTGTGCAATACTTTTAATAACCGACATAGCCTCCGCTACTTTGGATTTTTCCACGGCTAAATTATACTGCGGCAAAGCCACTGACGCCAAAATACCGATAATGAGTACGACTACTAATAGTTCTATAAGCGTAAAACCGGGTGCAGTGCGTCCACCCAAAGCAGACGTCATTCCGTGAGATTTGGCGGCCCGCAGGGTTACGGAATATCGTCGTTTCGCAACAGCAGATTCCCGACTAAAACACTCGGGAATGACGCCACTAGCATAAGTGAGCGCACGGCAAATAGAAATAAACCTTTTCATTTTTTCTCCTTTTAAGGCCTTTATATTTAAGCAAAACAGCCTTTTATACGCATTTTTATACAGAGGACACATCCGGGTATATCCGTCGGACAATATCAAAATTTTAGCAAAAAAAAAAAACGAAACAACCCCTTTACAGAGAACGACGGAAAAGCAACAACCAAAAACCCAAAAAGCAGATACTGAAACCTATCAATAAACCCCGTACAGAAACACTACGGGGTGATGCCTAGCGGTATGGGCGGCAATTCAGGATAACTTTTTATTTTGCGGGTCCTGACACATATAACTGGCGTGCAAAATGTTTGCTGCTATGTCGTTTGGTTGTTAATGCCGTCCGTGCGTTGCCTATAAAAGCCGGATTAGGCGGAGTGGCATTTTTATTTGTTTGAACATAGTGAGTTATAAAAATGCCCGGCTAATCCTGGCTTTTATAACGCTTTGGACGGGGAGTTTTTTGTCATACTTTTTGTCGGTACAAAAAGTATGAATATTGTTTGAGCCTCTTTATAAAGCACCTGGGCACATCCCCCGGCCTAGCCGGTGGTTTGCTAGATACCAAAAAAAACTCCCGGGGTATTTCCCTGGGAGTTATCAAAATTTAGCCACTCAAAAAACTATCTGCGGCGGCGGGATTGGGCGGACGCCTTTTTATCGGGCTGCTTTGTCTGCGGAGCGGGCGTAAGTTGTTTGGCTTGCGTAATTTTGGCCTTACATTGGGCCATTAAATCAGCAGGCGTTACATAGCCAAGCATATTT
>ERZ1026854.2489-NODE-2489-length-10451-cov-10.873028_pt1 | contig 10451 bp, 11 predicted proteins | sample MGYA00380157_ERZ1026854 | MGnify/ENA primary metagenome ERZ1026854 (study PRJEB33269, sample SAMEA4719793) | human gut metagenome | biome: human-associated habitat; feature: organic feature; material: feces | place: Cameroon | collected 2013-10 ...
AAAGCTTCCTGTATACTTTAAATAGGTCAAGAGATTGACGAAAAAAATACCTCAAGTAAAATTAGATTATTACTGACCGGCAAGTTGGTAAAATCTAACGAATACAAGAGGTATGTACAATGAATATTAAAGGCACAAAGAAGAAAAATCAAGTTTTATCAGTAAACATTTTTGAACAGCAGGAGATTATTGCAAAAGCTGATGCTATTAAGGCAGGGTTAAAAGCATCTACCTGGCATGAGTTGGAAACAAAAGGTAAGTTCGACAAAAACGATAAGCTTTCATTCGTCAGTGATGACATGCTGATATTAGGATGCGATATTGGCAGTGAGACACATTATGTGAGGGCAATTGATACCAGAGGAAGAGAACTCAGTAAGTCCGCTTTTGGCTTTAGCAATACGGCAGAGGGCTTTGCAAGCATGTTAGACTGGAGCACCAAGCTTGCAGCCGCAAATGATAAGAAACAGATTGTCTTATGGCTGGAGTGTAAGATATGTCTACAACTGTGCCAACCAGCTGGCAGAGCGGCACGATGCGGCGGGAAGCATCGAGAAGTTCACCTATGATATCCTCGGCCGGCTGCAGGGACACTGTGACCGTGACGGCCGCCAGGTGCATTATGCATACAACATGCTCGGAAGTCCGACGGAGATCAGCAGCTGCAGGGAACATATGGCGGATTACAGCTATGATGCTTTTGGAAACCAAAAAATAAAGCTTAATAGTCTTAAGGACTTGCCACGATAAAGGAGGGTACTATGCTTTTTTCAAGTGCTAATGATTATAAAAGATGCACAGAAATTGTAAGAAAAGAGTTATCACAAAGAAATATTTGCGTTAGCGATGATGTTCTTGATAAGATTACAGAAGATGTTATGAATATTACATATGCAAAAGGAGGGAGCTATTCATATGATGTAGTTCAATGTTTTGCAGAAACATATGTGGAAGAAGAGTTTTATAAAAAATTTCTTGAGTGATAGCATTAGCATCTTATAAGCAGTGGCTTGAAAGCCAGTATAGCAATATTGGATAGAATATAAAAAGTATAGATAGGCTACTAAATGAACTGTACGGGAACTATAAATATTAAACAAAATGATTATGTAAACGAAAAAGATTCTTTATCATGTGAGGTGTTTATTGGTAATGAATTTTATAGTTGTCATATGCTCACATATATAGTAAAATAACTATGTTGAATGGCAAATCGATAGCATATCGCTGAATTTTCCATGACAAATAAAATTGAATACATTGCATAACCGTTTTCCTTTTTATATAATGTAAGGGAGGAAAATGATTGAATTACAGAAGAACAAAAAGCTGGTTAAAGTTTGTTCACAGATTGACTCTTATTGTCAGATGCTTTTGAAAGTGATCCAACTGCAAACAATTAATGCATTATTCATTGTTTATTGCAAGAATCCGGCAGAATACCAATAATGGAATGTCAGTCGAACAGGCAATTGATGAAACAATCACATATTGCATTGATCATGACATCCTCAAAGATGTTCTGCTGAAAAATCGAAGCGAGGTGCGTCATATGCTTTTAACAGAGTTTGATGAAAAGAAATTTGCCAAGTCCATGTGGAAAGAAGGCCACGAATCCGGATACGCAGAAGGTCGTGAATCAGAATTGAAAAATATACTGGAAATCATGGACGAAATCAACAAGGGAAATGATACCGTTGAAAAGCTGGTTGCGTTGGGATATGACGCAAATATAGTAACAAAGGTATTGGAGAAAAAATAAAACGGAAGTGGTTTATGCAATGTTGAATGGAAAATTAAAAAAACCAGGTATACAAAGTAAAAAGAATGCATTGCGTTATCTGGCAGCAGTATTCGCGTGGACTTTAGCAATAGCAATGTTGCCGGTAGCAAAGGTACAGGCTGCAGGCTTCAGCGGCAATGGATTTGATATATCAAGTCATAATGGTGTTGTAGACTGGAATCTGATTGCGGATGCAGACATGGATTTCGTGATGATCCGAACCGGATTGGGGCAGGCCCCGGATGTAGATGCGCAGTTTGAGGCAAATTATAATGGAGCGGTAGACGCGGGGCTGAAAGTCGGTGTCTATCATTTGTGTTGTACCCGGACGCCGGAAGATGCGGTCAAAGAAGCTGAGTTTTGTCTGGAGATTCTTGATGGAAGAGAGTTAGACTATCCGGTTGCGTATGATATGGAACAGGCAGGAACGTTTGCAGGAGGTAAGGCAAATACAACGGCAATAGCAAAAGCTTTTTGCGATACGATTGCAGATGCCGGGTATGAACCAATGATCTATTCATCGGTTTCATATCTGAACGAACAATTCGATTGGAAAAAGCTGAAGGGCTATAAAGTCTGGGCTGCTGCTTATAGGGAAACGAAGCCGAAATTACAGGTCCCGGTTGATTTATGGCAGTACACAAAAGAAGGCTTTGTGGAGGGAGCCAATACCGATAAAGGACAATGTGATCTTATTTATTCCTACATGGAAGCGACGAGTGTGAAGTTTACCAGGACTTCACTTACTATGAAAAAGAAGACAACGGCACAGGCGAAGATTAAGATGGGACCGGGCGGATGTACGGACTCTAAGAAATTTAAATCCTCTAATCCCAAGGTTGTTACTGTAAACAGGAAGACAGGAAAGCTCACGGCGAAAGCAAAAGGAAAGGCAACGATTACAGTCATGACCGGGAGTGGAAAGAAAGCAAAAATGAAAGTTGTTGTGAAGTAGAGAGATTGCTTTGATATGGGATATGAAAAGTAATACGATTGCAGAAGTAAAAACACCACTTGACATACCTTGAAAAAGAGCGTATTGTATCGGGTGGATATTTCAAATTTAATATTGTAAATTTCTCTTATTCAGAGTGATGGAGATACATAGGATCTGTGAAGTCACGGCAACCCCGTTTCCGAGAGGGACAGGAAGGTGCCAACCTGAGCGAGCAATCGAACAATAAGGGGATTTGATTATCTATATAATTGGTCCGCTTATGAAAGTAAGTGGATTTTTTTGTGCAAACAAACGGAAGGAGAAAACATGGAAAAATTATTATTTACATCAGAGTCCGTTACCGAAGGACATCCTGACAAAATGTGTGATGCGATTTCCGACGCAATCTTAGATGCCTGTATGGAGCAGGATCCAATGAGCCGTGTTGCCTGTGAGGCAGCCAGCTGTACAGGATTTGTACTGGTAACCGGAGAGATTACAACCAAAGCGCAGCTCGATATCCCGGCTATCGTCCGTAAGACAGTAAACGAGATCGGATACAACGATGCAAAGACCGGATTTGACGGAAACACATGTGCCGTAATGGTGGCTTTGGACCAGCAGTCCGCAGATATCGCTATGGGTGTTGATAAGGCACTTGAGGCAAAAGAGGGCGCATTGACCGATGATCTTGACACTGGTGCCGGAGATCAGGGTATGATGTTTGGTTATGCAACAAACGAGACAGAAGAGTTGATGCCTTATCCGATTTCACTGGCTCACAAGCTGGCATTGCAGCTGACCAAGGTGCGTAAAGATGGGACACTTACCTACCTTCGTCCAGACGGAAAGACACAGGTTTCTGTTGAGTATGATGAAGCTGGAAAGCCAAAGAGACTCGAAGCGGTTGTATTATCTACCCAGCATGATGATGATGTGACACAGGAACAGATTCATGAAGATATCAAGAAATATGTATTTGATCCGATTCTTCCAAAGGATATGATCGATGACAATACCAAGTTCTTTATCAATCCAACCGGACGCTTTGTAATCGGTGGACCTCACGGAGATGCAGGACTTACCGGACGTAAGATTATCGTAGATACTTACGGTGGATATGCACGTCACGGTGGTGGAGCTTTCTCTGGAAAAGACTGTACAAAGGTAGACCGTTCCGCAGCATACGCAGCACGTTATGTTGCAAAGAACATCGTTGCAGCAGGCCTTGCAGAGAAGTGTGAGATTCAGCTTTCTTATGCAATTGGTGTTGCACAGCCGACTTCTGTCATGGTTGATACCTTTGGAACAGGTAAGATCGCAGATGACAAGCTGGTAGAGATCGTAAGAGAGAACTTTGATCTTCGTCCTGCAGGAATCATTAAGATGCTTGATCTGCGCAGACCAATTTATCGTGGAACTGCAGCATACGGACATTTTGGACGTACCGATCTGAACCTTCCATGGGAAGCAACAGATAAGGTGGACGTATTAAAGAAATATTTATAGTTCATGAGTTTATGAAAAGTTTACATACTTTTGGAATAAACAATGTTATAATAAGGCACAGGAGACAATCCTGTGCCTTTTATAATGCACTATATATAAAGGAGCAATTCATGAAGATAAAGACAAAATTAATTATTGCATTTTGCATCATTATATTTGTACCGATACTTTTGGCGACAGCGACGGCTGTAGGTTTCTGCAATTTTCAGGCGCATGCGATCGAGGAGACATACGGTATTAAGAACACAGATGCATACAGTGTGATCAACTCTGTCCAGCTGTTGAACCGGTATACGGTAGCTGATTTTCAGAAAATACAAAAGAAGATACAAAAAAATGCCGATGAACTTGTGAACATGACGTATCTGCAGGAGTTGAATGAGGAATTAAAACAGAAGTATTCCTATCTGATCATTCGAAGAGGCGGCCAGTTGTATTATAATGGTGGCAGCGATAATCAGATTGTTGTCGATTCCCTTCCCGATTACGGCTCAACAGGATCCGAGGCGGGAGTAGGAACTTATATTGACAGCGATGATGAGATTCTGGTAAAACAGGTAGATTTCAAATTGACTACAGGGGAAGAGGCAACTGCCTTTATCATTACTTCCCTGAAGGGAACCGTGCCGGAAGTACGGCAGACAATTGTAGGTGGGATTATCTCGATTGTCATTATTTTGCTTTTGACGGCTTTTATGATGATCATTTGGATATACCGCAGCATGATTACACCAATTAAAAAGTTGCAGGTTGCAGCGGAGAATATTAAAGAAGGCAACCTGGATTTTTCCATGGATGTGAAAGCGGATGATGAGATCGGTGAACTTTGTGTTACGTTTGAGGAGATGCGTCAACGTCTGAAAGATAACGCAGAAGAGAAACTTAATAATGAGCGGGAAAACAAAGCACTCATCAGTAATATTGCACATGATTTAAAGACTCCGATTACTGCAGTCAAAGGATACGCAGAAGGTATCATGGATGGTGTGGCAAATACCCCGGAAAAACTGGATAAATATATTCGCACGATTTATAATAAAGCAAACGAGATGGATATACTTATCAATGAACTGACCTTATATTCAAAAATTGATACGAACCGTATTCCGTATGATTTTGCAAAAATCAATGTGTGTGAATATTTCAAAGACTGCGTGGAGGAAATCGGGCTTGATCTTGAAGCAAAAGGTATCGGTCTGTCCTATTTTAATTATGCCACCGCAGATACTATGATCATCGCAGATCCGGAGCAACTCCGTCGCGTGATCAACAACATTATTGGAAATTCTGTGAAATATATGAATAAGACGGAGAAGTTTATCAACATTCGTATCAAGGATGTCGGGGACTTCATACAGGTAGAAATCGAAGATAACGGACGGGGCATTGCGCAAAAAGACCTGCCGTACATTTTTGACCGGTTTTACCGCACGGATGCATCCCGCAATTCTGCGACGGGCGGAAGCGGAATCGGTTTGTCGATCGTAAAGAAAATTGTTGAGGACCACGGTGGAAAAATCTGGGCAACCAGCAAAGAGGACAGTGGCACAACAATGTATTTTGTTATTCGCAAATATCAGGAGGTAGCAAATGAGTAGAATTTTAATTGTAGAAGATGAAGTGGCGATTGCAGATTTAGAGAAGGATTATCTGGAACTCAGCGGCTTTGAAGTTGAAATTGAAAATGATGGAAAAAGCGGATTGGAGAGGGCTTTAAACGAAGATTTTGATCTGTTTATTCTGGATTTGATGTTGCCGGAAGTGGATGGCTTTGAAATCTGCAAGCAGATTCGTGAGAAGAAAAACACACCGATTCTTATGGTATCAGCCAAGAAGGATGATATTGATAAAATCCGTGGTCTGGGCCTTGGCGCAGATGATTATGTTACCAAGCCATTTTCACCAAGTGAATTGGTTGCACGTGTGAAGGCGCATCTTGCACGTTATGAGAGACTGATCGGAAGCAATACCGTAGAGAATGATATTGTTGAGATCCGCGGAATCAAAATTGACAAGACAGCGCGTCGTGTATGGGTAAATGGTGAGGAGAAACAGTTTACAACGAAGGAATTCGATCTGCTTACTTTCCTTGCGGAAAATCCGAATCATGTATTTACAAAGGAAGAATTGTTCCGTAAAATCTGGGATATGGAATCTATTGGAGACATTGCAACGGTTACAGTACACATCAAGAAGATTCGTGAAAAAATTGAGATGAATACCAATAAACCACAGTATATCGAAACAATCTGGGGAGTTGGTTACCGATTCAAACTGTAAAGGGAAAAAGTTATGAAAATAGGGGAAGTTGAAAAAGACAGCCATCTTATTGTTAAAGTGTTTTCGAAGATGATGAAAGATGGCGAAGAGGTAAGAAGTCCAAAGTCACTGGATTTCCCGGTAAAGATACAAAAAGTGTATCCTACGGGTTTGGCAGTGGATGAAATCCGAACAGTAGTCCCTGCGGGGGACAACGGAGAAGAGAGTACATTTACAGTCGCTTTTGATTCTCCAAACGTGCTGATCGATCTGTATTTGTTGAAAGATGATATGCCACCAGTTGTGTGGGAAGATATCACAATCAAGAAAGCAAAAGGTGATAATGGATATTGTCATGTCATTATACCGAGCAAAGATGGAACGAAAATGAACCGTCGACATGCTTACCGACTGGAAATCCATGCGCCGGCGAATATCTATATCGGTCAGTCGACCGAACAGGTTGGAGGAACGGTCAGGGATGTATCAGCAACAGGGTTTGCTATAATTATCAATAAAGATGGCATCAGCAGGGGAGAGGCTGTGCGGGCAGAGACGGTTAATCAGGAGTTGGAGATGCCTCTGGTTGGTGTCTGTGTGCGGAAAAAGACGATTGCCAAAGATAAGTTCCTGTATGGGTGTAAACTAAAATATGAAGATCCACATTTGCGCAAATTTATCAACGAAAAACAACGGGCGCGCATGAAGACAGAATAGAAGAAAATGGCAAGGAGAAACTGCATGGAAGAGCAGAAGGAAACCGTACACAAAAGACGTGTGCGTTATAAAGGAAAATATCCAAAGAAATTTGAGGAAAAATATAAGGAACTGAATCCGGAAAAATATCAGGATACGATCGCCCATGTGATTCAAAAAGGAAATACACCGGCAGGAATGCATATTTCCATTATGGTAAAGGAAATTATTAACTTTTTAAATATTCAGCCGGGAGAGACCGGATTTGATGCCACGCTTGGTTATGGCGGACATACCAAGGCCATGTTGCAGCAGTTGCAGGGGAAGGGACACATGTATGCGACGGATGTGGACCCTATCGAGTCCGCAAAGACGAAAAAGAGACTTGCAGATGCAGGTTTTGGTGAGGATATCCTCACAATCAAACTGCAGAACTTTTGCACGATTGATGAGATTGCAAAGGAGGCCGGAGGCTTTGATTTCATATTGGCCGATTTAGGTGTTTCTTCGATGCAGATTGACAACCCGGAGAGAGGCTTTTCCTTTAAAGTAGATGGCCCCCTGGATCTGCGATTGAATCCGGAAAAGGGAATCAGTGCAGCGGAACGCCTCGATCATATTTCCAGAGAAGAACTGGCAGGAATGTTGGATGAGAACTCGGATGAACCATATTGTGAAGAACTGGCAAAAGCAATCACCGATGAGATCCGAAAAGGAAATCGTATTGATACGACAACCAAACTTCGTCAAGTGATAGAAAAAACACTGGATTTTCTTCCGGAAAAGGAGAAGAAAGATACGATTAAAAAAACATGCCAGAGGACTTTCCAGGCATTGCGTATTGATGTGAACCGGGAATTTGAAGTACTTTATGAATTTATGGAGAAACTTCCGGATGCATTGAAACCGGGTGGACGTGTGGCGATACTTACTTTCCATTCCGGTGAGGACAAATTGGTAAAACGTGCATTAAAGGAAGGTTTCCGTGAAGGAATTTACAGTGATTATTCGAAGGACGTGATCCGACCGTCTGCACAGGAATGTGCGCAGAATGGGCGCGCGCGTTCCACAAAAATGCGCTGGGCCGTTCGCGCATAGAGCATAGAGTCAGAAGATGCTGCAATTGACATCTTTTGGCTCTTTTATTATTTGCTTTTTATATTTCGTTTTCCACATTTTTCTGCTTGCGCAAAGAGACGCAGTAAGTTATAATACAGTCGTTATATGACTGACGGAATGAGTGGAGAACCACGTGGAGTATAACAGGAAGAAAGCAATGTCTCGTCGAGACATCGCAGGAGTGCTTCGGAGAAGCACCGCAATTGCCGACCGTCTGGGCAACAAAAGAAGCCTGGAGGGTCTTTTTTTGTATCAAATCAAAAACACGATTCCCTGGACTTGACAAATTACATATATTAGTATAACCTATCGGTGGTTAGACGAAACTAACGTATGGCAATTATGCAATCAATTTTATAGAAGGAGGAACACCATGTTAGAAATGAAAGAATGGGATGGATTTGAAGGACGTCTTTGGAAAGAAGAAATTAACGTTCGTCAGTTCATTCAGGACAACTACACCCCATATGATGGAAACGAGGATTTCCTCGCTGGACCAACAGAGGCAACAGATAAGCTTTGGGGAGCATTACAGAAGTTACAGAAAGAGGAGCGCGCAAAGGGTGGCGTTCTTGACATGGAGACAGAGGTTGTAACAGGTATTACAGCTTATGGTCCGGGATATATTGATGAGTCTTTAAAGGATTTAGAGACAATCGTAGGTTTACAGACAGACAAACCATTAAAGCGTGCATTTATGCCTTACGGCGGAATCAAGATGGCTGTTCAGGCATGTGAGACATACGGATATCAGGTAAGTGACAAGTTAAAGGAGATCTTTACCAAGTATCATAAGACACATAATACAGCTGTATTCGATGCTTACACACCAGAGATGATGAAAGTACGTCACAATAAGATCTTAACAGGTTTGCCGGATACATACGGACGTGGACGTATTGTTGGTGATTATCGTCGTGTCGCTTTATACGGTATCGATCACCTCATCGAGGAGAAGAAGAAGGATAAGGCAAACTGTGGCTGCGGTGAGATGACAGACAATGTGATCCGTTTAAGAGAAGAGATCGCAGAGCAGATTAAATGCTTAGAGGATATGAAGAAGCTTGCAGAGATCTATGGATACGATATTTCAAGACCTGCAACAAACGCAAAGGAAGCTGTACAGTGGTTATACTTCGGATACCTTGCAGCAATCAAGACACAGAACGGTGCAGCAATGTCCGTTGGACGTGTTTCTACTTTCCTGGATATCTACTTCGAGAGAGATTTAAAGAAGGGTATTATCACTGAGCAGGAAGTACAGGAGTTAGTTGATCACTTTACAATGAAGCTTCGTATGGTGAAGTTTGCACGTATTCCTTCTTACAACCAGCTGTTCTCAGGTGACCCGGTATGGGCAACACTTGACGTTGCAGGTACAGGTGTAGACGGACGTTCTATGGTTACAAAGTCCGACTTCCGTTTCCTGCATACATTAGAGAATATGGGACCGGCTCCGGAGCCAAACCTTACCGTATTATATTCTTCCAGACTTCCACAGGCATTCAAGGATTATGCAGCACGTATCTCTATCGATACAAGCTCTATCCAGTATGAGAATGATGACGCTATGAAGCCTGTATGGGGCGATGATTATGCAATCTGCTGCTGTGTATCTGCTACACAGACAGGTAAGGAAATGCAGTTCTTCGGTGCCCGTGCAAACCTTGCAAAGTGTCTCCTTTACGCAATCAACGGTGGTGTGGATGAGAAGACAGGTCAGCAGGTCGGACCTGATTACAAGCCGATCACATCTGAGTACCTTGATTACGATGAAGTTATGGAGAAGTACGACAAGATGATGGACTGGTTAGTAGATATTTATGTAAATACCTTAAACCTGATCCAGTATATGCATGACAAATATTACTATGAAGCAGCAGAGCTTTCTCTGATGGATACAGATTTAAAGAGAACATTTGCAACTGGTATTGCAGGTTTCTCACACGTAATCGATTCCCTTTCCGCAATCAAGTACGCAAAGGTTAAGGCAATCCGTGATGAGAACGGAATCGCAAAAGATTTCGAGATTGAGGGAGACTTCCCAAGATACGGTAACGATGATGACCGTGCCGATGATATCGGAGTATGGTTGTTACAGACATTCATGGATAAGTTAAAGAAGCATCACACTTACCGTGATTCTGA
>ERZ1026854.2492-NODE-2492-length-10437-cov-4.624446_pt1 | contig 10437 bp, 13 predicted proteins | sample MGYA00380157_ERZ1026854 | MGnify/ENA primary metagenome ERZ1026854 (study PRJEB33269, sample SAMEA4719793) | human gut metagenome | biome: human-associated habitat; feature: organic feature; material: feces | place: Cameroon | collected 2013-10 ...
GTCACTATCGTGCTGCCGACTTCATCGCCCTGATGAAGAAATCGGTCAAGAAACTGGACGGCTATTACGAGAATGGTGCCACCAAGACCTACTATCTGAACCACACCACCATGGGCGCATCGCCCGAGACCATAGACCTGGGCAAGTATGTGGGCAAGATGGGTACTGGCCTGATAGACGCCGCCAAACTTCTCGACGGAATCAAGAACAAGGAGCTCAGCTCCGACATGAAGTTGCCCAATGTCTACGTGGGTCTCGACAAGACCGTCAAGCTCAACCTCTCACTCTACTTCGACGGAGAGACTTCGGGCTTCACCTGTACTGTGGCCAACGCCGAAGTGGCTCAGGCGACAGCAGAGGGCAACCTTCTCAGCGTGAAGGGCCTCAAGGCGGGCAACACCACCCTCACCGTGACCTCTGCCAACGGCAAGAGCCAGACGGTAGTGGTGACGGTTCGAAAGGGCGCAGGCAACAACGGTTGGCTTTAACCTCCATCCTTTTTTGAACTTTAGCAAGTTCAGTCACTTTTTGAAAAAAAAATCGAGAAATAATGAAGATTCAAGCTTACATCCTATCAATCATGACGTTTCTGCTCACCTCGTCCACAAGGGCTTGGGCACAGGAGGAATTGCTCAAGTTTGACCAACCCCATATCGACGCAGGTACGATGACCGAGGACGATGCTCCCCGCACCTACACCTTCGTGGGCAGGAATGTGAGCAGGAAGGTGCTCCACATCGCCGAGGTGAGAACCACCTGCGGATGCACCTCCTCCTTCGTCAAGGGCGACGTGATGCAACCGGGCGACTCCTGCCAGGTGCTCATCACCTTCTCGCCCAACCGCTATCCGGGAACCATCAACACGGGGGCTTTCCTCTATCTCAAGGAGGTGGAGGGACAGCCTGCCGTCAAACTGGCTCTCACGGGCCGTGTGTTGCCGGGAGCCGACGTGTGGGCACGATTCCCGCACAAGATGGGAGCCCTAAGGCTGAAACAGTCCCGGCTCCTCATCGACGAGGTGCAGCCGGGCACGGAGCCTTCGGGACGCATCCTCTGCGGCAACAGCGGCGACAAGGCCCTGCGCATCAGGAGCCTCTTCCTCCCACCCTATGTCCGGCTCACTACCGAACCCGAGGTGATCGGACCTGGCGAGGAGGCCGACCTGGTGATTACCATCCTGTCGGACAAGATACCTGCCACGATGCCGCAGGACTTCACCTTCCCTGTCATCCTCGAAGGCTTGGACGCACGTCCTTCCGACAGAACCCTGCAGGTGAAAGTTTCCCGAAATAAGTGATTCAACTTCCGCACACGAGAGAATACAAAAAAAGAGTAAACAGCAAAAAAAGTAAGACTATGAAATATTTGAATAAACTCCTCACCCTCATGGTGATAGCCCTCTTTGCCTGCAGCTTTGCAGCGTGCAGTAGCGACGACGATGCTCCTGAGGAGAAGGAAATAGAGGTTACTCCTGCCAACCTGCATGGCGCATGGAAGTTGGTGGAGTGGAACAATGGCGAGCAGGTGCCTGAGGGCATCTATTGCTACATTGTGTTCGACCGCAAGGACCAGACCGTCAAGATGTACCAGAACTACGACAGCATGTACAGTCGCTACATCACGGGATGGTTTGCCCTCACCACCGATCCCTACGTGGGTTGCATCATCAACGGAGCCTACGACAACGGCGTGGGCGACTGGGATCACGAGTACATCGTGACGCGTCTGCTCCCTTCCGGCTCCATGACATGGATTGCCAAGGACGACGCCTCCAACGTCTGCCGTTACGAGCGTTGCAGCGAGGTTCCTGCCGAGATCATCAGGGAGTCTCAGGGCAAGGCGGAATAAGAAAGAACAGAAATCAACAAACACAATAAAGGGGTCGCTTTCGACCCCTTTTTTGCTTATTCCGAAGTGTTGCCTGTTCCGAAGCGACGCTTATTCGCCATCGCCGCCACCGCTTGGAGTATCGCCACCGCTTGGGTTGCCGCCACTTGGAGTATCGCCGCCCGATGGGGTGTTGCCTCCGCCAGGGTTGTCGCCCTTGTTGTCGGGATCCTCCACGTTGCCGCCGTCGGTAGAGGTCACCTTCTTGATCTCCTTGCCGTTGCGGTCGTAGCAAGTGATGTTGATGGAGGTGGTTGCCAACTCGTCCTTGATGTCGACGTTGGGGGTGAAGATGACGCGTCGTGCCGAGATGAGGTTGGTGGCCACGTCGGCTACAGCAGCCACACTCTTGGCGCGGACTCCGAAGCGCATGGTTCCGAGACCAGGAATTGCAACGGAGTGGCCCTCGGTGGCCCACGCCTTGATGACTTCTCCGGCTGCGTCCCAACAAGCCTGCATCACGCCTCTGCTGATACCGCTGCGAAGGGCAGCTTCCTTGATGACCTTGGCAGCTGAGAGCTTGCCGTAGATTTCTGTTGCGAGCACAAAACGATAAGTGCCCTTCAAATCGCCCACTTGAATGAGGGTCTCTTTTGCTTTCAAATTGATTGCCATAATTGTTTAATTTTTAATGGTTAATAATTCTTTTTCATTCCTGCTGTTTTTCATCATGTGCGTTTTTTCGTCAAGACCAGAAGAACCAGCAGAATTGTTTTTTTACCTTTTTACTTTTTTACCTTTTTACCTTTAACCGCCCCCTTTACCGAATGGTGATTGTCGGTACGAAGTGCGAGGAGTCGGCTTTGGTGGAGATGTTGTTCTCCTGCTGCTGTCGCTGGTTCTTTCCGATGACGAGACCGGCTGTGCACGAGCTCGACAGGAAGGTGACGATGGCGGAGCAGACGGCTACTACGAGGTAGCGGATGAATGCTTTCCAGTTGATGTTTGTCATTTTTTGTTTCCTTTCTTTTTTTAATGGTTTGACACTCTGTTTACTTTAAGGCATCAAGGCTCTTTTTACCTTTTTACTTTTTTACCTTTAAACGCTTTTTTACCTTTTTACTTTTTTACTTTTTTACCTTTAAAAGCCTTTTAAACTTTTCCAACTGGGGAAATTTTTCTTTCCAGTTAGGGAAGTGATTTTAGACGTCTTTTTGAATCACAATGCAAAGTTACGACATCCCGAATTGGCAGTCGGCACATACGGGTACATAGGGGTGTTTAAGGGTACATTTTCTTTAAAAAAAGATTCAAGTTTCGCAAGTTTTTCCCCACACGCCCTGAAAGGGCAGAAGCTCTTAGCCCAGGGCAATGGACGCAAGCAGCACGCCCTGAAAGGGCAGAAGCTCTTAGCCCAGGGCAACACCCTGGGTTATCATGTTCGCAAACTTGGCGCCCTGTAAGGGCAAAAGCTTTAAAAACTCCAGGCAATATACAAAGCTTTTGCCCTTACAGGGCGCCTTGCCGATTGCTATTATACCCAGGGCGCTGCCCTGGGCTAAGAGCTTCTGCCCTTTCAGGGCGTGCTGCTTCTGGAAGCTTTTGGGCCTTCAGCCCGTACATAAACCACTTGCGAAACTTCTTTAAAAAAAGATATCTGCCCTTGATTTACGGCTCTCCGAGGTAGTCGATGATGATTTTTACCTGTCGTGGGTTGTACGACTTGCTATTGCTTTGGTAGCCCGTTATTGCGAGCTCATCCATGAGCGGTTTGTTGCGCTGGATCCACGCCTTGAGGTGTTTTCCCGCAGCCTGTGGCGTGCTGTCGGGAAAGTAAAGGAGCGCCAGTTCCTTCTTGGTGTAAGTTCTTATTTTAAATTCTTCCATGATGATTTTTTTTATTTACTGAATTCAAGTTTCGCAAGCTCAAAAGTTAAAGGAGTTAAAGGCGTTATCGCTCCCTGCGATCGCTGAGGAGTTAAGACAACAGCCTTTTTGGCGTAGTTTTTTAAGCAGCAAGGCATACGTCTTAACTCCTTAACTCCCTTAACTCCTCTAACTCCTCTGAAAAAGAAATCTCCCTTAACTCCTTAACTCCTGAGATTTCTCCTCCAAAGAATACGCCTCCCCGAAGTCCTTGCAGCCCACGGGCAGCTGGTGGTGCACAAGCACGGGCAACACGTCGCGCAGCTGCATGAAGAGGCTTTCGCCCGGAGCATCGCAGTCGGGAAACATATGGAACGAGACTGATTTCTCCCTGCTGAGCGAGCGCAACGTCTCCCTGTCCTCGTGCGAGAGCAGCGTGGCAGAAGGGATGGCGATGGCCTTACGCCCCGACGAGAGCATCGCCCAACAGTCGCTGCAACCCTCGGTGATGAAAAGCTCGTCGCCCGCCTTCAGACGGTTGACTACGGGCAGGTTGTAGATGCTGCACCTCGCCCCTCGTGGGAATCGGAAGCGCGGAACGTCAGCCGTCTTGCTGTAGTCGAGGTTCCGGTTCTGCACCCCTATGAGGTTGCCCTGGCGGTCGTAGTAGGGCGTGGTGAGCCAGTTGACGCCCTGTCGGTCGGTCCAGGAGGTGAGTCGGCACCAAGCTGCCACCCTCGGGTGGATGCGTCGCTCGTCGAAGAGGAAGCGCCTTGCCGCCCCGTTGAGCCAGGGGTGCTCGAAGAGCCTCCCGTATCGCGAGGCATCGAAGGAGTGTTGGCTTTCAGTCTGCGGCTGTGTCGACGGTTTCCACTCCGTGAGGATGATGCTGTTGGCGTCGGCAAGCCATTGGCACGCCTTCGGGAAGTCGAGCCCGAGGTGTCGCATCACGAGGTCGATGGTTCCCATGCTCTCCTTCATGCATACAAAGCATCGGCAGGAGTTCCGCCTGGTGTTGTAGACGAGGCTGGCGTGATGATCGTCGTGGAACGGGCAGAGGCTCTTGTGCCTCGCCACGCGCAGTCCTATTCGCTCGGCGACCCCCTCTATGGGTAGGTCGCGGAGCTTTTGAATTTCATATTTTTCCATAAGCACTTCTCCCCCTACCCCTTCAGATACTCCTGCGTCTTCGAGTAGAGTCCCGTCTGGGCAGAATAAGTGATGAACTTGCGGTGAACCCAGACACGGAGCTGCCGGTTAGTACCCTCTTTCGACTTGCCGAGCGAGAGACGCAGTGCTTCCAACTGTGCCTCGTTGAAGGTTTCGGGCAGGTCGTCTAAAAGATTCTTAGGTCCACGTCGCTGTGCCTCGTTTGTACCCTCAGCATCCTGTCCGATCAGGTCGGCAAAGAGTTGCATCTTGCTCCACAGGTCGTGATAGACGAGCCACTCCACGAGTTCGCCCATCGCCTTCGTCCAAGTCTGCTTGTTGAGTATCCAGAGCAGACAGCCCGACTTCCATGCCGACACGAGCGATCGTTTCGACACATCCCACAGCGTGTCATCGTCCACCAGGTCGGCAAGCGAAGCCATGTCCTCAGCCATCCTGTCCACGAGTTTGTTGAGCGATTTGATGACGAAACTACCCTTGCAGATGGCGAGGCGGGCCATGTATCCGTCGAGCTTCTTATAGAACGACTCGTCGTACTTGCCCTGTCGGGGGATGCGCCCATCACGAGAAGTGCGAGCCTTGTACGAGAAGACCATTCTGCCGAAAGTGCCGTTGAAGAGGTCGCTCTTGTAGAACTTGCGTGTAGCATAAGGAGTCGACGAGATGGTCATGTTCACCCTCAGCACCGGATTGCCCGTCACGCCGTCAGCCGTTGCTCGCAGAGCTCCTGCACGTGTCCTGTCGTAGATGTTGCGCAGCATCTGGCTCACCTGCTTGTGCCCGCCACACATACGGTCTGCCATCTCCACCTCGGGCAGGTTGAGGAACTGGGTACGTGCGCCCAGCATCTCGCATCCCATGGCGTTCTGCAGGAAAGCCGCATTGGTCACGTCCGAGGGTGGAAACCAGAAAGCCACGTCGGGTCGCACAGGCTTCTCCTTGTTGGCAGACTTCGTTTTCATCATCTTCTGCCATTCCACGAGCTTCGTCAACTCCTCCTCGTCGTGCTGACGGAAGTCCTTGCAGATTGCTTCAGTAATATTCGTAAACTGTCCTTTATTACAGCCCGAATCAGCCACGAGATTGCCCATCATGCCGCACATTTCCTTCCACGAGAGGTCGGGATACATGAATTTGGCTCCACTGACGTGTGCTCCGAGAACAGGGAAAATCATCGGAACGATAGGTTCGTGCATGTCATTTGATGCCTGTGAGAGCAAAAGCGACACAATTTCCGTTCCTTTTCCCAGTTTTGGCATCTTCGGAGCGGTCTTTTTTGAGATATTATACTTCATATTGATCTATTTGTTTCTTGTTAAATGATTGATTATTAGCCTTTTAGAGAAGAAGTCAAGTGGTCTGCTGTTTCAGTTTCAGTTGTTTCAATTAATTTTTTGATGGTTGCGATTTTTCATTTTTTCAATTTTTATTATATTATATATATATTATAACTATATATATATTAAATAGTTATATAATAATAAAGTAAAGAAAAAAGAACAAAAACAGAAGTTGAACCCCTCTTAAAAATAACTGAAACAACTGAAACTGAAACAACTTTTCAGCCCCCGTGTCCCTTTTCTCTCCGAGGCCTGTCTATCTCTTCAGCTGCCATTCCACGAGCGCCGCCTGAGCGATGCTGGCTTCCTCACCGATGGTCTGGCTGATGTTCACCCCCTCGTCCTCAAACACCTTCAGGGTGAGCTGTATGGCTCCGTCCTTGGTTTTGGAGAGTCTGCCGTGGGCGAGCTTTCGGATGAGTTGCGACTGCGCCCTGAGCCTTGGCCGGCGTATGAAGTCGAAGGTGCCGTCGAAATGCTGCTGAGCCAGTCCCATTGCCCGGAAGCGGGTCAGCGGTAGCGCTACGGGTTCAGAGGGCGTGAAGAGGAACTTGTCGGTTCCGTCGTAGTGGGCCACTCCCTCTATCTGCCAGTGGTCAGGCTCTCCGATGAAATAACTGTTTTCGTCATTTGTGTTGTGACTGTTAAAGCAATGATGATTGCCCTGTTGATTTTTGATTTTTTCCATAATCTTGATTGATTTTGCGAGCGAAGAAGAGTCGTGTAAGTATTGGATTTTGCGCGCGCCTTTACCCCTCGGGAACCATTCTTACGCTGCTTTTCTCAACTCAGATTAATGAATTTGGTTTACTCTTCTCTGTTGCTTTTGCTGCAAGAAGCATTGAAACTCACATTGACAGAAAATTTCCAGATGCGGAATGAAATAAAGATGTTCATAACGTACGAATGCAAGGCCTCACCTTCCTTTAAGGCTCATTAGTTAGCAGCCCAACCTTGCCGAAGCTGAGGGCAAAATTAGGCTTAAACTAACAGCTGTGCAATGCTTGGTGAAAGGACACCCCCTCATCTTTTCACTTACCCTTATTCCAAGTAAGTCAGAAGGATGTTTTTCATAGCTATTAGCAGTTGGGTTGCTTGTTTTCCTCCACAAGCAATCTCTTTCACGTAGTAGTCATTTATCAATCCGACAAAAAGCTTCAGATAGAATCTTTCTGTCACATTCTTCAATGGTTTGCCGTCCCTGATGTTTCTCAGCGTAGGATAATTCACACACGCATTAGCTCTCATTAGCATTGCATGCGTGTAGCCAAGTTTAGTTACGTATCCATAGGCTAAGGCAAGAGCCGTAGATGGATTTTTTTATAAGTATTCATACCTGATTCGGTTTGCGAGTGAAGTCGTGGTTAACCGATGGCCATCTACTAATCACTTGTGAGGTGCCTCGCCTCCGCTCAGGTTAATATAAAAAAACTCGGAAATGAGATTTCGTACAATCCCAAATCCAAGCACAAAGATAACACATCATTCTGTGTATTCCTAGAAAAAAATCTGGACTTTTCTGGAGTCCAGAAAAGTCCATATTTACAGAAAAAAAGTTTCAACAAATAATTACTTATCGTTGTTGCTGAGTTGTTTGAAATCTTTCAGTATTCTTTGATATTCTTTGATTTTATAAATGATTTTATCCTCTTTTAGGTAATCATAATACGTTGATTCACATTGATTATTCATTAGTCCCGTTGCGCCGTAATCTTCAAACGTCAGCCGGCTCATAAGCCCAGCTTCAACAGCTGCCCTCACTGGCAACATGAAATCTCTGGGCTTAGTTTTACCCTCTTGGAAACTTTTTATTTTCTCATATACGAAAAGGGGGATAATATTCTGTTTTGCAACCTGCTGAGCTTTGCTTGTTTTTTTCTCATTTTCTGCTGCTTCTCTGCTTGGTTTCATCCAGTCGTCCGGATAGCTTATGTTCAGTCCGTATTTGTCGGCATTACCCTGCAGAATGTCGTCGATGATGCAAATCTTATCGAGGGTATAGAAAAAATCACGTTCGTTATAATCTGTAAAATGATCACGGTGGTGAATAAAGTATTTTGCTACGTTTTGTATTCCGTTTTCATGTGTCACACAGGCCATCCAATGCTTACCATAGTCGTTATATCCAAAGTGACGGATTTGATGATTGCGCTCTTTTTGCAGTTCAACTAATTTCAGCGGAGAAGGCGATTCGTCCAGAATATCTTTGATATCCTTTAAGGAATCACGATAGGAAACAAACAGCCTGTAAAGCAGAGCCATCAATTCGTTGCCTTCAGAACCCTTGCCTTTCGTGGGGCAGACTCTCATGTATCTTTTAAGGCTTTCATTATACCAGTAAACTTGATTTTCGAAGATTTCATCTACAACAAAGGCTATATTCTCATCCGTCGGATTGAATGGAATAACATTACCTTCGAAATCGTCAGTTATCATCATATCATTTGTATATTGACTATAGGAATCAGAGTCCATCATTTCCCAAAGCATCTTGTCGCAGGCTTCTGATTTGATGGTTTCTCTGATAGTCGGCCAATCTTTCGATTTCGGTAGGAAACTTGATTTCTCGGTTATTAGATACTTCGTATAATCTATCCTTTCATCTCTTCTATACGGACACACCAGGGAGATAATTCTGGAATCATTCTCGAGTTTTGCGGACAGACGCCTCATTTTTCTGACAAATATAAATAGCTCGGGCACAATATCATAGCCATCATTCTGTTCCAAAAACTCCTCAGAATACTTCTTGAGCTGTTTTATTTCGTCAATATTGACCTGAAGAAACCTCTGTGCGTAATTGGACTGTTCATCACCCTGTATTTTACTATTACAGAAATACTCAAATTTCTTTTCGTAATTCCCATCTGTGCCTTCAGGGAAACGAAAATTTTTATAGAATCTATCGCAGAATTTTTTCCAATATCTTTTATGAATCTCTTTTATATTGAATATTTTTGACTCTGATTCGGATAAAGGTTCGTAATTTTCCATATTTAGGTTTTAATTTATTAATGTGTGAATGTTCTGGTTCTTATGTGCCTAATAGGTATCAGAATTAATAGGGTGCACCTGATAGGATTTTTAGAAAGCAAATTTCCTTACGTGATGAACAGAGCACTTGTCTTCGCAATTTTTTGCCTAATAAAGAAAAAGGCAAAGAGCTTATCAACAAAAACAGCTGCCTGTGATGCGTAGAGTTGCACCAAAGCCTGTTTTATCATCTTTTTTGAATTAATATTCATTTCTTATTTAATTTTAAGAAGATTGTTATTTATTGTGTTGTTTTTCATGCAAAAATAACATTATTTTTATAATTACAAAGGAGGATGACAATCTTTAACAGAAAAAAACATTCCTGTTTACTCCACTTTCTTGGATGTTTTAGGATTAGCTGAACTTTCGCAGGGGGAAGTCCCCAAATCGCCTTTACAACCGACTTTTCTTCTTCTGCCCTTGAACTAAAAAGGGAGTTGCGCAGAAGCATCTGCTTCGTCATTCGCCACCGGGCAGCTTTCTAACTTTTGCAAATCCTCTATATGGCTTATCAGCTTGCCGTAGTTTTCGATATTTTCCATTTCCTCGCGCCTCTCTTTGCTCATTCTGCAAAATTCTTCTTCCTGTTCAATTCCAGCAAATCTTCGTCCGCACAGGTTGGCAGCAATTCCAGTCGTAGAACTGCCGCTGAATGGGTCAAGAATCCAGTCGCCAGGGGTGGTGGAAGCAAGAATCATACGAACAAGGAGACGCAAAGGCTTCTGCGTGGGATGCTTGCCGCAGGTCTTCTCCCAACGTCCGATGGCAGGCAAGCGCCAAACATCAGTCATCTGCTTGCCATCATTCAGCTCTTTCATCAAGTCGTAATTGAACTTATGTGGAACTTTCTGCTCTTTTCTCGCCCAGATGACAAACTCTGTCGAGTATTTGAAAAAGCGACATGAAATGTTGACAGGCGGATTCGTCTTTTCCCATGTAATCACATTCAGAATCTTGTAGCCGAGTTCCGTCAGGCAGTTGGCCACAGAAAAGATGTTGTGGTAGGTTCCGCTTATCCATATGGTACCGTTGTCTTTCAGTTTGTCCCGACACAAACGCAGCCATTCCATGTTGAATGCCATCATATCCTCTTGCGACTTTCCTTTGTCCCAATCGCCTTTATCTACGCACACGACCTTTCCACTCTGCAACGATATTCCACCGTTGGAGAGGAAATAAGGAGGGTCGGCAAATATCA
>ERZ1026854.2494-NODE-2494-length-10434-cov-3.938144_pt1 | contig 10434 bp, 8 predicted proteins | sample MGYA00380157_ERZ1026854 | MGnify/ENA primary metagenome ERZ1026854 (study PRJEB33269, sample SAMEA4719793) | human gut metagenome | biome: human-associated habitat; feature: organic feature; material: feces | place: Cameroon | collected 2013-10 ...
GGCTCGGAGATGTGTATAAGAGACAGGTCTTGCACTTGCCATGCTTGCCCAGGGATCACCCCCGCGTATGCGGGGAAAAGTCGCAGGCTGGAGTCCTGTGCCCAGTATCTTGAGGATCACCCCCGCGTATGCGGGGAAAAGGTGTACGCAGTGGCGTGCGCCGAGGTGTTGCGGGGATCACCCCCGCGTATGCGGGGAAAAGGAGCTGGAACTGCTGAACTGCCTTGCCTCCCATGGATCACCCCCGCGTATGCGGGGAAAAGACTAAAAATATCCCGTAGCACCGTGTCTCCCGTTGCTATTGTACCGCTGCTTCCTTCAGTTTGCAATAAACCTGTTGTATCAGACGGCAGTCCGGCAGGGCGCGATGCTCCACTTTTTCTGCCAGCTGAAAATGCTGCGCCAGCGTCACCAGCTTATAATTTGCGACCCTTGTAAGGTTTCGGCGGGCAATCTGTGCAAGGTCGGTCCGGCGGTTGGTCGGTGCCGGAAAGCCATATCGTTTGCAGGTCATGCGCAGAAACTCCAGATCAAAGGCAATATTATGTCCCACCAGTGGGTCTTTGCCAATAAACGTCAAAAAGTTTTGCAGCGCTTCCCGTGGTTCTGTTCCCTGCTGCAATTCCGCAGCGCTGAGTCCTGTCAGGGCTGTGATCTCTGCCGGGATGTTTTCTGCCCCACAAACCAGCATGGTCAATTCCTCCACCGGTACGCCGTCCCGGATCCGCAGCGCTCCATACTCAATGATGGAATCGGATGCGGCTTTCAGACCGGTGGTTTCCAGATCGATCACGGTGTAATCGCCTGTACCCGGCTTTGTTCTTCCCGCCTTCCGCGCCATTTGCTGCTGCGCCGCTTTGCTGAACCCGGGTTTCAGATCAATCTGGTTTTGTTCGGTCTGCGGCAGCGGTCGGCGCATCAGTTTGATCCCGTCAAAGTCCACGGTTTTCCATGTGGTATTGTGGGTACGAAAATCCATCCGCTGTTCTCCTGCCGTTGTGAACACCAGTGTCGCCTGCCCATTTTTCAGGTTCTGGCACACCCGCTCCCACAAGGCATCCCGCACACGGCTGCTCACATTGCCCACATAAACGCCGGTGTTGATCTCGCACAGCCATTTGGACAGATCCCCGCGTAGTTTCGGCGGGCAATTCGTCATGGTGAGAACTACGATGTTTCATCCCCCTCTTCTTCAAAATAATTGATGCCGTTGGCCACAGTGCCCACCTTGTTGTCCCACAGATAAACAACCTCCGGCTCCTGCTCCTGCTCGTCCGCATTCAGGAGCAGATACCGGATATCGTGCACCATGCGTTCCAGAATGTGATGCTCCACCATAGCATCCCGCACCCGGCGGCGCACTACGGCCGGCAGGTCGTCCGGGGTCTGTGCTGCCACCTCAAAGGCAATGGGAATGGTCACCTCGGCCTTGTACAGGTCGGCGATATCGTACACAAAGGAGCACTCGTGCCCTACATGAACAAAGCCAAGACCCGGGGCGCAGCCCAATGCCACGATCACCGCATGCGCCAGACCGTACAGGCAGGCGTGCCCGGCAGAAAGCGCCTGATTGACTGCATCGCCCGATGCAAAATCCTCCGGGCGGTACAGTCGACCGCTCCACGGAACGCCGGTATCCTTGGAAGCTTTGCGGTATACCTGCCGTACACGGCTGCCCTCGCGTCCCCGCAGCTGCTGCATCGTCAGCCGGGAGATATCCTCGTCCGGGAAACGGATCTGATACATCTTGCGTACCACATCCAGGTGCTTGCGGGTGTTGCTGACAAGCGCTGCCTGCCGCAGCAGCAGCTGCGAGTGGGTGGTCAGGGGACGACCATGGGCGTAATACCGCACACCGTGCTCACCTACCCAGACAGCACCCACGCCTGTGTCACCCATAAGTTCCATGGCACGGTGAGTCACCCGTGTACCCGGCCCCAGCAGCAGTACTGAGATGCCCGCCGCCGGGATCTGAACGATTCCTTTTTCGTCTGTAACGGTGATCGCGCCGTCCTGTCGACCAAGGGTACAGTGTTCCAGATACAGAAATGTCATCCGGTCTTTCACCTGCGGCAGCGCCTGCAGGTCCGGTCGGATCATGCCCGGCATCTCGTCCATCTCAGTTTCCTCCGCGCATAACGGTCATCAGTCCAAGACCATAGGCCTTGCCGCGCCCTATGCCCTGACACAGCAGTGCCCGGAACTGCTCTGCATCGGTCACCTGTAAAACGCCCTCATAGGTCACTGCCAACAGAGTCACCGACCGGGTTCCGTGCTTGGCAAAATGCTGCCACTGCACCCGGGTCACGGTAAATCCTTCGTCCTGCAGGGCAAAGCCGTGCTTTGCAGCGCGCTCCAACAGCCACTGCTTCTGGTACTGTGTCGTGCAATGTGCGGTCACGGTTCCCCGCGCTGCAGGGTTTTGGGTGTCTTTGCAGCTTTTGGTGGGGTTTGCAGTCAGCCGGAACTGCCAGCAGCTGCCCGGCTCCACCCGCTGCAAAAGCGGGTCGTAGCTGCGGGTCTCCGCGGCCGCTCCGGTGCCAAACTGCTCCACCACGCCGGACAGCTCCGGCGCATCCTCGCTGAGCAGCAGCAGATACAGCCGCTCTCCCAGACGATCCAACCGCCACAGCCTGCGGCGACGCTCCCCTGCAAAAGCGCTTTCCACTGCGCCATGCAATTTTTGCGGTGCCGCCAGCGCAGCCATGGTGCTGCGGCGGGTGGGATCGAGTTCTACCCGTGATAAATACATTCTCTCGCCCCCTTTTTACAATTCCCGGAACGGGTCGTGCTCCGTAGTCTCCGGGCCGTCCGGCACTTTTTGCCAAAGCTCCCGTACCGAGCGGTAGCCGTACTGCCGGTGATGCGGGTCAAAGCTCACCGGTACATCCCGCTGCGGAGCTGTGCCCGGCTCCAGCGGGTCGGCGTCCAATAGGATCCGGCTCTGCCGTCCCGGGCACAGGGGCGGTTCCGCTTGCAGCACCTCCTGCAAGCTGCCCGGGCGTACGCCCAGACAGAGCGGCAGGGTGGGCGGGCAGGAGCGGCGACCGAGATACAGCGGGAATGCCGGGTGCAGCAGCGCCTGCTGTAGCTGCTGCAAAAGGGCGGCATCCTCGCTTTCAATGCCGGTCAGAAACACGGCATCCTGCAAATAATGGCGGTAGGTCACATAAGAGGTCTTTTCGTCCTGCGTCTTTGCCGTGTGGTAGTCCACCAGCAGCTGCCCTTCCCGCTCCACGCGGACACCGAACCGCAGCCCGGTCAGCCGGGTCAGTGCTTCGCGCTCGTCCCGCCGCAGCCCCAGAGCTGCCGCCAACAGACCGATCACGCCGCTCTTGGTGGGTTCCCGGTCCGTCTTGCGGGTCTCAAATTTAGAGTCCGCACCCCACGCCTGCAAAGGCGCTGCCAGCCGAAGCAACAGCGTTGCCATTACCCCACCTCATTTCCGGCAAGCGCATCCCGGACAGCCTTTTCCAGTGCGTCCAGCATAGCCTTTGCCGTCTGCGCCGGAGCCAGTTCCTCCAGCCCGCTGCCCACAGTAAAGCTTTGCGCCGGGGTCTCGGCAAAGCTGCTGTACATCTGCTGCGCATACTGTACCAGTGCTGCCTTGGAAGGTGCGGCATACCCCTGCGCACTGCGGGGCACGGCATGCTCGAATGCGCCGCACAGGTTCACCGGCTGATCCTCCCGCAGGGTCACATATACCGCATCCGGCAGAGTGCGGTTTGCGAAGGTGTTCTGCTTGCCGGTGGGCATGGAGAAGAGGAACGCCTCGCCAAAGGCCCGCACCGTTTCCGAGGCCTGCGCTGCACCCAGCTGCCCGACCAGCTCCATCACGTTCACCGTAGCATAGCGGTACAGGGTGGAGGAGTTGTACTCCACCGTGCCCAGATGACCCGCACCGGCGTTGTCCTCTGCCTGACAGTCATCCACGGCGGTAAAGTAATCGTACTCGTTCTGCACGGCATGGGTGGAGATGCTGTGCGCCACCTGCGCAGCGGCGTCATAGTTCAGAGAAGGGTCATCTGCCACCATGCGACCAAACAACACCATATCCATCGAGGGCACTGCTTTCAGGGCATTCCGATACTGCTTTTTATCCGCAGAACCCTCCACAGCCAGCTCTGCCAGCGCCTTTGCCTGCGCAGTGCTCATGAAGAACAGTGCCTTGGTGCCCTTGTCGTCGCTCTTGATGCCCGCATTCTCCAGCGCTTTCTTTGCCAGCTTGTCCGCATCCAGCTCCGGAGCCAGTGCAAGGATCTGCGTCTTCACCAGTTCTGCGACCTTTTTGGTACGCTTGCCCACGTCCAGCTGAGCATTCTCCGCAAAGGCTGTGCGCATGGCGTGCTTCCATGCCTGCGAGGAAACTCTGGCACGGAGCACACCGCCGTACACTGCCGTTTTGGGGCTGCCGGTATCGTCCCGGTTGATGCAGCTGGGCGGGACGGTCTGCAAAATGTGGAAATCAACATACAGGCGCTTATTCATGATCAATTCTCCTTTTCTTTCTCATCCGATGCAGGCTTCGGGTCGCGGTACAGGTCCTGTCCCCACCGCAGACGGACATTGGCGGGGGTCTGCGCATACTGCGGGTCGGTGCATTGCAATTCATACAGGTCTGCCGCAAGCTGCGGATAGTCCAGCGGGATACCGCCATCCTTTGCCGCACTCAACAGCTGGATCATGCCCCGCAGATGGTGGCTGATCTCGGTGATTTCTTCTGCGGTGACCAGCGCATTGAACCGCCGGAGCACACTGGCCTCGGTCCAGTCCTGTCCGGCACTGTTCCGCTCTGCCAGCTGCCGCACCGCACGCCCCAGTGTGTTGCCAGGGCAGTTCATGGGGCGGTCGTTCCCCTGCTGATGCACAGCATACAGGGTCAGGGCAAGGTAAACCGCCCACTCTGCCGCCGAGGGAGCGCTGCGACCCTGAAAGCTTTCCGGCATTTCCAGCAAAAAGCTTCCCCACAGCTCTGGCAGTTCGCCGGGTGCGTGACCGATGCCCCGCCGCAGCTTTGCCAGTTCTGCCCGCCGCTGGTTGTCCGGCAGAGCCTGAAGCCTGCGCAGCTGCTGCGCCGCATACATTTTGACGTCCTGTGTTTTCATACAATTCCCCCTTTATGGTTCTGTTTTGGGATAGATTTCCCAAAGCCTTGCGCGGAAATGATTATAGGCCTTTGGTGCGGTATACAGGATGGTGTGCTCGGTCTTTTTGTCCTTATCCACCACAATGCGGTGTCCCTTCAGAGCGGCGTTTCCGGCCTCCATCACCATCTGCTTTCCCAGCTTTTCCGCAATGCTGCGCGCCCGTGTCTGCCAGCGCAGCACTGCCTCATCCGGGTCGTCCTGCTCCGGGTCGATCGCCTGCAGCCACTGCCGGAAAGGCTGATCCACCGCAAAGTAAAATTGTGCACGGGCGTCCTCCGTTACCTTCTGCTTATCCTTGAACCCTTTCACCTTATTGTAGTCCAATCCCACGGCAAGCTTTAATTCCATGCACAGTGTGCCAATGTTTTTTGCAGTTTCTTCACAGCGCTGTACTTCCCGGTTTATACGCACCGTCCATTTTCGGTCAAGATCGTTTAACGTTGCAAGTTGCATTTCCAACTGGTCAGTATACACATCCTTAACAGATGCTCCCTGATCGTCATATCGTATTCCGACCATACTAATCACGATCTGTTCTTTTTTGCTCAGGATTCTCAGACTTTGCAGCTTCTGATTCCATATCAGAACACCCGGTTTACGACCCTCCGGGTCCAGCATGGTGGGAAGTTCTCTCCACAGCTGCTTTCCCATCTCATGCTGCTGCGGTTCATAGGTCACCTTTTCGTTTTCTTTCGATGTTCTGCGCCAAAGGGTCATTTGCTCGCCAAACGCATTTTCGCTATCCCAATAGTCTCCGCCCAACACCTCATACCCGACTACACCGGGCATTTCTTCCGAGCGTATCAGCAAAATGCGTCTGGATTGTAGGGTCAAAAGTTCTGCCTGGTTTTTCGGCATCACGATCTCAACGCTCTGTTCTGTCCTGGCGTGCTCCCGCTCCCAGCAAGGCATTTGCTTTTCCCACAGAGCGTCTGGCTCCGTTGAAAACGCCATGTTCCGCAGCAGCGTTTCGTACAAGTTTTCCCCCTTAACAGCCACAAACCCAATCTGCCCTAGCCAACCAACACCATGCCTTGGCTTATTGCCAGCCTTCGGACGACCGCCGCGTTCATCGTATCCATTTTGATAGATCAGCCATCGAGTTGCCTGTGCATAGGTGAGTACCGCACATTCTGTTCTTGAAATGTTCTGAAATAGCGGCGTTTTATTACCGCTTTCCGCTCGTTCCCCGTTCAACTTTTTTCCATCAAACGCAATGCCATTGCTAAGGGTCGGCACCTGCCAGAAGGGGTGTGTCGGGTGGAACAGCCAGAAGCGTTCCTTCCACTGCTCCAGATAGTCCCGGACAGGCTCTGCCGGGAGATGCCCAAGCTGCCACAGCTCGCTCCAGCGCTCCAGTGCATCATCGCTCTGCATCAGTGGGCGGGGCTCGCCCTTTGCATCCACCCGGGAGAACACGGTGAACAGCACCGCCAGCAGCAGCCGCAGCACGGCGGCGTCCTGGGTGGGCATCTCGCCCGCAAGGTCCACATAATCCTGCGCCGACACCAGCGCCTCGGTCAGGGACACCTCCCGTACCGTGTTGTCCCGCAGCCGCACCCGTATCCACGGTTCGGTCAGCAGGTTGAATTCAATTTCCTTCATCCGTCTCCTCCTTTTGGTAATACAGGCCGTTTTCACGGTCATAACAAAGTTCCATGCCCGCAAGCCGGGCAGTCAGATTTTCATCCAGCAGCAGGATCAGTTCTCCGTGCAGCAGCGGCGACAGCTGCCATGCCGCAAGGTGGCTGCGGTTATCCGCTTCCAACTCCCGGATGACCCTATCCACCTTCCATGCCTTGCCGAACACCGCCGGGAGCCGCAGCTTCTGCCGGGCGATCTTTAGTGCCGTTTCCGGCGGGGGCGGGCTGTCGGCAGCTACGGCACTGCCGCCCTCCTGCCACGGCAGAAAGTGGATGCTGCCGTCTGCCCGGCACTGCATTACCAGCACCTCTACCGAGGGGTCGCCGTCCCGCACTGCTGCCCGCGCCGCCGGGTCAGAGCGGGCACCCTCGTTCTGCATCCAGTCGTCCAGCGTGTTCAGCTGCGCCAGCCGGTGCGTTTCCGGCTGCGGCACAAGGTACGCCTCGGCGCGTGCTTTCTTTTTCTCCTGCGTCTGCTCATATACGCAGCGCATTTCCTCCCCCTGCGCTCCACCGGGAGCTTCCCGCTCCCAGCCGTAGACCTGCTGCACCAGCGGAGAGATTTCCTCCGGCAGCCGAATGCTCCGAGGCAGTGCCTTCCGGGTGCGCCAGAGCAACCACTGTCCATATACCGCCTCGCTGCCCGCATCAAAGGCATCTTCCCCGGTGTCCAGCACTGCGCAGCAGGTCTGCTGCAACGGAGCGGGGCGGCTGCGGCGATGGCGGTGCAGCCGTCCAATGCGCTGCAACAGCAGATCCATGGGGCAAAGCTCTGTGACAAGAACGTCCAGATCAATGTCCAGCGACTGCTCCATCACCTGCGTGCCCACCACGATCAGGTCGTTCCGGCGCTCCGGTGCAGAGCCCTTGCCAATGCGTGCCATCAGCTGGTTTTCCCGCGCCGCGCGGTCCGGCATCAGGAACTGCGCATGGAACAGCTGCACCTCTTTGTCCGGCAGGCTTTCCCGCAGCAGCTGCGCGATCTTCTGCGCTTTTTTGACCGTGTTGACGATTACTCCCGCGCAGCCGCCCTCTGCCAGCTTCCGGCGCAGCAGCGCGGGCAGCTCCGGCTCTGTGAGCGTGGTCAGCTGCACCGTTTTACCGGGTGCGTCTGGTGGGATGGCCGTCTGCTTTACCTCTGCGCCGTCCGTCCATGTCAGCAGCGGATAGCCGCAGCTGGTTTTCCATGGGGCGTCCGGGACAGCCTTTTTCTGCTGGTAAGCCTCGACCAGTTCTGCGCGCCGCCGGGCAGGCAGGGTGGCGGACAGCAGGATGACCGGCACCTTGTACCAGCCCAGCCATTCCAGTGCGCGGTCCAGATAGCAGTTCATGTAGGTATCGTAGGCGTGGCACTCGTCAATAATGACCACCTTGCCCGCAAGCCCCAGATGCCGCAGCATAACGTGCTTCTGGGCAAGTGCCGCCAGCAGCAGCTGATCCACTGTGCCAATCACGAAGTTTGCCAGCAGTGCCTGCTTGTTTCCCCGAAACCACTGGTGTACCTGCACCTGATGCTCTTCCTGCGCATCCTCCTCCAGCTGCACCCCGCGCCCCTGCAACCGCAGATAGCACTCGTTCAGTTCCGCCATGCCGTGCGCCAACCTTATAGCCTGCGGCAGCGTCTCCTCAGACTGCGTGTCCGCCCAGCCAAGCAGCCGGGGAAAGATGCCGTTTGCCGTAGCCTGTGTGGGCAGCCCGAAAAAGACACCGCCCAACCCGAACCGGCTGGCCATGATCTCCGCAGCTGCCAGCGCCGCCTCGGTTTTGCCCACGCCCATCTGTGCTTCCAAGATCAGGATACCCGGTTCCGCTGCGGTATCCACAGCCTCCAGAACAGCCCTCTGCACCGCATTAGGCGCAAAGCCGAACCGCACCGCAAACTCCTGCGGGTCTGCGATGCCCGGCTGTGCCTCCCACGGGAAGGGCAGGGCCAGCTTTTCCCAAGCCCTGTCCACTCGCGCCGGGTAATCCTCCATGCTGCCTAGCTCCTCTACCGGGATCAGGGGGAAGTATTCCGTATTGCTGGCGATCCAGTCTGCCATGATCAGAAGTCCGGTCAGAAGCACTTCCTCCTGCGGGTCCAGATCGTACAGTTCCGCCGTATCATCAAAGCCGCAGTCCTGCAAAACAGTCATGAGCAGTTCTGTCCAAAAGCTCTCCCAGACCTTTTTTTGTCCCTTGGGGTAGTAGTTGCTCTCCCAACCCTCTAACTGATCATCGACCGCTGCGCAGCTCTGTGGCTTGCCGTGATGCGCTCCCACAATGGAGGCTATCCCGCCGGGACAATCATTCCACAGCAGGATCGCCTCGCCCGCCCGGGCATGCGGCGACTCCCGGCGGTTCTGTTCAGGACAGTCCAGTGGCGTCAACATTTCCAGCCGCTGCTGCGCCTCCGGCAAGGTGCGCAGGATATTTGCCTGAAAGGCTACCGTAGCCTTGCCTATATCATGGATTCCGCCCAGAAACCGGGCATGTGCGAGCAACGCTTCCTCGCACTCAAAGCCCATGGCCCGTTTTGCACTTTCCGGGAGCCACTGCCGGACCAGCCGCTCCATGATGCCCGCCGTATCCCACAGGTGCATCCAGAGCGGCAGCCACAAACTGGTATTCTCCGGGTCCGTTTTGCCGGTCAAAAGCCTTGTTTTATTCAACGTCCAGCGCATTTTTGCTCCTTTTCCGGTGTGTGTGTCTTCCGTGTACCGAGCATAGCAAATAATGTGTACTATAATCCGTACTTTTTTATTTTATCTCCGTAAATGAAAAAAGCGGCACACCGGGTCGTGCCTCATCAAAACGAAAGTGTCCTCGCAAGGTAAAGAAACCTGCTATTTATAGCCCGGTTCCGTCTTCTGTTTCAAAGATACGCTTCTGCCCTTCTGCTGTCAATGACTCTGCGCAAATTCATCAAAGCTACAAAAAAACAATTTCTTTTTTATATAAAAAACCGCCCCGATCTCCTGTTACGGAAACCGGGGCGGTTCGTTATGCGCTATTTGTGCCTGTTCAAGCCCTTACGCAATTACTTGCGGGGGTTCTTGATAGCAGCCTGAGCGGGTGCCAAAATTGCAGAATTCTCCTTTCCAGAAACATCTTTTCATTTTCAGTTTAGCCTGTGGCTCTTTTTTTCGTAAGCCCCGCATATGCGGGGAAAAGCACAAGGTCTACCGTCTTGACGGTGTAGCTGGTGACCATTGCCCAGGGATCACCCCCGCGTATGCGGGGAAAAGTCAAAGTAAAAGTTGCAGATGAACTGGTGGCTGGGATCACCCCCGCATATGCGGGGAAAAGCACGCCGCCCCGGTGGCGGCGATGTGCTCGGCGGGATCACCCTCGCATATGCGGGGAAAAGGCGTAGTGCCAGAAGTCCAGTGTTCCCGTTGCGGGATCACCCCCGCATATGCGGGGAAAAGGCTGCCTCTTGCAGCTACATTCTGACTATTGTAGGATCACCCCTGCGTATGCGGGGAAAAGTTGTAGTTCATGGCTGCGGTGTTTTCTATGCGGGGAAAAGGCAAGAGCAAGTTCTACTTCCGCGCTGAGGATGGGATCACCCCCGCGTATGCGGGGAAAAGGTCCCCGATCCCGACCGGGTGCGGATAGAAATAGGATCACCCCCGCGTATGCGGGGAAAAGTTGTACTGTCT
>ERZ1026854.2498-NODE-2498-length-10431-cov-4.471376_pt1 | contig 10431 bp, 9 predicted proteins | sample MGYA00380157_ERZ1026854 | MGnify/ENA primary metagenome ERZ1026854 (study PRJEB33269, sample SAMEA4719793) | human gut metagenome | biome: human-associated habitat; feature: organic feature; material: feces | place: Cameroon | collected 2013-10 ...
TATTATTATAATATGACAAACAAAAATTTATGAAAAGATGTTTTTGTGCTATTATTTTCTTACGGAATTTAAAGGATAAGAAGTGATGATAACCGAAAATAAAGAGCAAGAAATTATTAATATAGTAAAAAATACTGATTTAAAGCATATCGCAGTGATTATGGACGGCAACAGACGTTGGGCGAAAGAGAAAAATCTTCCGTCTGCATTCGGACACAAAAAAGGGGTTGATGCACTCAAAACCGTTATGTATGCCTGCGACGATTTCGGGATAAAATATTTGACAGTTTACGCATTTTCTACCGAAAACTGGAACAGAAAAAAAGAAGAAGTTGATTTTTTGATGAACCTTCTTGCGGAAACGATTAAAAATGAATTGCAAGAAATGCACGAACACGGAGTTGTAATTAATTTTATCGGCGATTTGACAAGGTTGAGCGACAAGTTGCAAAAAATTCTTGCAAATGCGGTAGAAGTGACAAAAAATAATTCGGGTGTTCATCTTCAAATCGCATTTAACTACGGTTCTCGAGATGAAATTGTTCATGCAGTAAAAAATATCGCCCAAAAGGTTAAGTCCGGCGAACTAGACACGGAAGAAATTACGGAAGATACAATCTCCGAAAATCTTTATACAAAAGATATTCCGGATCCTGATTTATTGATTAGAACCGGTGGTGAAATGAGAATTTCCAACTACCTTTTGTGGCAAATCGCATACTCTGAACTGTTAGTTACCAAAAGATACTGGCCTGAATTTGACAAAAATGCACTCGCTGAGGCTGTTTTGGAATTTAACAATAGGCAAAGACGTTATGGAAAGTAGTTTGTTTATGAAAATTGTTTTTGCAACGGGAAATCCACACAAGTTAAAAGAAATTAAAGAAATCGCAGGGGATACGGATATTACGTTTGTTTTGCCGGCAAAGGGTTTTAATCCTGTTGAGAACGGCAAAACTTTTGAAGAAAATTCTCTAATTAAAGCAAGAGAGGCTGCAAGAGTTTCTCAAAGTCTTGCATTAGCTGATGATTCAGGATTGTGCGTTGAGGCTTTAGGCGGTGAACCGGGGATTTATTCCGCTCGGTATGCAGAAACTCCTCAAAAACGTATTGATAAATTACTTTCGGCTATTGAACCGTTTGAAAATCGTAAAGCAAAATTCGTCTGTGCGATGACTCTTGTAAATGAAAATGGGGACAAAATTTTTTCTGCAATCGGCGAATGTCACGGCAAAATTGCCAAACAACAAGCAGGTTGCGGCGGGTTTGGTTATGATCCGATTTTTATTGCAGACGGGCAAGAAAAAACTATCGCAGAACTTACGGAAGACGAAAAAAATTTGATTTCGCACAGGGGTAAAGCATTACGAAAAGTGCTCAAATGGCTGGGTGAAAATTATTAGCCACCTTACCTATAGGGATTTGTTGACATCAAAATTTCGTTATTATAAAATTGTGTTGCGAATACAACAGAGGGACTTTTTGTGCCTTTTTTATAAAACCACAAATCAGGGGAGCAACAATGAAAAAAAATATTATAATTCTTGTCTTAATCGTAGTAGCAGCACTACTTTTCAGGTACGGATTTTCCGTATACGACAGAGTAATGCAAACAAAAGCAATGAGAAACAAGAAAGCACCGGAAGTTACGGTTGCAGACATTCAAGAGGCTGAAATCATCAGGAGTTTTGAAGCTCCGGGGCGTGTCGTTTCAAAATACCAAGTCAACGTAATGGCACGTATCGCAGGATATTTGCAAAAAAGTTACTTCAAGGAAGGTGATTTTGTAAAAGCGGGTCAAACTCTTTTTCAGATTGAGCCTCAAGAGTTTTCAAATGCATCAAACGTTGCAAAAGCGGATGTTGAAAACACAAGAGCTCAGTTAGTATACGCAGAAAAACAACTTGCTCGTGCCAAAGAACTTGTCGCAAAAGATTACATCGCAAAATCTCAATACGACAACCTTTTGGCACAACGTGACGCCTTGAGAGCCCAACTTGCGTCCGCTCAAGCAAGATACAACGACAGCAACAGAAATCTCGGTTATACTCACGTAAAAGCTCCTGTTGACGGCAGAATAGGTATTATTACCGTAACTCTCGGAAACTACGTTTCACCGTCCTCTGGTGCATTGACCACAATTAACAGTACAAACCCGATTTATGTAACCTTCCCGCTTGATAGTGCTGATTTTGACGCACTTTCAATGGCGGACGGAAGCAACAATATTAACAGAAAAACAGAAATTTACTTCTCAAACGGACAAAAATACCCGCTGAACGGTGTCCAAGATTTTCACGACAACAAAATTGATCAGGCAACGGGTACAGTCACTATGAGAGCCACTTTCCAAAACCCGAATAACCAGTTATTACACGGCGAATTTGTCACCGTTAAATTATATTCTAACAATCCTGTCAAAACTCCTGTAGTTCCGCAGACAGCAGTTCAGGAAAATCAGGCAGGCAAATATGTTTACAAAATTGACGACAAAGGTTTGCCACAACTTACTTACATCAAAATCGGAGCACAAAACGGCACAAGCTGGATTGTTAATGAAGGCTTAAAAGCAGGTGACCGAGTTGTTATTGACGGTATTCAAAAAGTTGTTCCGGGGCAACCTGTAACAATCAAAACCACAATAGACGCAACTCCTGCTACTGCCACTCAAAAATAATAAATTTCCCCGCAACATATCAAGGGAAAACTCGCTTTTTACACAATAATTAGGGATATTAAAAATGTCAGAAAATTCAGGAAATATATTTATCAAACGACCAAAACTCGCAATCGTTATTTCGCTTGTCATAATGCTTGCCGGTATGTTAATGATTACAACGTTACCATTGGAGGAATACCCGTCAATCACGCCTCCGCAGGTTGTAGTCAGTGCAACTTATGCCGGTGCGAGTTCGGACGTAATCGAATCAACAATCGCAGCACCTGTTGAAGCACAGTTGAACGGTGTTGAAGACATGATTTATATGTCCTCAACTTCCCGTAACGGTTCTTACGAATTGACCCTTTATTTTAACATCGGAACAGATCCTGATATGGCGGTCGTAAACGTTCAAAACAAACTTCAACTCGTACAACCGAGATTGCCGGAAGAGGTTAAAAGATACGGTATGACCGTTCAAAAGACCACGGGTGGTCCGGGGTTGGTAATGATCTCCATAAACTCTCCGAGCAACACTTACGACTCCTTATACATCGCAAACTACGCATCTATTTATATTAAAGATGAACTTGCTCGTATCAAGGGTGTAGGTAAAGTTTCGGTATTCGGTTCTTCCGACTATTCAATGAGGGTTTGGCTTGATGCGACAAAAATGGCAAACCTAGGGGTTTCCGTAAGCGAAGTAAACGCTGCAATTCAGGCACAAAACATTCAAGCACCTGCGGGCGATTTGGGTGTTGAACCTATGGTCAACAAGCAGTTGATTAAGTTGACCTTGAGAACAAAAGGTCGTTTGCAAACTCCTGAAGAATTTGAAAATATTATCATTCGTTCAAAACCCGACGGTTCTCAAATAAAAATTAAAGATATCGGACGAGTTGAACTCGGTGCGGAAAGTTACTCATACTTTTCTCGTATCGGCGGAAAGCAATCCGCAATCATTTCTGTAGCACAGTTGCCGGAAGCAAACGCTATCGACCTTTCTAACAAAATTCAGAAAAAAATGGCTGAATTAAGCAAAGGTTTTCCGCAAGGTATCGAATACAAAATTCAGCGTGATGAAACAGAATTCGTTCGAGAATCAATCAAAGAAGTTATCAACGCAATCGGACTTGCGGTAATTTTGGTAGGTATCGTAACTTATTTATTCTTGGGAAGTGCTCGTGCGGCATTAATTCCGTTCTGTGCAATCCCTGTATCATTAATCGGTGTATTTATATTTATGAATATGCTCGGATTTTCGATAAACCTTTTGATTTTGTTTGCGTTGGTACTTGCGGTAGGTTTGGTTGTTGACGATGCTATCGTTGTTTTGGAAAACACTCAACGACACATTCAGGAAGGCAAAGCCCCTCGAGAAGCAACTGAAGTCACGATGAAAGAGGTTTTCGGTGCTGTTCTTGCAACTTCTCTTGTATTGATGGCTGTATTTGTTCCTGTTTCGTTTATGTCAGGTATCACGGGGCAAATGTTCAGACAATTCGCACTTTGTATTGCCTCATCAATCGGTTTGTCAACCGTCGTAGCACTTTCGCTCGCTCCTGCGTTATGTTCAATGATTTTGAAATCGGGTGAGGAGCACAGTGATTTCAAATTTATTCAAGATTTTGACGAATGGTTTAACAACGTCAGAGATAAATATCTTGAAGGGGCAAAAGTTTTCATCAATTCGCCAAAACTCACAATGACCGTGTTTGCGGTAATTGTTGTATCTATTATCGGGTTGTTTAAACTTGTTCCGACAGGATTTTTGCCTGTAGAAGATAAAGGTGCGATATTTACTCAAATTCAGCTCCCTGACGGGTCTTCGGCATCAAGAACAGACTTGGTTGCAAACGAAATCGAAGAACAACTTTTGAAAATTCCGGGGATTAAAAACACCATTACAATGGTAGGTTTTTCCGGTGAAAACACTGCCTTTATCGTATCAGAGCTTGACGATTGGTCAAAACGTAAGTCAAAAGATTTGCAAATGACATCAATTTTGTCTAAAATTCAAAAAATGTTTGCAAATTATCCGTCTGCGACAATCGCTTCTTTCTCTCCACCTTCAATTTCAGGTTTGGGTATGTTCGGCGGTTTCGAGTTCCAACTCTTGGATAAAGGGGACAGAACTCCGCAACAACTTTACGAGGAAGCTGTAAAACTTATGCAAACCGCAAATAAAGACCCGCATTTTTCAATGGTTTACTCCTCATACACAGCAAACCTTCCGCAATTAATGATTGATGTTGACGCACCGAAGGCAATGGCACAAGGAGTTCAAATCACAGAAATCTACAACGCTTTGGCAGCATACTTCGGTAAATCTTACGTAAACGACTTCAACAAGTACGGACGTGTTTATCGTGTGTATTTGCAGGCAGACGCACCATATCGTGAAAAACAAGCCGACCTTGACAAAATCTTTGTTAAAAACAACCTTGGCGGAATGGTTCCTCTCTCTGCTGTCGTAAAAATAAAAAACATCGTCGGGCCTTACAGTTTGACAAGGTTTAACATGTACCCTGCGATTACCATTAACGGTATGGCAAGAAATGGTATCAGTTCAGGTCAGGCAATGAATGCAATGACAAAGATTGCAGATAAAGACCTTCCGAAAGATATGGGCTATGCTTGGTCAGGAAGTTCTCTTCAAGAACAAAACTCAAGCGGGCAAATCGGCCCGATTTTGGCAATGTCACTCGTATTTATTTACCTGTTCTTGGTAGGCTTGTACGAAAGCTGGATGTTACCGATTGCCGTAATGCTTATTTCGCCGGTCGCCTTAATCGGTGCACTCTTCTTCCAATACGTTGCGGGCTACTCGCTTGATATCTATTCTCAAATCGGTTTGGTTATGTTAATCGGGTTGAGTACAAAGCAGGCAATTTTGATTATCGAGTTTGCAAAAGACGCACACGAAAAAGGTATGGCGATTAAAGACGCCGCTCTGCAAGCCGCAAAATTGAGGTTCAGAGCGGTAATGATGACAAACATCGCCTTTATCCTGGGCTTGTTACCGTTGGTATTTGCAACAGGTGCAGGTGCTGCCAGCCGTCACTCCGTAGGTATGACAGTATTTGGCGGTATGATTGCGGTTGCCTTCATCGGAACTTTCCTCGTTCCTGCCTTCTACGTAATGATTGAGGAATTCAAAATCCGCACAGCAAAATATATTAAAGAAAAAAGGGCTAAAAAATAATGTATAAAAAACTTTTGGCATTAATATTACTCATAAATCTGATACATATTCCTGCGTTTGCAGACAGTATCGGGAATAAAATAAATGAAAAAGAATATCCTGACTCCAATGCGGTTTTGCCGAAACAAAACGGCGAAAGCCTTGTTATTGAGGGTTCTGTAGAAAAAAATATTGAAATGAACCTTGAACGTTGTATCGAAATCGCTCTTGGCAACAACCCGCAAATCAATGCGGCATTTCAGGATATTTTGGCATCTGACGCCCGTATCAAACAGGTTTGGTCAAATTATTTTCCGCAAATCAGTTGGCAAACAGGTTACACAAAAATTAAGCAGTTGCAGTTGTCCGATGCCTTGGGCAAAAACCTTACCTTCAATTATTATATTTTAGGTCAAGTAACTCTACAACAAATGCTTTACGACTTTGGCGTAACCCAAAACCAAGCCACTATCAAGCGTTTGGATTACGAGAACTACAAACAAGCTCTTACGAGCACAATCAACGACGTAATCTATCAGACAAAAGACGCATACTACAACCTGCTTTTTGCAATGGAAAGCAAACGAGTTGCAGAAGATACAGTTCACAAATTTGAAATGTTCTACGATCAGGCAAAAGCTTTTTATAAAATCGGTATGAACCCGAAAGTTGACGTCACGATAGCGGAAGCAAATTTAAGCAACTCAAAACTTCAACTTATTCAGGCTGATAATGCAGTTAACCTTGCTATAGCAAAGTTGAACAACGTCATGGGTGTACCGTTTATCGACAAATACACCGTTCAAGAAAGGCTTGACTACATCCCTGTCGATATAACTTTGGAAAAAAGTGTTGACATTGCACGTGAGGCAAGACCTGAACTTAAACAAGCCGAAATCAAAGTAGAATCCGCAAAACAAACCCTAAAACTGGTTAAGAAATCGTATTTCCCAACACTTTCTGTTGAAGGACAATACCAACGAGGCGGTAAAAGTTGGAACAGCAACTACGGTTATAACATCGGCGGCTACTTGAACTTTCCGACGGTGAACGGTATGTTGGTCAGAAACGAAATTAAGGAAGCAAGATATCTTTATGACAAAGAAATCGCCAACGCAACAACAACTCAAAACGCCATATATTTGGAAATTCAAAATGCGTTTTTACTCTTAACTGAAAAGAAAAATCAAATTCCGGTGGCACTTTTGCAAGTTAAGCAGGCTAAGGAAAACTACGAACTTTCTTATGGCAGATACCGTGTAGGCGAGGCGAGTCCAACCGAATTGAAGGATTCGCAAATTCTTTACCAACAAGCCCAACTCAGCTACTACAACGCACTTTATCAGTATAATTCCGCAAAAGCCGCACTTGAAAAAGCTATCGGCAAAAACATAATTACGGAAGAAGATGCAATCGAGTTAAAACAAGCTGATGACAAGGGTTCTAAAGGTAATGTAAACAAATCGTAACATTTATAAAACAAAAAAGGCAATTTTTTCTTGATTATTTACTTTATATATATGTAAGATATAAAGAGAGAAGAAAGAGAGCCAATAAATGTTACAAACATCAGCAAACGGACAATTCGGAACATTAACTCAAAAAAATAAAAATAAAAAATCGGCAACATTTTCAGTAGAAGAGTTCAACTACCTTGCATTGAAGGATAAGAGAATGCGTTTCAACAATTCAAAAGACCCGATTTATTTCGTATTTGATTGTATTGAAGACAGACCGCTCCCAATCCTTGCAAGAGAGTTTGTAAAAGATTCATTCAAAGACATCGCAAACTTTGTATCAAGAGTCGTTGCGTAATTAATAGGAAAAAGCAAAAGGAAACGGAAAAAAGCATTAAAAAGGAAGCTAGGAAAAGGATTAAATCAGACCACGCAAAGCGTGGTTTTTGTTTTTTTGAGGGGAGGAATGGGAAAATATGCGGAAAAGTTATACTTATTTAGGCGAAACTCGTAACATCCGTAGTTCCGTAGTGGGCGATAGCAAATTGAATTTGCGTAGCGAACAAGAGGAACAGGATAGCCGAATAATCCAAGACGGAGAGAACCTAAAATCAACTTGAGGCGATGCAGAAAGTTCAATAAATTTACAAAAAAAGGCGAGCAATCAAGCTCGCCTTTTTGTTTCTATATCTTTGCCAACTGCAAGTAATAATCGTTTGCTCTTTCAAACTTATGAGCTGCATTAAACAAGCGACTTTCTTGAAGTTGCGGTGCTAAAATCTGCAACCCGATTGGCATTCCGTCAGAATCAAATCCGGCAGGAACACTCATACCCGGAATACCTGCAAGGTTTGCAGAAATCGTTGCGATATCTGTCAAATACATTTGTAACGGATCTGCTGATTTTGCACCCAAATCAAATGCTGTATTAGGGCAAGTCGGTGAAATCAAGATGTCCACTTTCTTGAAAGCTTCCGCAAAGTCTTGGGTTACCAAAGCTCTCATCTGTTGAGCTTTTTTGTAATATGCGTCATAATAGCCTGATGACAATGCGTAAGTACCAAGCATTATACGACGTTTAACTTCTGCACCAAAACCTTCTGCTCTTGTTTTTGTATACATTTCAAGAAGATTTTTTGCATCAGGAGTTCTGTAACCGTATCTTACACCGTCAAATCTTGCAAGGTTTGACGAACATTCTGCTGTTGCCAAAATGTAATAAATACCGATTGAATATTTCAAATGCGGCAATGAAATTTCAACGACTTCCGCACCTAATTTTTTATAATCATCAATCGCTTTTTGCATAGCTTTTTGAACATCATCCGAAAGCCCTTCAGTCATAAGTTCTTTAATAACCCCGACTTTCAAGCCTTTAATATCGTCGTTTAAGTGTGCCGCGTAATGTTCTACAGGCAAATTCAAAGAAGTAGAATCCTTAGGGTCATGACCCGAAATAACTTCCAAAAGATTTGCAGCATCCTCAACTGTTCTTGCGAAAGGTCCAATCTGGTCTAACGATGACGCAAACGCAATCAAACCGTATCTGGAAACTCTTCCGTAAGTAGGTTTCATACCGACAATACCGCAAAATGAAGCAGGTAATCTGATAGATCCGCCCGTATCAGAACCCAATGCCAAGGTAGCTTCGCAAGAAGAAACACTTGCCGCAGAACCGCCTGATGAACCTCCCGGAACTTTGTTCAAATTCCAAGGATTATGAACTTTTTTAAATGCAGAGTTCTCGTTTGAAGAACCCATAGCAAATTCATCTAAGTTAGCTTTACCGACAATAGGAACAAGATTTCCCAACAATTTTTCGGTAACAGTTGCGTTGAAAGGTGATACAAAGTTTTCCAAAATTTTGCTTGACGCAGTGGTTTTTGAACCCTTCATATTCATATTATCTTTTAGTGCAAGCGGAACACCAGCCAAAAGCGGTAATTCTTCCCCATTTGCAACCTTTTCATCAACTTTTTTTGCTGTATCTAATGCAATATCTTTTGTCAAAGAATTAAAAGCACCCAACTTTTCATCCAATGCCGAAATTCTATCAAATGTCGCATTAGTTAATTCTACAGCTGAAACCTCTTTATTTCTAATGGCTTTACTCTGTTCTGCAGCCGATTTTTTCAAAAGCTCGTTCATAATTTCTCCTTAGCTATATCTATAAAAAAATCTTAAAATAAACATACCCTCATGGCAAGTATTACCCAAGTGTGGCTTAACGAATTTTTTCAGGCGGAGTAAATTGTTTTTGCAACCAAAACAAGAGGAGGAATTTATGAACAAAAATTTTTACATACTGGTAATAACCGCATTGGCATTCGCACTCGGCTATTCCGTGAACAATATTGCAATCTCCGACACAACCCCGAAAGTTGCAGTAATTGACATCTCACAAATAGCCTCAAACTCTTCTGCCGTAAAAAATCTTAAATCCGCTCAAGAAAAGAAAATGGGTGAAATTCAAAAAACATTAGACCAAGCTAAAGCTGAAATCGCTAAAGAAACAGACCCCGCAAAGATTTCCACACTCCAAGAAAAATACAGAAACAAAGTAAACGAACAAAAACTCGCCATGGACACCGAATACAACAAACAAATGACAAAAATAGATTCTGACATAAAAGCAGTCATAATCGAAAAATCCCGTAATTTAAACTATGATCTTGTATTACCCAAAAACGTGGTTTTCTTCGGTGGCGACGACATCACGGATTTGATTTCAAAAGAAATTAAGTAAAAAATATTAATCTGTGCTAAAATACTTGTATGTTCAGCATAGATTGTTTAAATACGAACGAGAGTTTTCAACAATTCAGAGCGGATGTAAAGTCTGGGATGTCGTTTGCAGTAACAGGGCTTTTGACGATTTTACGATTGCTTTTAGTGCAAAAAACTCACGAGATTTCCGGCAAAAAAGTTCTGTTTATCACCTCTACCGAACAAAATGCCCTCAAATATCAGAGTGATTTTAAGCGTGCTTTTGGCGTTGACGCCAGCCTTTTACCGTTTCAAAACATTTCTATGTACGAAAGCGTGGCATCTAATGTTTACGATTATGCAGAACAGATAAAAATTTTACACGAAAAACCTGAATTTGTTATCGCTCCCGCCAAAACTCTTCT
>ERZ1026854.2500-NODE-2500-length-10426-cov-3.896153_pt1 | contig 10426 bp, 9 predicted proteins | sample MGYA00380157_ERZ1026854 | MGnify/ENA primary metagenome ERZ1026854 (study PRJEB33269, sample SAMEA4719793) | human gut metagenome | biome: human-associated habitat; feature: organic feature; material: feces | place: Cameroon | collected 2013-10 ...
CAGCGTCAGATGTGTATAAGAGACAGGAAAAAGACGTTCAAAATCATAATCCCCACTGCACCAGAGCCTTTCGCCGACGGGTTCCTCAACCGGTATAAATTTATCTGACAGGCGGACCACAATATCAAATTCCGCATCTCCCAGATACTGATCGATATATTCTGAAAAGCAGCAGATCGCCGCCTTCCATTCTCCCGGCTCAATCTCTCCCGGAATTCCTCCGAGAGATGTACTCATGCCATCGATCCCCAGCTGGTATTTCCAGTCTCCGTATCCTGCCTGATGATGAAAACGCAGCCTGCCATGACTGTCAAAGATCAGCAGATAACAAAGTCTTGCGGCCTGCTCCGGCATCTCCAGCGAAAAACTGAGTCTATTCCAAAGGGGAGGCACCGTAAACGATGCCTCCTGATAACAGCTGTCTTTTTTACTGATATGAAAAACTCTCTTTTTCATTTCTACCACCTGTTTATTGTTTATTTCACGGCATCCAAAGCTGCCTGTGCTGTTTTCTGTGCCTCATCCAGTGCCTTCTGTGCATCAACACCTTCAATCTCCACCTTGTCTGCTGCCACCTTCAAAGCATCATAAATCTTGCCGCCGGTTGGATCCGTTGGAAGAATAGAACCGTGGGATGCCTGCTGTAACGGTACCAGCGCCTGTGGATTTTTATCTGTGTAATCCTTAAATTCTTTTACATCCTGTGTTGATTTGCGGACTGCCACATAACCGGTTGACATAGACCATTTTGCCTGATTCTCCGGTGTGGTAAAGAATTTCATAAACTCATATGCACCCTGCTTTTCCTCGTCGGAAGAACTGTTCATCATAACAAGCTCCTTTGCCTCAGCAGACGGTGCGGATGCATTGTCTCCAAAGCCCGGCTGTTCCATTGCTGCGACAACGGAGAAATCAAGATCTGCCTGATCTCCGGAAGAACCGGTATATCCTCCTGCCTTATTCTGAAGCACATCATCAATGGTCGCATACCAATACTCCCATCCCTGTCCGCCGGAATGGATCTTCATACTCTTGTCATCATGGATCCACTTACGAAAGCTCTCCCATACCTCAACCCACTCCTTGGTATTGATGGTTACTTTCGTCTGGTCATCATTAAAAATGCTTCCGCCGTTACTTAATACCGCATCTACCATATTATCCTTGCCCCACATCGGTTCCCATCCGATCATCTTGCCGGATGTGATCTTTTTCGCTGCGGTCTCCAGATCCTGCCAGGTTTTAATATCCTCTGCCTTAATTCCTGCTTTTTCAAATGCTTTCTTGTTGTAGTACATCACCTGGGTAGTACCATATGCCGGAATGCCATACGTCTTTCCTTTTTCATCGACACCCTGATTGTAGAATACCTCCAGATAATCATCCTTCTGAAAATCGGAATCCTTGTCTGCCAAAGCTCCCACATCTCCCAGAAGCCCCTTGCTGTTCAAGGTCTGTGCTGCGCTGACATTCATCAATGCAATATCCGGTGCCGTTCCTCCGGCAATACCGGCCTGAACCTTCTGATATGTCTCATCATAATCTGCCTGTGTCACACAGCTGATCTTATATTTCGTCTGGGAAGCATTGAAATCATCTACGATCTCTTTCACCACATTTACGGCTGTCTTTCCACCGGAATACCAGAAATCCAGATCAATCGTCTTGCCGCTGTCAGCTTCCTTACCGCTGTCTCCGGAAGTTTGCGAAGACGTATTTCCCTTCGCACTGTTGCCGCAGCCGGACAATGCCGTCACTGCCATTCCCATTACAAGTACCATACTGAGTAATCTCTTTCTCATGTTTCCTCCATTCTGTCCTGTTTTCCGGACATCTCTCTTCTCTTTTTTGTTCTGTTTTTTATGATAAAACTGCATTGCAGTCTATCAGCCCTTTATCCCGGTATCGCCACCGATACCGTTGATAAACCATTTCTGGGTAAAAGCAAATAATATCAAAAGCGGTACAACGATCACAGCACTTGCCGCCATAACCTTCGGCCACTCGGTGCCGTATGCGCCACCCTCTATAAAAAAGCTCCGCAGCCCCTGGGAAACCATACTTAACTCCTTATTATTGGTTACCAGAGAAGGCCACATATAGCTGTTATACATTGTGATAAAGCTGATCAGGCCAAAGGTAATATAAGCTGATTTCGTCATTGGCGTTATAATGCGCCACAACACTTTCCAATGACCGGCCCCGTCAATCCTTGCCGCCTCGATCAGCCCCTGAGGCACCTGCATAAAGGCAGTTCTCAGAAGAAATATTCCAAAAATGTTCACCGCATCCGATATGATCAGACCGGTATAGCTGTCCAAAAGTCCCATATGCGCTAAGATAATATACGATGGGATATAGGTTGCTGCGGTAGGGAGCATATATGTTCCCATGACAATCGCAAACAACAGCTTTCTACCTCGAAATTTCATAAAAACCATTGCGTAGGTAAGCATCGCACTGGATATCAGCTGGAATGCCACCACGATCAGGCTGATCAATAAACTGTTTCCAATATAACGAAGCATCGGAGAATGAAGTAAGACCTCCGAAAAATTCTGCCACTGTGCATGTGCCGGTAAAAGCTGGTCAACATTCATCACTTCTGCCTTTGTTTTCAATGCACTGAGTATCATCCACACAAAGGGAAATACCGTAAACACGCTTGCCGTAGTTAAAAGAAGTATTTTGCCCACCGTCTTTGCCGCCCCGATCCGATGCAGCTTCTGCTGTGCCGCATCCATTTCATTTCGCAGCTTTTCACGGTTTAGCTGCTCCTCCGGCAGCGGTAATGTATGTTCTCTTTCTTCTATATTTTCTATCATCTGACTTTGCATCACGAAACCATGCCTTTCCTATATTGCCATTTTATTTTCCACTGTATTTTTAATAATGTACCCACTTTTTGGATGCCAGGAACTGTACCCCTGACAGAATCAGTGTGATCACCACTAACACCATTGCAACCGCTGTTGCCTGTCCCATATCATACTCCTCAAATCCCAGCTGATAGTACATATACAGTAATGTTCTGGTGCTGCCGGACGGTCCTCCCTGCGTTAAGATCTGAATCTGGTCGTACGCCTGCAGCGAATTGACCATAGTTACGATCAACAGAAAAAAGGTCGTTGGCGAAATGCAGGGCAGGGTCACATCCCGAAATCTCTGCCAGGCATTGGCACCATCCAGACTATTTGCCTCATAAAGCTCTGCCGGAACCTTTTCCAATGCGGATAAATAAAAGATCATCGCATAACCAAGGCTTTTCCATACCGTCACGATAATGACTGACAACAACGCTGTATTGGAGCTGTTGATCCATTGAAGTGCCGGCAGATGAAAAAATTTCAGCACTGCATTTGCAAGGCCCGTATCCGGGTTGTAAATCCATGTCCATACAATAGATACCGCTACTGTCGGCGTAATCCATGGAGAAAACAAAATAAATTTGAATAATCCGCTGCCTCGAAATGCTTTTTGCAGTAAAAGAGCCAGAAACAGCCCTCCTGCCAGCGTCGGAATCAATGTACCGGCACTAAATAACAGCGTATTCCATAATGCTTCATAAAATCTTGGATCTTGAAATAATCTTTTAAAATTATCGAAAAAAACGAAATGATAAGATGGAGACATATAATCCCAGTCTGTAAAACTGATAAATAAAGAACGACATATCGGGTAAATCCAAAACACCGCCAGCGGAATTAACGCCGGCAGGATAAATCCAAGGACTCCTCCCGCCCGTATGACGTTGGATAATTTTTTCATAGAAATCTGTATTCCTTTCTAAGCCCGCAAACTTTGCTATATCCGCAAAATTATGCGTTTCATTTACACTCTAAAGTACTATTTTATTGTCTTTTCATTTCCCAGCAATGCAGCCATACCAAAAGCAGCTCCCGGCAGCAGTGCAAAGACTGCACCGGCAGCGCCCACGGTATTCTGATAATCACTGCTTCCCGTTCCCAGACAGAAAAGGAGGCCAAACACGCATCCCATTGCAAGCCAGCGTGTAATATGCATCAGCAGCCACACGCCACCCACTGTTTTTACCTGCCAATCTGTATGATCTAACATCCATTCATATGCTTTCATCATAAGTACCTCCTTTTATGTAAACATTCTCCCGGACGATGATTCCATCTCAGTGTCCGGAGATTTCATTTCTACTGTGCCTGCTCCTCCGGGATCAGCTTGCCATGTACATGCTCTCCTGTCAGAGAAAAGATCACCCATTCCGAAATATTGGTTGCGTGATCCCCGATCCTCTCAAAGTATTTGGCGATCATCAACAGATCCGTTGCCTGCTCCCCGCAGTTTGGATCTTCATGGATCAGCTGCACAAGCTCCGACTGAACCTTGCGAAACAGATCGTCTACCACATCATCCTTCTCAATCACGGCTGCTGCCTGAAGCTGATTGCGGTTTACAAATGCATCCACACTGCCCACCAGCATTACAGAGGTCTCCTTTGCCATGCTCTGAATATGATCCAGATGCTTAATATACGGTTCCTCTTTCTTCAAAAGCGTTACGATGATCTCCGAAATATCGGATGCGTGATCTCCGATCCGCTCCATATCCGTGATCATTTTAAGTGCGGAAGAAATCTGGCGGAGATCTCTTGCCACCGGCTGCTGCTGCAACAGAAGCTTCAGGCAAAGACTCTCAATGTCTCTTTCCTGACGGTTGATCTGCTCATCGGAATCAATGACATATTTTGCCAGATCAATGTCCTGTGTTACCAGAGCCTTAATGGTATGCTCAATCGCCTTTTCGATCATGCTTCCCATCTCGATCAGCTCATCATTTAATTTATTTAACTGTTTATCAAAATGTGTTCTCATTTCTCTGCCACCTCTTTTTTGAACTGCTTTACCAACAATAACCTGCTATTTTAAAATCTCTACAGCATATACGCCACAAGCTCCATCATCCGAAACGTCCTGTGATATAATCCTCTGTCCGCTTATCCTCCGGCATAGAAAACAGCTTCTCGGTATCGTTATATTCCACCATCTCACCCAGCAGGAAAAATGCCGTCTTGCTGGAGATACGAGTTGCCTGCTGCATATTATGGGTTACCATAATAATGGTGTAATCCTTCTGCAGCTCCAGTGCGAGCTCCTCAATATGAGCGGTAGAGATTGGATCCAGTGCCGATGTCGGCTCATCCATCAAAATAACCTCCGGTTCCACTGCCAATGCTCTCGCAATGCAGAGACGCTGCTGCTGTCCACCGGACAGGCCAAGTGCCGACTTTTTAAGACGATCCTTTAACTCATCCCAGATCGCCGCCTGACGCAGGGACTTCTCCACAATAGCATCCAGCTTCTGTCTTGAATGGATTCCGTGGGTTCTCGGTCCATATGCAATATTGTCATAAATGCTCATTGGAAATGGATTGGGATTCTGAAATACCATTCCAACTCTCTTCCGGAGATGATTCACATCCATATCCCCATAAATGTTTTCATCTCCCAGCATAACCGTTCCCTCGATCCGGCATCCTTCCACCAGATCGTTCATCCGGTTTAAGGATTTCAAAAAGGTACTCTTACCACAGCCGGACGGTCCGATAAATGCGGTAATACGATTCTGAGGAATATCAATATTGATATCCTTCAATGCGTGAAAGCTGCCATAATGAAGATTTAACTTCTCAACATGAAACTTTGTTGCCGCAGATACCGGATGCTCCGATGCCTCAACCACAACATTTGAATATACTGAATCCATAACTTTTCCTCTTTTCTAAATAAATCTGATTTTCTTTTTATATCAAAACTGCTTACGCAGAGAATATGCTGTCGATCTCATTCATTAAACCTTTGATTTCAGCTTGTTGGCCAAAATGTTAGAGATAAAATTGATGACAATAACAAATACCAGCAATACAACTGCTGTCGCAAACGCCTGATCCGTATGAAGACCTTCCTTGGATAAGTTATACATATGTACGGAAAGGGTTCTTACTGACGAACCGAAGAAGCCTTTGATTCCGGCATTTACCTTAGGAACTGCTGCCACTGTACCTGCCGTAAAGATCAATGCAGCAGTCTCTCCCACGATACGTCCAATGGAGAGGATCACACCGGAAAGAATTCCCGGTACTGCCGATGGAAGTACCGCCCGGAATACCGTCCGAAGCTTTCCTGCTCCCAGTCCGAAGCTTCCCTCCCGGTAGCTTTTCGGCACTGCCAGAAGAGCTTCCTCACTGGTTCTCATAATCGTCGGCAATACCATGATCGCCACCGTCAGCGCACCGGATATCAATGAATATCCCATATGAAGTGCTGTACAGAAAAACAACATTCCGAACAATCCATATACGATTGACGGAATACCTGACAACGTCTCTGCCGTCACCCGGACAAGTCCGACAATTTTATTTCCCTTCTTTGCATATTCCACCATATAGATCGCTGCAAAGATTCCAAGCGGTCCTGCCACCACAATGGCAAGGATCGTCAACAGCAATGTGTTGATCAACGCCGGCAGCATAGACACATTGTCTGAATTATACGTCCAGGCAAACAGCTCCGGTGTCAGATGAGGCACTCCCTTTACCAGAATGTAAACAATCAGCGATCCCAGTGCCAGTACCGTGATCACTGCCGACAGGATTGTCAGCAGCAGCACCACCAGAGAACCCGGATGATGGAGATATGTTTTTAATTTCACCTTCATTTTCCTACATTTCCTTTCTGTAATTCGCAAATGGCCAATTCAAGAGAACGAAAACATTTCCCATAACATAAGAAAAAGCCATCGCTTTATTCACGATGACTTAATCTTAAATTTATGAAGTAAAATCTGCTATCCTGTTTACGTCAAATCTGTGTAAAATATCTGTGAAGTGGTTATTGTGCCCACTTTGCTCCCATTTCCTATCCTTTTGTCTTTACTTTTTTCACCTGACTCCATTTTCCATTGACCGCCCGATTATTGTTAGCACTATTTCCATAGGCATATGCCCTGATGCGGATGTAATAGGTCCTGTTCTTCTGAAGATGAAGCGTTGTTTTCTTTCCATATACCATTCCTACCTTTGCCCCTGCAAAGTTTCTCTTTGTTGAATACTGGATAATATACCATTTCGCCCTTGCCGGCTTTTCCCAGGTAAGTTTCACCTTTCCATTTTTCAATGCAGATGCTTTTTTTATTTTCACTTTCCCCGGTTTTGCCGGCGCACTTATGTCATCATCATCATCTATGTTGACTCTGTATTCCGTTTTTGCCGCCTTGGCTGACGCAGACGGTATTGGAGTTGCACTTGTTTTCGTTTCATCTGATGCGGACGGCGTTGGAGAACCACCCGGCTGTTCCGGTGCCGGTGTATCTGTTGCCGGCTGTTCCGGTTTTGGAGTAACATTATTATCTCCTGTTGACACCTTTCCAAACGGATAATAATTGTCGCTTAATGTGAAATTCCCATCACTGGTACTCGTGATTCCATTAATACTTCCGGCTTCTCCCATTTTACCTGACCGAACCTGCGCACCAGACTTCCATAAAGACTGATCAGATAAATCCACATAAATCATAGGCCGTACACCTGAAATGGTCTGTACCGAAATACTAGGACTTAATATTCCCTGTGTCATCACAGCCTGCGCAGAGCTTAATGAATTAGAAGAATTACGAAGCCAGTATGCATCGGCGCATTCTGTACCGGAATACATTCCCGGTTTTCCTGCGGTATATTTTGTATTCGAAGCAATTCTGGCATTATCTGCCTCATTATAAGCAGCATTACCAAATCCATATTCTGAACGCAGCATATCATCATGGGATGGAACAAATACCTTATCCATTGTTGTATTCGTTGTCAACAATATTGGATCTTTTCCATCTCCATTCTGCAATATCTGTATCTGAATTGCTTTTTGTTCCTTCTCATTAAATGCCGTCGCATAAAAATTAGAATTCAGCCAGTTTCTTAAATCTGAGGTTTCCCAGGAACTCTCCTCACCTTTGTAATACTTTCCCGAATCCAGAATCTTATCTGCTAACAGCAATGCATAATTACCATCCTGCCGCAGAATTCTCCACTGAATTGGCTGCATTTCATCCTTTTTATCTGCAGTTCCATCACCATTGGTATCATCTTGCCAATATCTTCCAAAATAAATGGTATTCCATTTGCCGTCAGTCTGTGTATCACCCGGAAGCGGACTACCAGGATTATCCGGAGTCTGAGTCTGTGGAGGCAGCGTCACCTTCCCCTGGGAAGTCGGTGTTACTGTCGGAGTTGGTGTTACTACCGGAGTCGGCGTAACTGTCGAAGTTGGTGTTACCACCGGGGTCGGTGTTACTGTCGAAGTTGGTGTTACCACCGGAGTCGGTGTTACTGTCGGAGTTGGCGTAACTGTCGGAGTTGGCGTAACTGTCGGAGTCGGTGTTACTATCGGAGTCGGTGTTACCTTCACCGGTGCCTGCCCTGTAGTAGTGAAACTCCTTCTGGAATCCTTAAATTCCTGTCCGTCCACAATGGCATACATTTCAAAATAATAGGTTGTACCCGGAGTTAATGTAATCTGCATATCATTATTCAGATTACAATTATAGTTCACATAGCTCGTAGACAAACCACAATTTTCGGAATAATTCTTAATCAGGTCTCCATTAGCATTATAAAGATAACATCCTACCGTTGAAACCGTATGTTTATCCGGATTCATTACTTTAACATACATTTCCGCATTCGTGTCCCAGACTCCATTTTGATTGAAGTCGGCAAAGGTAATATTAGGAACTGCCGGCTGTGCCGGTACATTACTCGTATAACTCGGACGAATAGCACATGCTAATGCCGAAATATTAAACCAGTTTCGTGTACAGTAGGATTGATTGTTGAAATTCTGATTAACCGCATTAAATCCCACACTGTCTGCTGATATAATAATTCCCACATGACCATATGCTGACGTATTGCAGGTGCCGCAACTGTGGTTCACCTTCCAAACGGCGATATCTCCCGGCTGATAATCTCCGTACACTCTGGTCCATCCCGGCGGCAATGCATTGGTAATATATGCGTTAGCATTTCCTGTAGCATAACCTGCAACACCGAAATAATCATAATAATACTTGATCAAATCTACACATTGATTTCCATAAGCTCCATCGTAATCCAGTCCCTTTCCAATCTGAGCATTTGCCCACGCCACGGCTTCATCCCGTGTTGCAGCTTGTGCTGTTGCAGAATCATCCGCAAAAGTTCCAAAGATTACACTGGTAATCATAAGGGAAACCGCCAAAAATACTGACAGAATCCTACGTCCTGTTTTCTTTTTCATATACATCATCCTTTCTTTTTACTATGTGATTATTATTGTATCACACCCTTTTCCTTCAACTCTTTCCGTTTTTTTCACTCATCCTCATTTACTCAATCGGATTCGCTCTTCCTCCATTTACAATTGGATTCGAGTAATCTTTTTTCTTTTTACTTGATCCTGTTGATCTGCTTGTAGAGGATGTCGGGGATTTCGTCTGCGTCCTTGTCTGGGACTGTGCAGATGTCGAAGTCCGGGCCACAGGTTTGGCACCATCGCTGATCACCAGTCCCACCATTTTTCCTTTTTTCACTGTTTTTCCGGCAGCAATCTTCTGCTGCATCACAGCGCCCTTCTTATAGCTGCTGCTATACTGATAAGACAAAATCTTATATTTCAGTCCCTTCCTGTGCAGTTTCTTGATGGCTTTTTCCTTATCTATGTTCAGAACGGAAGGAACTACCACCGGCTTGCTTCCCTTGCTGATAACCAATTTAATCTCACTTTTCGTGCCTTTTTCAAATTTTTCTCCGGCAGAAATACTTTGGCGAATGACACATCCTTTCTTTATCTTATCGCTATATTCCTGTGAAGTAGTCACTTGAAGCTCCTGATCTTCCAGACTGTTAATTGTAGCTTTCGCTGCCTGGAGGGTTTTCTTCTTTACATCTACCATCGTTATCTCTTCAACCGGTTCTGTCGTCTGTACCGTATTATCCGTCTCTGACGATACATCTGCAGAGGTGGATGGATCTACATAGGATTCCTTTTTTGTTTCATTTTGTACAGGCTTTGACGGGCTCGTGCCCTTATAAATCATACGACCCGCCACTACAATGATGACCACTCCAAGAATTGCGGCAATGGTAATTACAATTTTACGCGGGGATCGGTCATTTTCTTTGGCACCAGAGTATCCCGATTTCCGAGAATCTGTCTCTTTTTTGGGATTTACCGGTTTCAATGGATCTATATCCTTTGAAACTGCTACATACTTTGAGGATTCTGCCGGTTTGGAACCTGCTTCCGACTTTGGTGGGTCTTCCGGTTTGGAATCCGTTTCCGGCTTTGGCGGTTTTTCCGGTTTGACATCTGCTTCTGGCTTTGGCGGTTCTTCCGGTTTGACATCTGCCTCTGGCTTTGGC
>ERZ1026854.2502-NODE-2502-length-10412-cov-7.918606_pt1 | contig 10412 bp, 9 predicted proteins | sample MGYA00380157_ERZ1026854 | MGnify/ENA primary metagenome ERZ1026854 (study PRJEB33269, sample SAMEA4719793) | human gut metagenome | biome: human-associated habitat; feature: organic feature; material: feces | place: Cameroon | collected 2013-10 ...
ACCTGTTCAAGAACGTGTCCATCCGCTACATCATCGCGCTGGGCATTTCCGGCTGCCTGATCACCACCGGCAACGACCTGTCGGCCGGTCGTCTGGCTGGTTTTGCCGCCTGCCTGGCCTGCATCTTTGCGCAGACCGAGGGCGCATCCGGTAAGTTCTACCCCAACATGCACACCCTGCCCACCCCGGTGGTGTTCATCCTGGTCATCGCCATCTGCGCCATCGTCGGCCTGTGCAACGGTCTGGTGGTCAGCTACCTGAAGGTGCAGCCCTTCATCGCAACCCTGGGCATGCAGCAGGTGGTCTACGGTATCTGCCTGGTGTACACCGGCGGTACCCCCATCGGCTCTTTGAACAAAAACTTCACCTCTCTGGCCTCCAACACCATCATCGGCATCCCCGTGCTGATCTGGATCGCTCTGGTCGTGGCCGCGTGCTTCTGGTTCCTGTACAACAAGACCCGTCACGGCAAGTACATGTACGCCATCGGCGGCAACGAGGCTGCTGCTGAGGTGGCCGGTGTCAACGTTTACGCTACCAAGATCCGCATCTACATCCTGGCCTCCTGCATGTTCGGTCTGGCAGGCTGCCTGCTGGCTGCAAAGTCCGGCGGCGCATCCGTCAACACCGCAATGGGCTATGAGCTGGATGCCATCGCAGCCTGCACCATCGGCGGTGTTTCCACCACCGGCGGTGTTGGCACTGTGCCCGGCGTTCTGGTTGGCGTTCTGGTCTTTGAGCTGATGAAGGTGGCTCTGCAGTTCATGAACGTGAACTCCTCCTACACCTACATCGTTCAGGGCCTGGTTATCATCGTGGCTGTGGCTATCGATATCCGCAAGTATCTGGCAAAGAAGTAAGACCTCTTTCCAGTGGGCTGTCTGCCGTTGGGTGGGCGGCCCACTTTTTTTGTTTGTATTTGTGTGGTATCATAAGAAAAAAACACCATCAGGAGGTACGTTATGGCACAGGAAAAACAGACACCCGAAGAGCGTGAGGCTGAGCTTGCCCGGCGCGAAGCCGCCCTTGCCGCCCGGGAAGCACAGCTGGCGCAGGAGCAGGCAGAGCTGGCATGCAAGAAGGAAGACTTTGAGGAAGGAAAAAAGAGCCTGCTCAACAACGGCGACAAAAACTTTGTGAATGCGAAAGAAAAAATGTACGACCATTTTCCGCTGACAGTGCACCAGATGGATATTATCATTGGCGTGCTGTTTGCACTGATCGTACTGTTCCTTGTGCTGGGCGTGACCCACACCAGCTTCTTTGGGCTGTTCGGAGGGTAAGAGCCTTCCTTTTCTGTAGCAGGTGATTGTATTTCATCCGCAGTATGCGTATAATTTATCATAAAAGCTCTGCCGCACTGTGGCGGCAGGAAGAGGAGTGGAAAAGCATGAAAAAAAGATGGATCGCGGCGGTGCTGGCCGGAGCTTTGCTGGCAGCAGTACTGCTGAGCGGATGCTCGTCGGTGGAGACCGTTAAGCGGCTGCGCTTCGGTGTGGCTGGCGAGGGCGGCATCTACCGGGAGTTCGGTGAGCTGTTTGCCGCGCTGGAAAACGAGACGGACAACGGGCAGGTGGAGCTGAAGGCTACCGCCGGTTCCGCAGCGAACCTGCGCCTGCTGACCGGGGAATACCTGCAGCTGGCCATTGCACAGGCTGACCTTGTGCAGGATGCATACAACCAGACCGGCATCTTCAAGGATGAGGAAGAGACCCGCGGCTTTGGTGCTGTGGCGGCGCTGTATACCGAGACCTGTCAGGTGGTGGTGCGGGCGGATTCCGACATCCGCTCCATTGAGGACCTGCAGGGCAGGACGGTGAGCATCGGCGCGGAAGAATCCGGCTCGGAGCAGAACGCGCTGCAGATCTTATCTGCCTATGGACTGAACGACAAGCTGGTGGACCGGGTGAACTTGAACTATGAGGATGCCGCCGCCCAGCTGAAAGCAGGCAAGGTGGACGCTATCTTTATGACAGTGGGCGCGCCCAGCCCGGTGCTGACGGAACTGGCAGGGGAGTGCAGCATCCGGCTGCTGAATGTGGATGGCTCAGCAGCACAGCGTCTGCAGAGCGCTTACAGTGCCTACAGCAGCGTTACGCTGCCGGCAGGCACCTATCCCGGCCAGACCGAAGATGTGCAGACCGTGGGCGTGAAAGCCGTTCTGCTGGCCAACGACGCGCTGCCCGCAAAGCAGGTGCAGCAGCTGACACAGCTTCTGTTCTCCGGCCGGGAAGGGCTGGAAGAGCAGCTGGGCATCCCGCTGGACCCGGAGGAAAACGCAGTAGAGGGCGTTGGCATCCCGTTCCATGCGGGCGCAGCCGCATATTATAAGGCGGCAGGAATTACGGTCGATGAAGCGGCTGGGAACTGAGGGAAAGCAAAGCAATGAAGATCGAATTGGATATGTATCAGACACTGGCCGTTGCCGTGCTGGTGCTGATGCTGGGCAAATTTTTGCGGGCAAGGGTGCAGGTGCTGGAGCGTTTCTGCATTCCGGCCCCGGTGATCGGCGGCGTGCTGTTCGCCATTTTTACCTGTGTGTGCTATGTGACCGGCGCTGCCGAGTTTGCATTTGATGATATTTTAAAGGAAGTCTGCATGGTGATGTTCTTCACCTCGGTGGGCTTTCAGGCAAACCTCAAGGTGCTGAAAAGCGGCGGAAAATCAATGATCGTGTTTTTGTGCGTGGTGATCGTGCTGATCATCAGCCAGAACTTCCTTGCTGTGGGGCTGGCAAAGCTGCTGGGCGTGGATGCTCTGGTGGGCCTTTGCACCGGCTCCATCCCCATGGTGGGCGGCCACGGCACCGCCGGTGCCTTTGGCCCGGTGCTGGAGGATTTTGGCATTCAGGGTGCCACCACGCTGTGCACGGCAGCGGCTACCTATGGCCTGATCGCGGGCAGCATGATGGGCGGCCCCATTGGCAAAATGCTCATTGAGCGGCATAACCTGCTGGCCACTGTGGTGCCGGAGGATGACAGCCTGCTGGTGGAAGAGGAGATGAAGCACGAGCGCCACACCACCATGTACCCGGCGGCGAGCTTTCAGCTGATCGTTGCAATGGGCATTGGCACGGTGCTCTCGAAGCTTCTGAGCCTGACGGGCATGACCTTCCCTATTTATATTGGTGCCATGATCGCGGCGGCAATCATCCGCAATGTGGGTGAGTATGGCGGCGGCTACACCGTGTATATGGGCGAGATCAACGACATTGGCGGCATCTGCCTTTCGCTGTTCCTGGGTATGGCTATGATCACCCTGAAGCTGTGGCAGCTGGCAGAGCTGGCCCTGCCGCTGATCGTGCTGCTGGCGGGCCAGACGGTGTTTATGATGCTGTATGTAGTGCTGGTGGTGTTCAACATCATGGGCCGCGATTACGACGCGGCGGTGATCGTATCCGGAACCTGCGGCTTTGGCATGGGCGCAACGCCCAACGCCATGGCCAACATGCAGGCCATCTGCGATAAGTATTCACCCTCGGTCAAGGCGTATCTGCTGATCCCGCTGGTGGGCAGTCTGTTTGCAGACTTCCTGAACAGTCTGGTGATCACGGTGTTCATCAATTTTATCTGAGAGTGCATCTGGCGGTCCGGGCGGGGAGCCGCACCGGGAAAGGAGACGTGCAATGTCGCTTTATCACCATCTGAAAACGTGGCTCGGAAAAAAGCAGGAGCATCCCAATGAGGAAGAAACCGTGGCTGTGCCGGAGGTGCACACCGGCAAGGTGGCGCACCATGCGGACACGGACGGCACTCCGGCAGCAGATCGGCCCATCCACTACGATAATGTAGCGATCCCAGAAGTGCATATCCACCCGAGACGCAAATAAAAAAGAATATTTAATGGCAGGCAGCAAAAAAGCTCTCGTCCGAATGGACGGGAGCTTTTTGTTTGCGGTAAGATCAGCGGCTTAGAGGAACACGTACTTGAGGATGAACAGCACGGTCAGCACATACATCAGGGGGCTGATCTTCTTTTCCTTGGCCTTGCCCGTGACCAGATTGATCAGGGTCCAGGAGATCACGCCGATGGCGATGCCCTCAGAAATGCTGTAGGCGGTGGGCATGGCCAGAATGGTGAGGAAGGCGGGGATGCCCTCGCTGGGGTCATTGAAGTCGATCTTGACGGCAGAGCCCATCATGTAGAAGCCCACGATGATCAGGGCCGGAGCCGTTGCGAAGGACGGGATGGTGAGGAACAGCGGGCTGAAGATGGTAGCCAGCAGGAACAGGATGCCGGTGGTCATGGCGGTCAGACCAGTGCGGCCGCCCTCGGTGACGCCGGAAGCGCTCTCCACGAAGGTGGTGGTGGTGGAAGTGCCCAGCACAGCGCCTGCGCAGGTGGCGATGGAGTCGGCCATCAGTGCGCCCTTGATGTGGGGCAGCTTGCCGTCCTCGTCCAGCATGTCGGCCTTGGAGGCAACACCGATCAGGGTGCCCAGCGTATCGAACAGGTCAACGAACAGGAAGGAGAACATGACGGCGAAGAAGTTCAGGATGCCAACACCGGAGAAATCGGTCTTGAATACCTGACCGAAGGTCTTGCCCAGAGCGGAGAAGTCGAAGCTGACAAAAGCAGTGGGAATAACGGAGTACATGCCTGCATCGGCGTTGGGCACATAGATGCCGGCGATCTCGCAGAGGATGCCCAGCACCCATGTGATGAGGATACCGTACAGGATGCCGCCCTTGACCTTTTTGACCAGCAGAACGGCGGTGATGACCACGCCGATCAGGGCCAGAATGGCACCCACGCCCACGCTGGAGAAGGTGTCGCCCTTGAAGTGCTGGTAGGTGACGAGGGTGGAATCGCTGTTGACGATCAGCTTTGCGTTCTGCAGGCCGACAAAAGCAACGAACAGGCCGATGCCCACGCTGACGGCGCTCTTCAGGGTCATGGGGATGGCATTGAAGATGCCCTCACGGACATTGGTGAGGGACAGCACGATGAAGATGATGCCCTCCACAAAGACGGCCATCAGGGCCAGCTGCCAGCTGTAGCCCATGGTCAGAACGACCGTGTAGGAGAAGTAGGCGTTCAGGCCCATGCCGGGTGCCAGTGCAAACGGATAGTTGGCAAGCAGAGCCATAAGTGCAGTGCCAACAAAGGATGCCAGCGCGGTGGCGATCAGAACGGCTTCCGAATCCATGCCGGAAGCAGAAAGGATGTTGGGGTTGACCGCAAGGATGTAGGCCATGGTCATGAAGGTGGTGATACCTGCCATGATCTCGGTCCTGACATCGGTGTGGTTTTCTTTCAGGTGAAAGATGTTTTCTAACATGAGGAACCTCCTGATTCAGATAAAACATCCCGCCCGTGCGTGGGACGGGAAAGAACAAGACCTATTGTAACATTTTACAAAAGCGTTTGTCCACGAAATAAACACACTTTTTTCATTTTTTGTCCAAAAATTGCAAATGAGTATGACTTTGAAACTTTTCTGCGGGTCTGCCACAAATTTTGATGGAGAAAAAACACTGTTTTTGAAAAGATACGAAACAACGATGAATTTTAAAATGCAAAAATATACGAATCGGATTTCTTGATTTAAAATATACGTTGCGGCCCTGTAAAAGTACACACTGTTGGGAAAGCAGCGCCAGTGGTATCCTTTTGCCATAGCCCAGCACATCAGGGCGGAAAGGAGCTGATACCCAACACCATGGGGCAGACAAAACAGGCCAGAGGGCTGGCCAGCCTGAGCCGTGCCACGGACACCCTGAGCACCCTGCTGGCACAGCAGGTGCGGGAGCTGAATGCCCGGCAGAAGGCGGCAAAAAAGGAAGGCGCATCGGGAGCAGGCACTATGAAAGACCTCAAGGAGGCCACGGCGGTGCTCAAGGATCTGGCCGGAGTGGCCAAGACCCTGAACGATCAGGGGGCACAGGCAGAAGGAACGGAGTGCGGCGTGGTGCTGCTGCCGACGGTGGAGGAAGAACCATGAGCATTGTACAAGCAAGAGTGCCGGTGGTCTGGCGGCCCCAGCCGCGGCAGGCCGAATTTATGAGCCGCCCGGAACCGGAAGCGCTGTACGGCGGTGCAGCAGGCGGCGGCAAGAGCGACGCGCTGGTGATCGAAGCGCTGCGGCAGGTGCATATCCCGCACTACCGGGCACTGATCCTGCGCAAGACCTACCCGCAGCTTTCCGATCTGGTGGACAAGAGTCAGGTGTACTACCACAGGGCGTTCCCGCAGGCGCAGTACAACGCCACGGCCCATGTGTGGGTCTTTCCCAGCGGGGCAAAAATTTACTTTGGCTCCATGCAGTACACCAAGGACCGCACCAATTATCAGGGCAAGGCCTTTGACTTTATCGGCTTTGACGAGCTGACCCACTTTGAATGGGAGGAGTACAGCTACATGATGAGCCGCAACCGTCCTACTGGCCCGGGCACCCGGGTGTACATGCGGGCCACCACCAATCCCGGCGGCATCGGCCACGGGTGGGTGAAGGCACGGTTCATCACGCCCGCACCGCCCGGCACGCCTATCACCGAGGAATACACGGTAAAGCTGCCGGACGGCACCGAACAGAAGCTGCAGCGGGCACGGGTGTTCATTCCTTCCAGCATTTTTGATAACCCCGCCCTGCTGGCAAACGACCCCGGCTACCTTGCAAGCCTTGCCAGTATGCCGGAAGCGGAAAAGCAGGCGCTGCTCTACGGCAGCTGGGACAGCTTTTCCGGGCAGGTGTTCACCGAATGGCGCAACGACCCGGCCCACTACGAAGACCAGCGCTGGACCCATGTGATCGCACCGTTTACCATCCCGAAGCACTGGCAGCTCTACCGTGGGTTCGACTTTGGTTTTTCCAAGCCGTTCTCGGTGGGGTGGTACGCAGCGGACGAGGAGGGACGGCTGTACCGCATCAAGGAGCTGTACGGCTGCACCGGCAGGCCGAACGAGGGCCTGCGCATCGACCCGGTGGAGCAGGCCCGGCGCATCCGGGAGGCAGAGCAGAATGACCCTCTGCTGCGGGGCAGGGTGATCCACGGCATTGCCGATCCGGCCATTTTTGATGAGAGCCGCGGCGAGAGCATTGCCGCTATGATGGAGCGCAGCCCGAACTTCCTGCGCTGGTCCCCCGGCGACAACACCCGGCTTGCGGGCAAGATGCAGTTCCACTACCGGCTGAATTTTGACGCGGACGGCAGGCCGATGTTTCAGGTGTTCAATACCTGCAGGCACTTTATCCGCACTATCCCGAACCTTGTGTACGACGAAAGCAACGTGGAGGACATCGACACCCGGCAGGAGGATCACATTTACGACGAGTGCCGCTATGTGCTGATGGAGAACCCTATCAGCCCGCCGGTGCGCTGTGCTGCGCCGCCCATGCCCGACGACCCGCTGGACCTGCACAAGCGGGCAAGATTTTACAGAATTTAAAGGAGAAACGCAATGGACGATTACGAGAACGAAGCTTTGCCCGTGGGTGAAGCACAGGTGGCCGAGGCCATGCAGACCTTGCAGCGGTACAAGGCGGGCAAGGCTGCGCTGGACAAGCGCATTGTGGACAACGAGCTGTGGTTCCGCATGGGCCACTGGAAGAACTACCAGAACCCCATGATGCCCGGCAAGGCTCAGCCTTCCAGCGGGTGGCTGTTCAACAGCATTGCCAACAAGCACGCCGATGCCATGGACAACTACCCGGAACCCAACGTGCTGCCCCGGGCGGCAGACGATGAGGACACGGCACGGGCGCTTTCCAGCGTTTTGCCGGTGGTGCTGGAGCAGGCCGACTACGAGCAGGTGTACAGCGACTGCTGGTGGCGCAAGCTCAAACAGGGTACCGGCGTGACCGGCATCTTCTGGGACCCTGCAATGCGCGGCGGCATTGGCGACATTGCGGTGCGCAGCGTGAACCTGCTGATGCTCTACTGGGAGCCGGGCGTGGCGGATATTCAGGCTTCGCCGGACTTTTTCAGCCTGAGCCTTGAGGACACGGCCCGGCTGTGCGCGCAGTACCCGCAGCTGGCAGGACACACCGCCAGCGTACTGGACGTGCCCCGGTACATCAACGATGAGGGGCAGGACACCAGCTCCAAGAGCGTGGTGGTGGACTGGTACTACAAGCGTCCGGATGAAACGGGGCACATGGTGCTGCACTACTGCAAGTTCTGCAACGGTGTGGTGCTGTACGCCAGCCAGAACGACCCGACACTGGCCGAAAGGGGCCTGTATGACCACGGACAGTATCCTTTTGTATTTGACCCGCTGTTCGTGGAGGAGGACAGCCCGGCGGGCTTTGGCTACATCGATGTGATGAAGGACTGCCAGACCGCCATTGACAAGATGAACCACGCCATGGACGAGAACGTACTGCTGAGTGCAAAGCAGCGGTATGTGCTCAGCGACACGGCGGGTGTGAACGAGGAAGAGTTGGCCGATTTCAGCCGGGACATCGTGCACGTGGTGGGACGGCTCAACGACGACAGTTTCCGTCCGATGCAGACGGCGGGCCTGCAAGGCAACAGCCTGAGCTACCGCCAGAGCCGCATTGAGGAGCTGAAGGAGATCAGCGGCAACCGCGACATGACGCAGGGCGGCACCGCCGGCGGTGTGACCGCGGCCAGCGCCATTGCGGCCCTGCAGGAGGCAGGCAGCAAACTCAGCCGCGATATGCTCAAGAGCGCCTACCGCGCCTTTGCAAAGCAGTGCTATCTCATCATCGAGCTGATGCGCCAGTTCTACGACGAGCAGAGGGTGTTCCGCATCGTGGGCGAAAGCGGCGAGAACCAGTTCGTGCCCTTCTCGGCGCAGGCGCTGCGGGCGGTGCCCGGCGGCAGTGTGGGCGGCGTGGAACTGGGCAGCCGGGAGCCGATCTTTGATATCGTGGTGAGCGCGGCCAAGAAGAGCACCTTCAGCCGTCTCTCCCAGAACGAGACGGCCAAGGAATGCTATCAGCTGGGCTTTTTCAAGCCGGAAAATGCCGATGCAGCCCTTGCGGCACTGGAAATGATGGACTTTGAAGGCATTGAGAAGGTGCGCCAGCGGGTGCTGCAGAATGGCACCCTTGCCCAGCAGCTGGCCCGGATGCAGCAGCAGATGGCCCAGATGGCGGCGGTGATCACCCGGCAGGGCACCGGGCCTGACGAACCGGCCCGCAGTGCAGGCGGTGCGTCTGCGCAGAAGGACGGGCAGGCGGTAAAGCTGGCGGGCCTTGGCAATGCCCTGCCGGTGGCCGCTGCTGCACGTGCCATGGACATCCATTAAAAAGGAGGCGAATTTTTATGATGAAAGTTTGTTACAGCGAGATAGATACCCCCGCCGGGCTGAGCTGCCGGCTGGAAGCTGCCGGTCATGCAGGCTATGCGCCTGCCGGGCAGGACATCGTTTGTGCAGGAGCCAGCACCGTGATGCAGGGCCTTGTGTACCTGCTGGCCGGGGAAGAGAACGCCTGCAGCGAAGCCTTTGATGAGCCGGACGGCCCGCGTCTGGCAGTGAGTGTGGATGCGCCCTGCGAAGAATGGGTGCGCGGTGCCTTTGAACTGGCCAAAGCCTGCTTTGTGCTGCTGGCCGAACGCTACCCGGAAAATGTCCGCTTTGCAGATGTGAGCCGCAGAGGAAAGGAGAGCATGATGGATCTGCAGCTCTTTGCAGAAGGAGATGCCGCTCCTGCTCCCCCTGCCCTGAGCGAAGCGCAGACTCGGCAGGCGGTGGCCTCCGGTACCATGAAGCCGGACGAAGCAAAAGCGCCCGCTGCGCCGCAGGCTCCAGCAGAGGAAACGCCCGAAAAGCCCCGGCAGGAGCTGCCCGTGCAGCGCCCGGAACTGCCGCCGCTGTCCGGCCTTGCCCGCAGCACCCGGACGGCAGTGCAGGGCCTGCACGCCCGCTGGGCGGCAGAAGAAGCGGCCACGCGCCGCAGCCAGCCGGACTTCAATTTGCAAAAGGAGCTGCGCAGCCCGGAAATGCGCCGCCTGATGCAGCTGCCCGGGATGCGGGTGCAGGATGCCTACCGCCTGACCCACTACGACGAAAACCTGCGCACTGCAGCGCAGGCGGTGGAGCAGGGCGTGGTGGAGCGCATCCAGCAGCGTGCCGCACGGCCCACCGAAAACGGCATCCGGCCCGGCGGCGCGGCTACCGTCCGCCCGGATGTAGCCAGCATGACCCGCGCCCAGCGCGAAGCACTGGAACGCCGTGTGCTCCACGGAGCACAGATCGAATTGTGACCATTTTACAAGAGAAAGGAATATGAGCATGAACAAGAATTTCAACATCCAGCTGTTTGCGGAAAACCTGAACACCACCGCTACCATGTCGAAGGAGATGAAGACCTTCTATGAGAAGCGCCTGATCGATCAGGCAGAGCCGCGTCTGGTGCACGACCAGTTTGCAGATTACTACCCTGTGCCCCAGAACGGCGGCAAGACCATTGAGTTCCGCAAGTACGACAGCCTGCCCAAGGC
>ERZ1026854.2508-NODE-2508-length-10382-cov-3.731384_pt1 | contig 10382 bp, 9 predicted proteins | sample MGYA00380157_ERZ1026854 | MGnify/ENA primary metagenome ERZ1026854 (study PRJEB33269, sample SAMEA4719793) | human gut metagenome | biome: human-associated habitat; feature: organic feature; material: feces | place: Cameroon | collected 2013-10 ...
TGCCGCTGTATGTGGATTTCCCGTCTTTCTGCCACTGCCCTTACCAGTTCCTGTAACCACAGTCTCTTCTACAAAGGTGTTCCACTCCCGGCACCCCGGGCACTGCCCCATCCACTTTGCTGACTCATATCCACAGTTCTGACAGAAAAAAACTGTACCTTTTGCTTTTGCCATGCTTCCTGTTCCCTTTCTGAAAAAAACCTCCTGACCGGTAGGCCAGAAGGCTTTTACTTTATCTTGCTACAATGTCAACCTTAACTTCTCCTGCTCCTGCAAGCTCCACACTGAGATTCAGCTTGCCGCCCAGATTGGTCTTCATACCGCCAATACTCTGATCGTCCACATAGACTACATACTCGGTATCTTCCATCAGACCTACTGTGATCTGTGCATCCTCGTCTCCTTCCACCAGGAAGCTGACACCTTTTTCGGTTTCTCTGAAATTTAATACACTGGTTCCCGGTACGGACTCATATACAAATAAACCATTTCTTTCCAGCTTAGTCATTGTCTTAAATGTCTTAACCTTGTACTGATCACCATCATGCTCAAAATCCTCAACCTTCTGCTTGGTTTCAAGCCTGTGATTTCCAAAGCTTATGCTGCCATCCGCTTCTGTCCGGATCAGCTCTTTCACAACAGCCATCCTTATTTCCTCCATTGTATGCATTTGTATTAATTGTTGATAGCATTAGTATAATCTATTTTTTACTTAACGTCAAAAACAACTTTTCCTTTTCGATAACCTGCAGATACCGTATCCCCGGCCTTGATCCTTCCTGAAAGAAGCTCCTCTGCAAGTGCATCCTCCACTACCTGCTGCACAGCACGCTTTAACGGCCTTGCTCCCATCTTGTAGTCCGCATATTTCTCTACCAGATGCTTCTTCAGCGCCCTAGATGCACTCAGATGAACGGAAAGCTGCTTCTCGCATCTCGCAGAAAGCTCATGAAACAGCAGTGTGGTTATCTTTTCCATATCCACTCTGGTCAGCGGATGGAATACCATGATCTCGTCAATCCTGTTGATAAACTCCGGTTTAAACAGTCTTCTGACTTCCTCCATGACCCCTTCCTTCATCCGGTCATAGTTCTGCTTTTCAGTTTCTGCCACTCCAAAGCCCAGATTCTTTGGTGCAATAATGCGCTGTGCCCCGGCATTTGAAGTCATGATCAGAACCGTATTCTTAAAGCTGACCTTCCTTCCCTTGGAATCGGTGATATGTCCATCATCCAGCACCTGGAGAAGCACATTAAACACATCCGGATGTGCCTTTTCGATCTCATCAAACAATACAACTGAATAGGGATTCTTGCGTATCTTCTCACTGAGCTGTCCCCCCTCTTCAAATCCCACATATCCAGGGGGCGATCCTATCATCTTGGATACAGAGTGGCCTTCCATATACTCTGACATATCCACACGGATCAGGGCATTTTCCGATCCAAATATAGCCTCTGCCAGTGCCTTGCTGAGTTCTGTTTTTCCTACACCTGTAGGGCCAAGGAACAGGAAGGATCCGATCGGTTTTTCCGGATCCTGCAGGCCGACCCGTCCTCTCCGTATTGCTTTTGATACGGCGCTGACTGCTGCATCCTGTCCGATCACACGCTTGTGCAGGATGCTTTCCAGCTTCATCAGCCTTTCGCTCTCCGTTTCCGTCAGTTTTTTCACTGGGATCTTCGTCCATGCCGCCACAACTTCAGCTATATCATTTTCTGTTACCTTAAGCTCATCCTTCTCCTGTTTCTTCCTGTTTGCCTCACAGGCCTTCTCATATTTGTGGATCAGCTTTTCCTGCTCTGCCCTGCATATTCCTGCCTGATCAAACTCTCTTTTCTTCAGAAAGCCTTCCACTTTTCTGTCATATGCTGCAAGCTCCTCCTGCATTTTCTTCAGCTTTTCAGGAACGTGGGTTGCCTTCAGCCTGACTGCTGCTGAAGCCTCATCGATCAGATCAATCGCTTTATCCGGCAGATTTCTGTCATTGATATATCTCTCTGAAAGCTCTACCGCTGCTCTGACCGCCTCTTCTGTGATCACCACCTTGTGATGCTCCTCATATTTGTGGACGATCCCCTTGAGGATCCTCTCTGCCTCCTGCACAGTAGGCTCCTCTACCATGACAGACTGGAATCTTCTCTCAAGTGCCGCATCCTTTTCCACGTATTTATGATACTCCGCCACTGTAGTTGCCCCGATCAGCTGCAATTCCCCTCTTGCCAGTGAAGGCTTTAAGATATTGGAAGCATCAATGGCTCCCTCTGCACCACCCGCACCGATAATAGTATGCATCTCATCCAGAAACAGGATAATATTTCCATCCTCCTGCACTTCATGGATCACTCTTTTCAGCCTTTCTTCAAACTCACCACGATACTTGGAGCCGGCTACCATTCCTGAAAGATCCATGGTAAGAAGACGCTTGTTCTGCACGGTAAAAGGTACTTCCCCGGCCACAATACGCTGTGCCAGCCCTTCTACCACTGCTGTCTTGCCGACACCGGGTTCTCCGATCAGACAGGGGTTATTCTTGCTTCTTCTGCTCAGGATCTCGATCACACGCTGGATCTCCTGTTCTCTTCCGATCACAGGATCCAGCCTGCCATCTCTCGCCAGGGCAGTCAGATCCCTGCTATACTGCTCCAGTGTAGCAGCATTTTTTTTGTTCTTCTGTTTCATCGCCAGATCCTCTTTATATAATGCAGGATCCTCACCCATTGCTGCCAGTGTATCAATATACAGCTTCTGTATGGCTGCCCCCATAGTCCGGAGAAGTCTTGTTGCCACACATTCACTCTCTTTGAGCAGTGACAGCAGGATATGCTCAGTTCCTGTCTTATCAGCACGGAAACGGTCTGCCTGCCTGTCAGCCTCCTGTAAAATGGCCTCTGCCTTTGGCGAATACTGTTCTCTGTCCTTTGTAACAACAGCTGCATCCGGACTGATCAGTTCTTTGATCATGGTAAGAAGCTGCTCTTCCTCTACCCCGTTTTCAGTCAGAACCCTTGCCGCCACACCGGTTCCTTCCTTTAATAGTCCTGCCAGAATATGTTCCGTCCCCACATAGCCCGAATGGATCCTGGCAGCTGTTTTTTCTGCCAGCTTCAGCGCTTTCTGCGCCTTTTCTGTATAATTCGAACGCATCTTAAATTCCTCCATATTCCTCATAGATATCATCGATCATGGCATGGATCTCATCTCTGCTTATGCCCCTGCAGCTTGCCTTGGCAAGAAGCTTATGCAGTTCTGTATCGATCTCCTCAAGTGCCATCAGCTTATCTGCGTTGACTGCGATCACTGCGCCTCTTCTTCTGTCCATCTGGACAAAGCCCTCCTGACGCAGCACAGTATATGCCTTATTTACTGTATGCATGTTAATGCCGATCTCTTCTGCAAGCGCCCGCACAGAGGGAAGAGAATCCCCCTCCTTAAATCTGGCTGTAGCGATCCCATATACGATCTGATTCCGAAGCTGGATATAAATTGCTTCTGTACTGTTAAAATCAATTTCTATAATCATAGCTTATCCTGTCTTTATGGGTTACCCCTGAATCTTCTCTGCGAGATCTGTCACTGACAGCTCCGCTTTAGCAACGTGCGCCGTAAGGCACACGGTAACAACAGGGAGGAATAGCACCGCTATTCCTCCCGTTTCTCTTTCGTAGTTTATTTACAGATCTTTGTCATCCATATTCAGGAATTCAAATTCAAATTCATCATCATCTACGAGAAAATTCTGTGCCTTTCTTGACGTTTTTTTCACAGGCTGCTTTTCCTCTGCCGCTGTCAGATCTGCTTCCTGTCTTGTTTTTTTCCGGACAGGTCTTTCCTCTTCTTCATAAAAATCTTCTCTTTCCCTTGTCCGTTTCCTCTTTACTGGAACCGGTTCTTCTTCATAATCCAGATCACGGCTCTGTTTTTTCTTCTTCCTGACAGGTGGCTCCGGCTCTTCTTCCTGGAGCTCATCCTCTTCATCCTCATAATCCTCGTAATAGTAGGCGTCCTTCAGCTTAAAGATCAGAATAGTCACTGCTGCGATCAGTATCACCATGATCACTGCCATAACAATGATAATGATCTTTTCTGTAGTTACCTGCTTCTGCAGCGCTTCATTGTCAGCTCCTGTCTGATTTACTACGTCAAGAAGGTTCGTCACTGACATCATGGTGCCATTTACATTATCATAAAGCCAGTAGGTTTCATCATTGTATACTACTTCATAATCATTGTGCTCCGGTTCTGCCGGGGTTTCTTCCTGTGGTTCTTCAGTATCTGTTTCTTCCGGTATTTCTGTGCTTTCTCCATCTGCAGAAGCTTCTTCAGATCCGTCTGCATCTGCTGTATCAGTTCCATCTGTCTGTGAACCATCTGTATTTGCTGCTCCATCAGAAGAAGCTCCCATGGTGATCAGGTCAGAACGGATATAGCCTTCCTTGGAAGAACCATTCTTGGTAAAACGGATCTGATACCATTTCTTTCCGGCGCTGTCTGTTGCTTCTCCAATCAGGGTAATGCTTTCCCCTTTGGAAAGGGATGCTACCGGATCATGCGAAGTGGATGCACCGGAACGTATCTTTGCACTTTCAACCGCAACCGTAGCCGCCTGTTCACCAATAGATGTAGGTACGGTATCTGCCGGCTTTTCTGTGGCAGCTGCTGTTGTTGCCGCAGGTGCTGCCTCTACCTTAATATCATCTGATGTCTCTACCAGATCGGAACGGATATAACCATAGGTGTTATTACCATTCGGTACCTTATACCACACGGTTCCCGCAGAATCCTTTACAGCTCCTACAATATCGATCGTCTTTCCCTTGACTGTGCTCCCTACCACTGAGCTGCTTGTGCTTGCTTCAGAACGGATCTTTGCAGTTTCCGCCACTACCTTTCCCGAAGCTGCCAGACTGGTAAATGTCTGCAGTGACACAACCATAATAAAAGCTGCCACACCAAGCATTCCTCTGATCCAGGTTTCTTTCTGAAATAAAGCTTTCATTGCCTTCACTTCTTTTCTCCTTATCTTTCTCTTATAAAGCGCCTCTCTCCGGTTTCTTCACGGAAGCCTTCACTGCCTCCCTGAATACCGGATTTTCTCATCCTGCGGGCTTCTTCCTCAAGCTGCCTGTGATACAGCTGTTCACATTTACTGCATAATCTGCCGCTGCTGATATTAGCACCGCACATTTCACATCGTATATAACCACCGGCATTATTAATGATCTCAAACCGGTTATCCTTGATCATATCACGTATGGACTTATGAGTTACACCTGTGGCATCTGATATCTCAGCTACATTTGCTCCCTTATGCTCATCCAGATAATTACGTACCTTTCCATAATCGTCATATTCCTGATGTCCACATTCTTCACATTCATATTCACCAAGTCCCTTGTAAACAAGAACCCCACCGCATTTTTCACAGTAGGACGGCCTGTGCAGCTCACCCATGCTGAATATCGCACGTCTCATATCCATCTTACGTCACCTTCTCCATTCCCACATGCTCAGGCTTCATCAATTGCCTTTCCAATATCATGACGCATATATTTGTTTTCAAAAGTAATCCATTCCGTCGCAGCATATGCATTTTTTCTGGCTTCCTTCAGGTCAGCCCCTTTTGCTGTTACACCAAGGACTCGTCCTCCGTTTGTCACAATCCCTTTTTCTGTTTTGGCTGTTCCTGCATGGAAGCAGAAATAAGAATCCTGTCCTTCGAATTTCTCAAGACCATGGATCACAAATCCTTTTTCATATTTGACCGGATAACCATCAGATGCAAGTACCACACAGACTGCTGCATTGTCCTCAAACTCCAGATCAATCTGATCCAATGTGCCATCAATGCAGGCCTCCATCACTTCTATGATATCATTTTTCATTCTGGGAAGCACTACCTGTGCCTCCGGATCACCAAATCTGGCATTATATTCCAGAACCCTTGGCCCCTTCTCCGTCAGCATCAGTCCAAAAAAGATCACTCCTTTAAACTCTCTGCCCTCAGCCAGCATGGCATCCACAGTAGGCTGATAAATATATTTACGGCAGAAGCTGTCCACTTCTTCTGTATAAAAGGGACTGGGAGAAAAGGTTCCCATACCACCGGTATTTAATCCGGTATCTCCGTCTCCCGCTCTCTTGTGATCCTGTGCACTTGTCATGATCCGGATATTCTTTCCATCCACAAAGGAAAGCACCGATACCTCACGGCCTGTCATGAATTCTTCAATGACAAGTCTGTTTCCGGCACTTCCAAACTTCTTATCCTCCATGATCTCCTTAACGCCGGCCTTCGCCTCGTCAAGATTCTGACAGATCAGAACTCCCTTTCCAAGAGCCAGTCCGTCTGCTTTCAGGACAATGGGAAAGTCTGCTGTTTCCAGATAGGCAAGTGCTGCCTTCGGATCATCAAAATTCTCATACGCTGCCGTAGGAATATTGTACTTTTTCATAAGATCCTTGGAAAATGCCTTGCTTCCTTCCAGGATCGCCGCATTTTTCCTGGGTCCGAAAGCCCGAAGACCTGCTTCCTCCAGTCTGTCTACCAGACCGCCTACCAGCGGATCATCCATTGCCACGATCGTCAGATCAATCTCTTTCTCTTTCGCAAATGCTACAATCTTATCAAACTCCATGGCTCCAATAGGAACACACTCAGCGATCATGCCGATACCGGCATTGCCCGGTGCACAATAGATCTTGCTTACTTTTTTGCTTTTGGAAACACTGTATGCGATCGCATGTTCTCTGCCACCGCCGCCAACGATCAAAACCTTCATATCCGCCTCCATGAAATCTATGTAATCGTATTTTATTCTTCTACAATGGCAATTCCGTCTTTTACGGTCACCCTGCCATGTGCGATCAGATCAATTGTCTTTGGAAGGATCTGCCACTCTGCCTCTTCCATTACCCTGTGCTGCAGTACCTCCGGTGTATCACCGTTCTGTACATACACAGCCTTCTGCATGATGATGGCACCATGGTCATAAACCTCATCCACAAAATGAACCGTAGCACCTGTCACCTTGACACCGCTCTTAAGCACTGCCTCATGAGGCTTAAGCCCATAAAATCCCTTTCCACAGAAGGACGGGATCAGTGCCGGATGTACATTGATGATCCTGTTATGATATTTCCTTACAAGCTCTGCAGGCATCATGATCATCATGCCTGCCAGTACGATCAGATCCGGGTTCTCCGCATCGATCGTTTCGCTCAGCTTCTGATTAAAGTCTTCCCTGTCTGCAAAGGACTTCATGTCTACAACAATATCCTTGATCCCATGCGCCCTTGCACGCTCCAGTGCCCTGACACCAGGCTTGTTGCTCAGTACAAAGGAAAGCTCCACATCAGTGATCTTCCCGCTCTCCACTGCATCAATGATGGCCTGCAGATTGGTACCACCGCCTGCGGCAAGGATTCCTACTCTCAGCATAAATCTACACCCTTCTCACCGGCAATGACCTTTCCTACCACATAGCCCTTTTCACCAGCTGCTTCAATAGCGGAAAGAACCTTATCCTTATCTGCCGGATCAATGGCAAGTACCATGCCAAGTCCCATATTAAATGTATTATACATCATTTTCTCTGCAATGTTTCCTGTTTTCTGCAGCAGGCTAAAGATAGGAAGAACCGGATAGCTGTCCTTCTCTACCACTGCACGCACCCCTTCCGGGAGCATACGGGGAATATTTTCATAAAAACCGCCGCCGGTAATATGACTGCAGCCCTTAACGGTCACACCGGCTTTCTTAATGGCCTGTAATGTCTTTACATAAATCTTGGTCGGAGCGATCAGTGCCTCGCCAAGTGTTGTTCCAAGTTCATCATAATAAGTATCAAGAGATTCCTTCGTCATCTCGAACACCTTACGTACCAGGGAAAATCCATTGCTGTGAACGCCTGAGGAAGCAATACCGACCAGCATATCGCCATCCTTGATATGTTCTCCGGTGATCAGATCCTTTCTGTCCACCACGCCAACTGCAAAGCCTGCAAGATCATATTCATCCTCCGGCATCAGCCCGGGATGCTCTGCTGTCTCGCCCCCGACAAGGGCTGCCCCTGCCTGCTTACAGCCTTCTGCAACACCCTTTACGATCGTTGCGATCTTCTCCGGATAGTTCTTGCCACAGGCAATATAATCAAGGAAAAATAAAGACTCTCCACCGGCACAGGCTACATCATTGACACACATGGCTACCGCATCAATACCGATCGTATCATGCTTATCCATCAGAAATGCCAGCTTCACCTTCGTCCCACAGCCGTCTGTTCCGGACAGCAGCACCGGATCCTCCATGTCCTTAATGTTCTTTAAGGAAAATGCTCCTGAGAAACCACCGATCCCGCCAAGAACCTCTGGTCTCATAGTCTCTTTCACATACTTCTTCATTAACTCCACAGATTCATAACCTGCTTCAATATCCACACCGGCCGTCTTATAGTCCATTTCTTTCTCCTTTTCTCTTTGCTTATCGTATTCTTACTGATTCAGGTAATTCTCATATCCAATCTGCTGCAGCTTTTGGTCCTTTGCCTCTACCTGCTCCTTCAGATTCTCCGAGTAAGCTTCCAGCCTTGCCAGCAGCTCGTCATCGCCGGTTGCCAGCATCTTTGCTGCAAGGATTGCTGCATTCTTTGCCCCGTCAATGGCAACTGTTGCAACAGGAACTCCGGGCGGCATCTGCATAATGGAGAACACTGCATCCATGCCATCCAGCTTCTTCCCGGAAAGAGGAACCCCTATAACAGGCAGTGAAAAGAGTGCTGCGCACATTCCAGGCAGTGCTGCTGCCATTCCTGCACCTGCAATGATCACCTTTAATCCGCGCTCCTTCGCCGATCTGGTCCATTCGATCAGAAGATCCGGCTCTCTGTGTGCGGAAATAATTCTCATCTCATAATCAATTCCCAGTTCCTTCAGCATCGCTGCAGCACCGCTCATCACCTTGAGATCTGAGTCACTGCCCATGACGATTCCTACCTTTGGCATAATTCTCTCCTCCTGTTTGCGTAGTCCCGAACATTTACATCATACTATATCCAACTTCTTGATTGCAACTCCAAATATAACAATTTATTGTTTCTTAAGGGAAACAAGCAATGGCTCATTCAATTCTTCACAGCCGGGCAGCACGAACATTCCGTCTTCGATCACTGTGATCACCTGTTCCTCTTCCGTCACCACACTGATCTCTCCCAGTTCATCAAAAGGGATCGTGATATCCGTATGGCAGTTAAAATAAGCTTTCTCCGGCTCCGTCTTCCGAAGGAGCGAGCACTCGTTATCTCTGGCAATGATCTCTTTTCCGTCCGGGTTATAAACAGCAACATCCTCCGCATGGGAATAGCAGGTATCTCCCACTGCAAAATGCGGTCCTGTCTTTTCTGCGATCAAAATCGGCAGCTTATCTTCGATCTGATACTTTCTGGCCGCCACATAAGCTGTGGTATTGGTGCCAATAGCAAATTCTCCGATGGGCAGCATATCATGATGGAACAGAATATTATCCCGGATATATTTCCTGTTCTTTTCTTCTTCATCAAAATTGCCGCAGGTATAATCCTTTACCTTTCCATCTTCAAACTGCAGGGAAAGATCCCTGAATTCCAGTCCGTTTAAGAAGACTCTCGTCACATGAAGTGTTCCCTCGGTACCGGTCAGTACAGGAGAAGTAAATACCTCCCCCACCGGAATATTCACATCTGCCACACAGTTTTCAAAGTTCGTCTGATGTGCTGTATCTGTCAGAGAGTGCAGCATGATCTTCATGCCTGTCCTGTTCTCTCCTCTGCCCTTTACGATCACATATTTTCCAAGGTCAAGGGTATCTATGATCTTCTGCTGGATCTTCTGATATTTCTGATAATTCAGGGTATTGATCCGGATCACCTCATCGAAGATCTCCGGATAGTTCTCACCGATCTCCGGTGTCGGGAAAGCAATGATGGTAAAGCTTCTTTCTTCTCCCTTAATATAACGGTTCTGAATTTCACCGGCCTGTGTCATATACTCTACAGTAAGCTTCTGCTGGCTTTCTGATAAGTGTACCGCTTCTTCCTTTTCTTTCAGATCCTCCGGTGCTTCCCCGAAAACCTCTACCACTGCAGGTCCTCCAAAATAACCGGCCTGCTCCTTAACCTCTTCAAAGCATTCCTGCCATGCCTCCAGTCTGATCTGTACAAGACGCTTGTCCAGAAACAGTCCGATATCATCCTTATGATCAAAATCATACTGCTTATTGGGAATCGCTCCAAAATAGCCATTCCGGTTCAGGCTCTTCCCCATCAGAAGACTTGCCGGTGCCCGGTAAATCACAGGTTCAAGTCCCATGGCTTCAAAATTCCTGATGGCCTTCAGGATTCTGTCTC
>ERZ1026854.2509-NODE-2509-length-10381-cov-5.986733_pt1 | contig 10381 bp, 3 predicted proteins | sample MGYA00380157_ERZ1026854 | MGnify/ENA primary metagenome ERZ1026854 (study PRJEB33269, sample SAMEA4719793) | human gut metagenome | biome: human-associated habitat; feature: organic feature; material: feces | place: Cameroon | collected 2013-10 ...
CTTTTGCGGAGATGGATGCGGAAATGGCGAATGTGCGCAAGTTTACGGGTTTGGCAGATGACGAAGTGAAGGAACTGAATGAGGATTTTAAGAAGATGGACACCCGTACTTCGCGTGAAGATTTGAACAAACTCGCGGAGGAAGCGGGGCGACTCGGAAAGTCTTCAAAAGAAGATGTCTTGGGCTTTGTCAAAGCTGCTGACCAAATCAATGTGGCGCTTGATGAACTCGGGGAAGGGGCAACCCTTACTTTGTCGAAGTTGACAAATATCTTTGGTGATGAAGCGAGACTTGGCACAGAAAAATCCTTGCTCGCTGTCGGTTCAGTGATTAACGACCTCTCTCAAAATTGTACGGCAAGTGCTGGCTACCTCGCTGAATTTGGCAAGCGCATGGCGGGCGTAGGTGCACAAGCGGGCATGACCATTCCGCAAATCATGGCTTTTGCAGCGGTGTTGGATAGCCAAGGTCAAGCATGCGAGATGTCGGCAACGGCACTCTCGCAACTCATCATGAACTTGTTCAAGGAGCCAAGCAAGATAGCCAAGGCAACGGGCATGGATTTGGACGAGTTGAACAAGGCATTGAAACGCAGTACCAACGAGGGACTTTTGATGTTGTTGCAGCAATTAAAGAAACTTGGCAACATGGACGTACTCGCTCCTGTTTTCAAGAACATGGGTGAGAATGGCGCCCGTGCTTCACAAGTATTGGCGACCTTAGCCGGCAATGTGGAAATGGTGAAGTGGCAACAAGAACAAGCGACACAGTCGTTTGAAGATGCCACATCGGTAACGAATGAGTTTAATGTGCAGAACTCTACTGTCGAGGCGGAACTGGATAAGGCAAGAAAGCGTGTCACGGAGTTGGCTATCGAATTGGGCGAGAAGTTGATGCCCGTCATGAAGCACGTTATCAGCACCACGACCCTCACACTGAAGGCAATGAGTACGACAATAGACTTCCTTGCAAGAAACAAGGAAGCTATTATCGTATTGACTGCAATGGTGGCAGCTTACACCATCGCAGTGAAGGCTAATGCCATCGCGCTTAAAGCACAAGCGGCATGGCATGCCGTGTGCAAGGGTACGGCTTTGGCGTATCATGCGGTTGTGAATACGCTGCAAGCTGGACACATCGCTTTCAATTTGGTATTGGCAAAACTGCAAGGTAATTGGGCGCGTCAATCCTCGCTCATGGTGGACTTGAAACGAAAGGGTTTGTCTCTCGCTTCGGGTTGGGGCGTTTTGCTCGCTGCTGCTGTGGCGCTTGGCTATGGTATATACAAGACCATTTCCAAAATGAACGAAATGAGTGCTTCTGAAAAAGCGCTTGCTGAAGTCAGACAGAAAGGTCAGGAGGGCATTGTGGAGGAGAAAAACAAAATCGTCGCCTTGATTAAGGTGGCGAAAGATGAGAAACTATCGCTTGACGATCGCCAAAAGGCGGTCAATGCGCTGAACAAAATTATCCCGAACTACAATGCGCAGTTGGACGCGACCACGGGTAAATACATGGAGAACAAGAAAGCCCTGGACGACTATCTGAACTCTCTTGCCAAAAAATATGAGTTGGAAGGTGCCAAAGATTTGCTCAAAGAGATTGGCAAGGAGAAGGCGAAACTTGCAATGGAATTGAAAGAGGCTGATGATGCGATTGAGAAGGACAAGCAAATCAACGCTTCATCAAATTTTGTGGGTGGACGTGAAGGGCGTGCCATGGACACGGGAGCGGCTACTTATACGGCACATCTGAAAAACAACAAGGCAAGTATTCAAAGGAAAATTGATGAGCAGAACCAAAAGGAGCATGCTATCTTTGATGTTTATGGCAACGATCTCGGCAAGCAAGCTGCCGAGGAAACTAATAAAAAACCTGTCATCACAAACAATGGTGGAGGTGGTGGCGGTGTGCCTGTAGTGGACGATGATAAGAAGAATAAAAAGTCTGACAAGTTCAAGGCGGAACAAGATTGGCAGAAAGAACAGAATGCGCTCAACAAGAAAGCCTACATGGAGGGTGAAAAGGACTATGAAGCCTATGTGGAGCGCATGGAGGAGATTGAGCAGGAATACTATGCTCGTATTCTCAAAAACAAGAAGATCACCAAAGAGGAGAAAGCCGAGGCGGAAGCAAATTTGGCGGAAGCAAAGAAAAAGCAGACTGACCGCAAAAACTCTCCCGATGATTGGAAAGCGAAAGAGGAAGCGCTCAACCGCATTGCGTATGCAAAGGGTGAGAAGGATTATGAGCAATACACCGCACGCATGGACGAGATCAACGTGCAGTATTGGAAAAAGAAGATGGAGCGTTCTGACGTTTCTGCTAAAGACCTCTTGGAGGCGCAAGCGCAATACCAGGAGGCTATGAAGAAACAGGAGGAGAACGCAACTTCTGCTTCTCGCGAACGAGAAGATAAAGCGTATAATGCCCAGCTCGCGGAGTTGAAGCAACGCTATATAGACGGACTTTCTGACACCAAGACCTACGAAGATGCCGTAGAACTCTTGGAGTTGGAACATCTTCGTAAGGTGGTGCAACTTTACAAGAAAGGCACCAAGGAAAGGCTTGCAGCTGAAAAGGAATATCAGAACAAGGTTTTTGCCAATCAGCAGAAGATTATCCAACGTCAGCAACAAGTGAAACAGCAGCTCAAAGAGGAGTACTTTGGCATGAACGCTGATGAACGTTTGACTAAGTACGATAGTGACATGGCTGCTTTGGAACAGGTATATCATGCTGAAGTAAAGGCCGCGGGCGACAATGCGGCAGAAAAACTGCGCATTGAGGAAGCTTTTGAAAAGGCTAAACTTGCTTTGCGTAAAAAGTATGCCATTGATAGTATAGGTGTCACAAAGAATGGCATGGAGAAGGCCAATGAAAAATTGGCTAATTGGTTGGAGAGCGATGCCGGGCAAGCCGTTACGCAATCGTTCTCCACTGTCATGAGTGGTATGGGAGAGATATTCAGTGGCGTTTCTTCTCTCGTCCAGGCGGAACTCGAGAAGGAAACTGCCGCCATCAATGCCCGCTATTCAGCGGAGATTTCTGCGGCAGAGGGTAATAACTACAAGGTGGCGAAGCTTGAAAAGGAGAAGCAAGCCGCCCTTGCCAAAGCGAAGAACGAGGCGAACAAAAAGTTGTTTGCCATGCAGGTCATTCAAGCGGTGGCGCAGACTGCCCAAAACGCGATCTCTGCTTATGGTTCGGCAGCGGCTATTCCTGTGGTCGGTTATATCATGGCACCTATTGCAGCGGCTATGGCTATTGCTGCGGGCATGATACAGATTGCCGCAATCAAAAAGCAACAACAGGCAAGTGAGGCACAAGGATATGCACAAGGTGGTTTTACTCCGCAAGGCAGAGTAAACGAAGAAGTGGGCGTAGTCCATGCCGGGGAGTGGGTGGCATCGCAAAAGTTGCTCGCTTCTCCTGTGGCTCGTCCGCTCATCAATGCGCTGGACTATGCACAAAGAACGAACACCATCGGATCCTTGCGAGCCGATGATGTTTCACGAACAATTGTGGGAACAGGTGCGGTGGCTTCGCCTTCACCGCAACCTGTAATTATTCAAGCGCCCACGGACAATGTCGCTTCGGCAGCTTTGGCACAGAGCGCAGCTGTACTCAGTAAGTACGAAGAGACAATGAACCGACTAAATCAAAGATTAAACGAGCCTTTTGTCACTGTGAACACAGTCACAGGTGACACGGGCATCAAACAGGCGCAAGAGGAATACAATACGTTGATTAGAAATAAATCTCCGAAAAGCAGAAGAAAATGAATGCTCAATAACTTTTGCGATCCATCATCATATACATTGCAACAAAAAAGAATAACAGCAGCAAGCACCATGTGATAAGCAAACTGCATAAAATAGCAGCAAAAACTCTTCTTGTGGATTCTTCCTTTACATATACGCATGAAATAAACAATGCAATACTTCCAATAAACAGAAATATAAGCGATAATGGAAGAGACCAAAAGAACCCCAAGGCAAGAATTGCCAAAAAGAGTATTAAACTTACAAGTATTATAATTATGGCACGTTTCATTTCGCAAAGATAATAAAAATGGAAATCATCATCAACAACCAACAAGCCGTATTGAAGGAAGGCACATCGTTTGAATTCATTGCCGAGAATAGATTGTTTACGGGAAGTGACAGCTATACGCTGACGATCACTTTCCCTTTGCGAGGGTGTGCCCAAAACATCGCGATATTTGGGCATATCCACCGCGCAGATGTGGCAAAGAACAAGGTGGTGTTCGATTGCGAAATTCGCGATCGTGACTTTTATCGGAGTGGCACCATCACCATCACTGAAATATCAGACGTGGAAGTCAAGACGCAATTTTTGGAGGGACGCAGTGAGCAAAACTTTGATGAGACATTCGACGATATTTATTTGAATGAGTTGGATTTGGGCTATCCTACAAGCCGCGTGGCGGTTGCAGGGCATTGCATGGACGACATGCGCCCATACCCTGATAATTTTTGGATCCCGTTGCCCTGGGTGAATAACACTTCGGGGAACATTCAGAATGAAATGGTGTGGAACGCAGACAAGAATGAATTTATTTGGCCGCATGAAACCAATGCGCAAACGGGAGCACAGGCTTTGTCGTTTCAGCCTTACTTGCTGTATATCCTTTACAGAATATGCAAGCAAGTGGGTTATAAGTGGAATTTCATGGCGTTGGAAAATTCTGTCTTTGTTAATCTCCTTATATGCAACACCTTGCCTGCTGCATGGGGCGCTTATAACTTTGCACTTGCTTTGCCACATTGGACGCTGACGGAGTTCTTTGAAGAGCTGGAGAAGTTCCTGTTTGGGGATTTCACCATCAATCACAAGCAGAAAACGATTTCTTTCAAATTCTCTGATGCCATTGCCACGGAAGCAGATGAGGTTCTGTTGGACAAGGTGGTGGACAGTTATACCACCCAAGTCACGCAGGAGGACAAGTCGGAATACTTGGGTAGCGTGAATGTGAAGTATGAGGACAATGGCAGTTTGCTTTGGGCATACCATTCGTGTGATTGGTACATTCGCAAATATGGCAAGGATGCCAAGGTTTATGATAAAATGGCAGATTTGTTGGAGGCGGCAAAGTCGCTTAAAATAAGTGGGGTGTACACAAGGCAAACAAGACCGAACGCCAGCAGCACGCAGTATGTGCGTGGCTACAAATATGGCTCTGATGGACACAAATTGTTTTATGTCAAGGAAAACCGCACGTACTTTGTCATGTACTGCTACAAATCGGAGTTTGTGATGGAGAGTACTTCGGGCTTTTCAGACAAGACGAAAACGAAGTGGTATCGCTATTATAATCGTTTGCTCCCTGTCAATGCCTATGGGGAACGCTTTGCGGACAAGAATGCAGAGGATTTGGAACTGAAAATTGTGCCTGCTTGGATCGAGGGGACGGGAGATAGTCACGGCAATATGCTTTTCATGAATTGTGGCGAGATGGGAAGCAGTGAGAATTGGACACTGACAGAAGATGGGAGCGGTTCTTCAAGTGGTAATCGTTCTGATCGTGTGTTTGGCAGCTCAACGTCAGCCAACACCATTGACTACGATGCAGGTGATTTGGCGCAAGGTGCGGCAAGCCGTACCATTGCCAAGGGGGAGAACAAGAACACGGACGCTTACTTTGACCAAATATATATGGGCTTTTGGAACGGGGTGCAGTACTTCAAGCCGTATATGCCACACCCTGTAGTGGATTTTGTGGAAGTCTCAGATGAGTTCCAGGCATTCGTCACGCCTTTTTCACTTCGCTTGAATGGGGGAATGTGGGAGGAGAAACGCGAAGTTTTATACAAAATTGATGGCAAGAAAAAGTATCAGTTTTCGTTCTTGTCTGATACTTTGCCCAACCCACGTGCCTTATATTATATAAGGGGAGGCAAGTATGTTTGCGAAAAAATAACTGCGACATTCAAGGAGAGTGGAATGTCGCAGCTATTGAAAGGCACGTTTTATCGTGTTTTAGATGAAGATGAATAAAGCTTAGATAATGGCGCCTTGGAGTGCGGTGGCATGGCGCTTGATGGTGGTACGCAAAACCTTTGCGTAAATCTGTGTGGTCCGAATGTCCTCATGTCCGAGCATTCGGGCTACATTTTCGATGGGGACATCATGCGCCAAGGCGAGTGTGGCAAAGCTGTGGCGGGCAACGTGGAAGGTCAGATTCTTCTTGATGCCAAGCTGTGCTTGTATCAAGTGAAGGTAATCATTTGCCTTTTGGTTGGAAATCTTGGGCAATTTGAACTCGTACTTTTTCAACACTTCCATGGCTGGGGCAAGGATAGGGGTGAAGAACTTCGTATCGGTTTTGATGCGGTTTCCATCAATGAAAACCAAATCACCCTCTTTCACCGTCATAGACTGATAGTCAAAGTTCTGCACATCGCAGAAAGCAAGACCTGTGTAAGCGGAGAAGATGAAGAGATCGCGCACCCGTTCCAACTTCCCGTCAAAGGGATAGTCGCGCATTTTCTTCAATTCGGGTTCGAGCAGAGGTTGGCGCTCTTTGCTCTTGCCACGGGTGACACTCACAATTTTGTAAGGATTGCGCGGTATCTCGTCCAATCGTGCCAGTTCGCCCACCCATTTCTTCAGGCGTTTGTGGTAGCCATAGATGGTGACGTCACTCCGCTCGCCATTGTGCAACCATCGGTCAAAGGCAAGAATGTTCTTGGGAGTCAAGTCGCCATACGTCTTTAGTTTGCCATAGGTCTTGACAGCATCAATCACTACTTGCTTGTGCTTGCGCGTGCCGATTTTAATGTCCTCTGCTGCCAAGGCTTCCTCACAGTAGGCGATGAAATCTTTGTCGGAACAGTCCTTCTGTTCCTCCTCTTCCTCACCAAAGAAGTGGCGGTTGAAGTTTTCAATTGTAGATTCCTCACCGAGAATTTCCATTGTGGTGAGAATCTTTTTGCAATGGTCAATGACCTGCAAAGTGTCGAGTGAACGAGATTCTTTCTCCCATTCTTCAGGAGTGGTGGTGCATACCATTATATATTTACGCACTTTCTTGCCAAGATTAACCACAACATCGAGACAACCACATCCCTTTTTAGCTACTTGCTTTTTTCTGTCGAATACGACTCTTACTGCTGAATCTAACATAGATTTTGCTTTTGTGCAGCAGAATAGCGCAAAAGTGGAAAAGTTTTTTTCAAAAAAGGAAACTTTTTTTCTTTCAGCAGTTCAAAAGTTGTGCTTTGGTATCACCATCAAAAAATTGGTATCACCTTGGTATCACTTTTTTGTATCGTAGAGTATCGTTATGTCCTCTTTTGTCCACTTTGGCAAAATATCCCACTGCGAAGTGAAACATTCGCATTCTCAAAATTAGACCACATAACATTACTTTTTCGTATCGCACCATAATGAAATATAGTGCGTATCTGCTTGATAATCAAAACAAAATAAGTGGTATCTACATCAATGTAAATACCACTTATACTTTTTGATTTCTGATTTCCTTAAAAATCACTCAGTGACCTCGTTGGGAACATAAGTGACTTGCTTGGAATCATAAGTGACTCGCTTGGGGTTCGAACCCAAGACCCCAACATTAAAAGTGTTGTGCTCTACCAGCTGAGCTAGCGAATCAAACCGTTATTGCTGTTAAGCGAGTGCAAAGTTAAGGCTTTTATGTTGAACGACCAAATGTTTTCACGATTTTTTTGCTTTTATTTTAATACTTAGCCGAAAATGAGGGAGGAACTGGCGAGGGAAACGGGGACGCTGCATCGAACAAAGAGGAAGACCTAATGACGGGGAGGCTGTCTACGCGCCACATTCCCTATTCTTTTCAGCGCATCTGGGAGGAGACACGAGCGCGTCTGCTCCCAGACACGGACGCAGCTGGGAGCTGATACGAATGCGTCTGGGAGCTGATACGGGCGCATCTGGGGGCAGAAACGAATGCACACCGACCCGCGTTCGCCATAAGACATAGGGGAAGGAATGGCGGGCAATTGGCGACATGGGGCGGGAGGCGCTTGGAGAGCTTCGCACTGCCGAGGAGTGGTTCTGCCAACCTTATTTGCCAAGATAACACGTAATTAGCGGATTTATGCCATCTCAAGCAAGGTATTCGGGAAGATGGGGGAGGAATCCCACATGAATTTTGTAATTTTGCAGACTGTTTAAGAAAAGACGATGAATATCTACGGGATATTCCATGACTACGAAAACCACTTTCTGGCCGGTACGCCAGGTTTATGGGGTGTTGAAAGATTTCTGGTGTGCCTGAGAGAATCACTGGAAATGCTGAAAAGGATTTTCACGACACTGCATAATCGCACATGATAACAGATTATCACATAGTACAACAAACTAAAATATGACACAAACGAACCAGAACAGCGAACAAGTGCTGAGACACAAACTCGACCTGCTGCTCCGAACGGGCCAACTGCTCCTTGAAAGCGCAGCAGACACCAACCGCGTGATGCGAAACATGAAACGTACGGCTGCTTTTCTCGGACTGCCCGAAGAACATCTGCACATTTATGTCACCTACAACATGCTGATGGTGAACCTCAGCGACGCCGAACACTCTTTCTCGAAATTCCAGCGCTGCGACAAGCATGGCATCAACATGACGACCATCTCGCTCGTGAGCAAGCTTTCTTGGAAGGCCATCCGCGAGGACTATTCCATTGAACGCTATGAGGAGGAACTGGAGAAGATTAAGAACCGCCCGAGAAACTATACGCCGTGGCAGGTGGCCATCGGTACGGGGTTTGCCTGCGGCGGCTTCTGCATTCAGTTTGGCTGCGACTGGATGGCTTTCCTCTATGCTTCGCTGTCCGCCTGTCTGGGTATGCGTCTGCGTGGCAAACTGGTTGAAATGGGCATGAACGCTTACATGAGCATCGCCACGGCGGCTTTTGTCTCAACAATTCTGGCTTGGGCCTCAATGTTCCTGCCGTCGAGCTGGACCACCACCCCGCTCCACCCGCTTTTGGCCTGTGCCTTGTTTATCGTGCCGGGAGTGCCTTTGATCAACTTTGTGGACGATATGCTTGACAACTATATCCAGGTGGGCCTGACGCGTGCCATCAACACGTTCCTCATGTTGGCGGCCATGGCTTTCGGCATTGCGTTCTTCCTGAAGGTGTCGAACTTCGACTTGGCACAGTTCCAACACATCTCGATGATTCCGCACCATGAATACTGGGAATATGCCGCAGCGGCTGCCATCTCAGCCATGGGTTTCTCCATGATTTTCAACATCCCGCGTCGCCTGCTTTGGGTGGTTGCCATCGGCGGTATCATCGCTGTCTGCACGCGCAACTTTGTCAACCTCGGCCCGAGCAACGACAACATCGGCCTCGACATGGGTCTCGCCATCGGTTCCTTGGCTGGCTCAGCCCTTATCAGTTTGATTTGCGTGAAGGCCGTCCACTGGTTTCACGTGCCCAACCACGTCATCTCCATCCCGAGTGTCATCCCGATGGTGCCGGGCGTACTGATGTACCGCGCCTTGGTGGGACTGATTGAGATGAACGGTGTTGTCGGCGAACTGACCGACGCCGTGAAATTCGGTATGGGTTCTGGTCTGACCATCATGTGCATCGCGCTGGGCGTGGCCATCCCCAACATCTTCGCCCGCCGCTTCATCGCTGCCGACCGACAGAAATTACTGAAGCGCCTCATCGAAGAACGCCGCCAGCGCGGACGCTTCGAAAGTTTTGAAGCCATCGACAGCGAGAAGCAGACGCAGAACGCGTAAGAAGTTTTACAAATCCTACATATAAAAAGAGCATGCGACACATCATTGGAAAGTGTCGCATGCTCTTTTTTATTTGCGAATAGGGGTTCTGAAAACAGTTTAGAATCGCGCGTTGGCATTTGCCTACAAGCGTTCGTAGTCGGCAAACGTGTAAGGCACGGCGTTTTTCTCGTCGGCCTCGTGGCTTTCCGAGTCTGTCAAACGCCATTCCATAGGGTCGAACTCCGGAAAGAAGGCATCGGCGTGTTCAGGCGTGGCCTCAACATGGGTGAGGCAAAGGCGGTCGGCCATTGGCAGGGCCTCCGCATAAACGCTCTCGCCGCCAAGGATATAGATGTCTTCTTCGGGCGCACAAGCATCGAGCGCCGCCTGCAAGGAAGGGAACACTTCGGTGCCCTCAAAGGAAAGACCTTCCTGGCGCGTGAGCACGATGTTGCGGCGATTTGGCAAGGCACCTTTCGGAAGCGACTCAAAAGTGCGGCGCCCCATAATGATGGTGTGTCCCGTGGTGAGGGCCTTGAAGCGGCGCAAGTCGGCCGAGAGATGATAAAGCAGTTTGTTTTGATAGCCAATGGCGCGGTTGGCAGCCAAGGCACAGATGATGGTCAGCAT
>ERZ1026854.2510-NODE-2510-length-10378-cov-5.027221_pt1 | contig 10378 bp, 10 predicted proteins | sample MGYA00380157_ERZ1026854 | MGnify/ENA primary metagenome ERZ1026854 (study PRJEB33269, sample SAMEA4719793) | human gut metagenome | biome: human-associated habitat; feature: organic feature; material: feces | place: Cameroon | collected 2013-10 ...
ACACAGCGCAGCACCTCCGCCGCCAGCGCGTCCCAGACGCGATCCGACAACCGGGCGGGAGTGAACAGCACCGTCACATCGCCGCCGCAGGCCATGCCCAGCTCACCGTCACGGGAGAGCTTGAAGTCATACAGGGCATCCACGTGCTGACCGGCCAGCAGCGCCCGGGCCAGCTGAATGGACCGCAGCTCCACCGCGCCGCCGCCGATGGTGCCGGAGAGCAGACCCTCCGCCCCCACCAGCATCTGGCTGCCCGCGCCGCGGGGGGCAGAGCCGTCATCCCACACGATGGTGGCCAGCACGGTGTCCTTCTGCTTTTCCCGCTGGTAGAGCAGGGTCTGGAAGATGTTGTTCATATGTGTCTCCTTTCAAGGGCCATAGGGAGCGGCGGTGCCGCTCCCTGTTCGTTTATTCAGCCGGCGGCCTTCACAGCGGGGAGAGAATTGGCCACCAGCGCGTTGTACTGGTCGATGGTCAGGTCGCAGTGGTAGAACAGTTGGAAATAGGTCTGGGTGACCTCATACATATCGTAATCGGCGGCCTCGGGGTACAGGACCTTGGCCATCCACTGCATACCCAGGATGCGCTGGACGCTTGGCGGGAAGCCCATCCAGTTGTAGGGGCCGAAGGGCACCTCGTAATACCTGCCGTCCTTGATGGCAGGTATGGTCTGCCAGTTCTCGTTATCGGCCACGGTGCTGTAAATGCTGCCGGGGGCGAAGAACACGATAGAGGGGTCCCAGTTCAGGATCTGCTCCATGTCCACCTCGTTGCCGGTACCCTTGGAGGAGGGCTCGTCCACCACAGCCAGATTATTGCACAGCATATCGACGACCTCGGCGTGATAGGAGTCCCTGGCGATGACGTTCAGGCCCTCTTCACCGGTGATATACAGGACATCGGCCTTCTCCACGCCGTCCACGATGGCCTTGACGGTGTCATAGGCATTGCGGCAGTAGTCGGCCAGGGCCTGACCCTCGTTGGGCATAGCCAGCAGGTCGCTGAGCATGGCATAGGTATCGTCCATGGAGGCCAGGTAGGCGTCAATGTGGACAAAGGGGATGCCGGTCTGTTCCTGCAGGCCGTCCAGGTCCTCCGCCATGGTGCTCTTGGGCTCGCCCACATCGATGACCACGTCGGGCTCGGCCGCCAGCAGCGTCTCCAGGTTCAGCTCGCCCTTGCCGCCGTACAGCTGTCCCAGCAGGGGCAGGTCCAGATACTTCTGGTCAAAGTAATTCTCGGCGGTCGCGTCCCAGGCATTGGCCACGCCCACCATCTTGTCCGGGGCGATGGCAAAGACCACCATCTGGGCCAGCGGGCCGGAGACGGCGACCTTCTGGATATCGGTGGGCACCTTGACCTCACGGCCACAGGAGTCCGTGAACACACGGGTGGTCTCGCCCTGGGCGTCCTGCCCCTGGTCCGTCTGATCGGTCTGCTTCTGTCCGCAGGCAAACAGGGTCAGGCTCATCACCAGCGCCAGGACCAGCGCCAGCAATCGTTTCGTCTTGTTCATATGTATTCTCCTTCTTTCATTGTAAATGCAATTATTCCAAAGCGGCGGACGCCGGGCAGCTGCCACGGGAAGTCCGGATCGCCGGTGGAAATAAGTTTGGCGCGGAGATCGTCCTCCGCAGGCGCTCCCCCGCCGTAGATGGTCAGGAATGTCCGGGCATCCTCCAGGGTGCGGAAGGGCTGGGGAAAGTCCAGCGCCGCACGCTGCGCCGTATAGGGGATACCGTGGGCGTCCAGCACACCGCAGGCGGCATCGAAGCTATGGCGGCCCGGCGCACGGGGTGCCCCGGAAAAGCGGTGGCACACGTCGTCACGCACCACAGCCAACACCGTGCCACGGCACTGGCGGCGGGCGGCGGCCAGTATCTCCTCCATACTGCCGAAGAAGCAGAACACCATGGCGTCGAAGGGCACCGGCGGCGTATAGGCCAGCACATCGGCGCACAGGGGCGTCACATTGGCAACGCCCCGGGCGTCCAGCTCCTGCCGCAGGACGGACAGGGCCGCGGCGTCGCGCTCCGCCGCCGTGACACGGGCCGCATGGGGCGACAGGGCCAGAGACAAGTATCCCAGGCCGCAGCCGGCGTCGCAGATATGATCCGTGGGCTTCAGGTACGGCAGCAGCAGCGCCGTCAGCTTTTCGTGGAAATCGGTGCGGCGGCAGGCATCGGCCATGAAGCGCACGGCGTCCGCCGACCAGCTAAACATGGCGGTCACCTCCCCGCACCGGCAGCAGGGCCGCGCCGTCAGGCGTATCCAGCAGCACGGACTCCACACCGTAGAGCTGCCGGATCAGGTCCGGCGTCAGCACGCTGCGGGTATCGCCCTCCGCCGCCACGCGGCCCCCTTGCAGGGCCAGGACGCGGCGGGAAAAGCGCAGGGCGTGCTGGGGATCGTGGGTGGAGAGCAGGACGGTGTAGCCCTGCTCCGACAGGGAACGCACCTGCTCCAGCACACGGAGCTGGTTGCCGTAATCCAGAGAGGCGGTGGGCTCGTCCATGATGAGGAGCTCCGACTGCTGGCACAGGGCGCGGGCAATGAGCACCAGCTGCTGCTCGCCGCCGGAGAGGGCGGCGAAGTTCCGCTGCGCCAGGTGAGCCACACCCAGCTGCTCCAGGGCGGTCAGAGCCTGCTGCTCCAGGGCCTTGGAGGGGCTCTGGAACGGGGACAAGTGCCGGGTCAGGCCCATGAGGGCGGTGTCCAGCACGGAATAGCCGAAGGTGGGACGGTGTATCTGCGGGATGTAGGCGATGCGGGCCGCCAGCTCCCGGCGGGAGAAGGTCCGCACGTCGCGGCCGTCCAGCGAGATGGCGCCGGTGTAGCCCTCCAGGCCGCCCAGCAGGCAGCGGAAGAGGGTGCTCTTGCCGGCACCGTTGGCACCCAGCACGGAGAGGAAATCACCGGCGGGCACGGTGAAGGAGACATCCTCCAGCACCGGCGGGGCCTTGGGATAGGCGAAGGTCAGGTGCGATACCATGAGGGTCACAGGCGGTCGCCTCCCTTCACCATGAGGTAGATAAAGAACGGCGCGCCCACGAAGGCCGTCAGAATACCGATGGGGATCTCCGTCGCCGCAAGGGTGCGGGCCAGGTCGTCCACCAGCAGCAGAAAGGCCGCGCCGAACAGGCAGGCCATGGGCAGGAGCCTGCGGCAGTCGTTACCCACGAGGCGGCGGCTGAGATGGGGGATCACCAGACCCACCCAGCCGATCATGCCGGAGACGGAGACGGCGGAGGCCGTCAGCACCGTGGCGCAGAGGATCACCGCCAGACGCAGGCGGTCCGTGTGGACGCCCATGGCGCGGGCTTCATCCGGCGAGAGGGTCAGCAGGTTCATGCGCCAGCGGAGCAGCAGCAGGGGCGTCAGCCCTGCCGCCATACAGACGGCGGCAAAGGCGACGGTGTGCATACGGGTGCCGGAGAGACTGCCCATGAGCCAGTAGGTGATCTGGGGCAGCTGGTTGGTGGGATCGGCCACCAGCTTGATATAGGAGGTACAGGCCGAGAACAGCGAGCCTACCATGATACCGGCCAGCAGGAGGCTCACCACACGGCTGCCCCGGGATCGGCGGCCCACCAGATAGACCAGGGCCACGGACAGCAGGCTGGCCAGGAAGGCGAAAACGGTGACCATCACGGTGCTCTGGCCCGTCAGGATCGCCAGCGCCGCACCGAAGCAGGCACCGGAGGACGCGCCCAGGATATCCGGTGCGGCCATGGGGTTCTGGAACACGGCCTGGTAGGCGGTGCCGGCGGCGGAGAGGCCGCAGCCCACCAGGCAGGCCAGCAGGATGCGGGGCAGGCGGACGTTCCACACGGCGATGGCCATGTTGTCCGTCCAGGTCTGTTCAATAGAAAAGACGCGGGAGAGGAGTATCTTTACCACCTCGCCCAGAGGGACGCCGTAGCGGCCCAGCACGAAGGACAGCAGAAACAGCGCCAGCAGCGCTGACGCCATGATCGTTATGCTGCGTGTGGGGTGCCGGGGCGTATGCATGGACGGGCCTCCCTTTTCAGGCTGTTCCGCTTCCGCGCGTACCGCGCGGAGGTTCGCTGTCTATTTTACAGGATAACGCAGAAAATGCAAGGGGTATTGTTCGGCATTGTCGTATGTTTGTCCGTCTATATCGTTTTTTGTGTTCGGAGCGGCAGACCGGCTGCGGCCGCGGAATTTCCAGTTTCTGGGAAAAATTGGCCAGTTTTTGTTCATATTGCATAATACATATTGTGGCTGATTGTGCGATATGATGACGTATTTTGTGAAAACACCGTTGACTTTGGAATTTTGCTTTGCTACAATAGGCCCAACATTTCCGAAGCGAAAGGAGGCGGCCGTGATGACCAGGACCATGAAGAAAGCCATGAATACCATGATGACCGCCGCCTGCGCCGGTGCTGCTTTCTGCTGCGCCTGCGCCGCTTCTCATACTGTCATCCTGTCCGTGCTGGGCGCCATTATTATGGCGTCCATTATTATTTGCGCTCTGGTGCTGGTACTGCTGGTACTGGCCGCCTCTGCACATACGCCATTGGCACGGATAACCGCATGACGCGCTGACACCTGATACAGCGAAGCGGCTCCGCCATTGGCGGAGCCGCTTTTTTGTATACCTGCGGCAGACGCCGCCGGTGCATAGTTCCTAAGAAAACCAACGTAAAGGAGAACAAAACCATGAAAAAGAAAGTAGTTGCAATGTTTTTAGCCGCTGTGATGGCGTTGAGCCTGGTGGCCTGCGGCAGCAAGAGCGATAACGGCGGCAGCGGCGATGCCAGCGGCACCGAGACCATTAAGCTGGGCGGCGTCGGCCCCCTGACCGGCGGCTATGCCAACTATGGTCTGTCCGTGCAGCACGGCGCGGAGTTAGCCGTCAAGGAGATCAACGCCGCCGGCGGCGTGAACGGCAAGCAGCTGGAGCTGAGCTTCCAGGACTCTCAGGGCGACCCGGAGAGCGCCGTGGCGGCCTACGGCAAGCTGATGGACTGGGGCATGAACGTCAGTCTGGGCGCGGTGCTGTCCGGTGAGACGGCCTCCGTGGTGGCGGCGGCCAAAGCCGACGACGTGCTGGTGATGGAGACCACCGGCTCCGCCGACAAGTGTATCGACGGCAACGGCAAGGCGTTCCGTATCTGCTTCTACGATTCCTATCAGGGCACCGCGGCAGCGGACTACCTCACCGACAACGCCCTGGCCACCGAGGTAGGCGTGTTCTATCAGAGCGACAACGACTACTCTGTGGGTCTGTACAATGCCTTCGTGGCCGAGTGCCAGAACACCGGCGTGACCATCAAGGAGACGCAGACCTTCACCACCGCCACCAGCACCGACTTCTCCACCCAGGTGAACGCCCTTGCTTCCTCCGGCGTGAAGGTCGTGTTCATCCCCATCTACGCAGAGGAGGCCTCCACCTTCCTGACCCAGGCCAAGGGTAAGTTTGCCGACGATGTGTACTTCTTCGGCGCTGACGGTCTGGACGGCATCCTGGGCAAGGTGAGCCAGGATGTGACCATCGCGGATAACGTGCTGATGATGACCCCCTTCGCCGCGGATTCCGCCGACCCCAAGGTCCAGGCCTTTGTCAAGGCGTATGAGGAGGCCTACGGCGCTACTCCTGACCAGTTCGCCGCGGATGCCTATGACGCTGTGTACACCGTCAAGGCCGCTGTGGAGGCCGCCAACGGCAGCACCTCCGGCACTGACCTGGCCGCTGTGATGCCCACCATCACCGTGGAAGGCGTGACCGGCACTATGACCTGGAGTGCCGACGGCAACACCAACAAGGCCGCCAGCGCCATCCTCTACAAAAACGGCGTGGGCACCCTGTTCGGTCAGGACAACGCCAATGACGCCGCCGGCGCGGAGAGCGGGGACGCTGCGGATACCGCGGCCGACGCGGAGGCGTAAGCAAGTAAGCTACCTATCTTCCTCACAATAAGCCCATACGCCCTCCCGGCGCTGCGCCGGGAGGGCGGAACGGGCGCCATGCAAAGGAATGACGACTATGACGAATTTGATACAAACATTGATAAGCGGGCTGAGCCTGGGGAGCATCTACGCGCTGATCGCGCTGGGCTACACCATGGTCTACGGTATCGCCAAAATGCTGAACTTCGCCCACGGCGACGTGATCATGGTGGGCGCATACAGCGGCATTGTGGCGGTGGCGCAGCTGGGACTGTCCCCGTGGGTGACGGTGATCGTCAGCATCGTGGTATGCGCGGTGTTGGGCGTGGTCATTGAGTTCTGCGCCTATAAGCCCCTGCGGCAGGCGGCACCGCTGAGTGTGCTCATCACGGCCATCGGCGTCAGCTATCTTTTGCAGAACGCGGCGCTGCTGCTCTTCGGCTCGCAGCAGATGGCCTACCCCACATTGGTAAAGCTGGGCAGCTTCTCCGTGGGCGGCGTGCAGGTGGACGGCATCACCGTGCTGACGCTGGCGGTGACAGCGGTGCTGATGGCAGCGCTGACGCTGTTCATCGACAAAACGAAGCTGGGCAAAGCCATGCGGGCCGTGTCCGAGGACAAGGACGCCGCCACGCTGATGGGCATCAGCGTGGACAGGACCATCACGCTGACGTTTGCCATCGGCTCGGCGCTGGCGGCCTTCGCCAGTATGTTCTACGGCATGACCTATGTGTACATCAAGCCCACCACCGGCGCCATGCCCGGCATCAAGGCCTTTACGGCGGCGGTATTCGGCGGTATCGGCTCCATCCCCGGCGCCATGCTGGGCGGCATACTGCTGGGCCTGATCGAGCAGATGTCCAAGACGTATATCTCTACCCTGTGGGCGGACGCCATCGTGTTCGCCGTGCTGGTGGTCGTGCTGGTGGTCAAGCCCACGGGCCTGCTGGGCAAGCCCATGCAGGAGAAGGTGTGAGGTGAAGGAAATGCAGCTGACACAGAAAAAAAGACAGCGCACGGACCTGCTGACCCTGGCGGCGGTGGCCGCACTGTTTGTGGTAATGGCGGCGCTGCTGTATACCGGGCACCTGACCCGGCAGGTGACCAATATGCTGATCCCCACGGCGGTGTATATCGTCATGGCGGTGTCGCTGAACCTGGTGGTGGGCCTGCTGGGCGAGCTGAGCCTGGGCCACGCGGGGTTCATGTCCGTGGGACTGTTCTCCGGGTGTCTGGTGGCGATCGCGCTGCACACCACCGCCCTGCCGCTGGGCGTGCGCCTGCCGGTGAGTATGCTGGCGGGCGGCCTGATGGCGGCGGTCTTCGGACTGCTGGTGGGACTGCCGGCCCTGCGGCTGCGGGGCGACTATCTGGCCATCGTGACGCTGGCCTGCGGCGAGATCATCAAGAACATCATCACAAACCTGAACATCACCGGCGGCGCGCTGGGTCTGGACACCTCCTCCATCTACGCCGGGGCGAAGGACCTTCTCCCCTACGGCGCGGTGCTGGTGCTGCTGACGGTGGCGGTGATGCTGAACCTGAAGCGGTCCAAGTACGGCCGGGCCATCATGGCCATCCGGGACAACCGCATCGCGGCGGAGTCCGTGGGATTGAACGTCACATGGTACAAGCTGGCGGTGTTCGTCATCGCAGCGTTCTTCGCAGGCTGTGCCGGCGTGCTGTACGGCCACTCACTGGCCAACATCAAGGCGGCTGCCTTTGATTACAATATGTCCATCGAGATCCTGGTCATCGTGGTGCTGGGCGGCATGGGCAGCGTGCCGGGCTCCGTGATCTCGGCCATCGTGCTGACGGTGCTGCCGGAGGCGCTGCGCGAGGTGGCGGACTACCGTATGCTGGTGTATGCCATCGTGCTGATCCTGGTGATGCAGGCCACGAACAACCCCACGATGAAGCGGTTTTTTGCCTCTGCTAAGGAAAAACTGACCCCCGGGCGAAAGGAGCGTGCGGCGCTGTGACGACGAAAACGAAATTGGTGAAGCGCCAGTCCTCCGTGCTGCTGCCGGAACGGGACATCGACAAGTCCCCGGTGCTGGAGTGCGTGGGGCTGGGCGTGACCTTCGGCGGGCTGAAGGCGGTGGAGGACTTCGATCTGACCATCGGCCTGACGGAGATCGCGGGGCTGATCGGCCCCAACGGCGCGGGCAAGACCACGGTGTTCAACCTGCTGACGAAGGTGTATCAGCCCACAGCGGGCGCTATCCTGCTGGATGGCAAGGACACCCACAGCATGACCACCGCACAGGTAAACAAGGCCGGCATCGCCCGGACGTTCCAGAACATCCGGCTGTTCAATGATCTGACGGTGGCGGAGAACCTGATGGTGGCCATGAACGACTCGGTGCGCTACGGGCTGGCGGGCAGTATCCTGCATTTCCCCAGGTATGCGCGGGAGGAGCACATCGCCCGGGAACGGACGGAGGAGCTGCTGAGCATCTTCCACATGGAGAGTCATGCCGATGAACGGGCGGGCTCGCTGCCCTACGGCGCGCAGCGGCGGCTGGAGATCCTGCGGGCGCTGGCATCGAACCCGTGTCTGCTGCTGCTGGACGAGCCGGCGGCGGGCATGAACCCGTCGGAGACGGCGGAGCTAATGGAGAACATCCGAAAGATACGGGATACGTTCCAGATCGCGGTGCTGCTGATCGAGCACGACATGAACCTGGTGATGAACATCTGCGAGGGTATCTGCGTGCTGAACTTCGGGCACATCATCGCCAAGGGCACGCCGGCGGACATCCAGGCGGACCCGGCGGTCATTGAAGCGTATCTGGGACGGAAGAAGGAGGCGAGCGCATGAGCAGCGTGCTGCAGGTGGAGAACATCAATGTGTACTACGGCAGCATCCACGCGGTGAAGGACGTGTCCTTCCACGTGGAGCAGGGCGAGGTGGTGACGCTGATCGGCGCCAACGGCGCGGGCAAATCCACCACGCTGAACACCGTGGCAGGGCTGCTCCGCAGCCGCACGGGAAGCGTGCGCTTTATGGACGAGGAGCTGCGGCACGTGCCCAGCCACAAGCTGGTGGGGCGCGGCATGGCTCTTGTGCCGGAGGGACGGCGCATTTTCCAGCACATGACGGTGCAGGAAAACCTGGACATGGGCGGCTATTGCCGGAGCGGCGACCTGAACGCAGACATCGAGAGCGTGTACGAGCGCTTCCCGCGGCTGAAGGAACGGCGGAAGCAGGTGGCCGGGACGCTGTCCGGCGGCGAGCAGCAGATGCTGGCCATGGGTCGGGCGCTGATGAGCCATCCCAAGCTGCTGATGCTGGACGAGCCGTCTATGGGTCTGGCGCCGCTGCTGGTGGAGCAGATATTCGACATCATTCGACAGCTGCACGCCGACGGCACCACTATTCTTCTGGTGGAGCAGAACGCACAGGCGGCGCTGGCGGTGGCCGACCGGGGCTATGTGCTGGAAACGGGGCGCATCGTCACGGAGGGCACCGGCGCAGCGCTGCTGGAGAGCGACGCCATCAAGAAGGCGTATCTGGGCGGATAAGCATATGAAAAAAGACCGGCGGGTGCCGGTCTTTTTTTACGCCGTCAGATATAAGAAAGCTTTATAGGATAACGGGCATTTACGCTTCGCAGGGGCAAAGCGGGCGGGTATAATGGTATTCATAAATATACAGCACTTTGAAGGGCTAAAGGAGGGATGGTATGGCACGGTATGCGCCGGACCCAGCGCAGCGGGTGACGGTATTTCTGGGCGAGGCCGGGTGCGGCAAATCTGAGCTGGCGGTGCAGTGGGCGCTGACGGCGGCGGAGCGTGGACGGGATGTGCATTTCTTCGATCTGGACCAGACAAAGCCACTGCTGCGGTCAAGGGACGCGGCGGCCCTTTTGGAGGGCGCGGGGGTGACGGTGCACTTCGAGCAGCAGTGTGCCGACGCGCCCACGCAGGTGGGCGGACTGGTGCCGCTGCTGCTGGACAAGAGCAAGAGCGTCATTCTGGACGTGGGCGGAAACGACACGGGTGCGCGGCTCATCGGCGGATACGCACACCTGCTGAAGAGTGCGGACGCATGGTTCGTGGTAAACCCGTACCGGCCCTGGTCGGGGACGGTGGAGCACATCGACGGGACCCTGAGCGCCGTGCTGAAGGCGGCGCGGCTGGGCCTGCCGCGTTTTTTGCTGAACCCCACGCTGGGCATCGGCACCACGGCGGAGGAATTCTTAGTGGGTGTGGAGCAGGGGCTCCGGCTGCTGACGCCCTATGTAAAGGTGGAGGCGGCGGCGGTGTCGGAAACGCTGCTGCCGGAGGTCGAGGGCCGGACGGAGCTGCCGCTGCTGCCACTCACACCGCGAATGACTGTCCCGGAGACGGGACTTGATGAAGGATAAGGAGGCATTGAAATGGCGCAAGTCACCATCCGCGCGGAGAGCTGCAAGAGCTGCGGCTACTGCGTGAAGTTCTGTCCCAAGGGCGTGCT
>ERZ1026854.2512-NODE-2512-length-10375-cov-6.933236_pt1 | contig 10375 bp, 9 predicted proteins | sample MGYA00380157_ERZ1026854 | MGnify/ENA primary metagenome ERZ1026854 (study PRJEB33269, sample SAMEA4719793) | human gut metagenome | biome: human-associated habitat; feature: organic feature; material: feces | place: Cameroon | collected 2013-10 ...
TATTAAAACGATGCAAAGGTAAGTATTTTTTTAATACGTTGTTCTTTTTTTTGTGACTTTTTTTAGGGCCTTTTTGTAACTATTTTGTAAACCGCTAATTATCAGCAACTTACAAACTGCTAACAAAGGTTAAAGTTTTTCGCGTGCTCGGCAACAGCCATTTTTTAACACTTTTAGCGCTTTTTCTTTGCATCTACCTTACAGTTCAATAACCTGCCCATCATAGCCAAACTGGAAACCTTTCGGCAGTCGTTTGTTGGCAGCATTATGTAAGCCTATGTCATGTGTCATGTGGGTAAAGTACACTTTCTCGGCTCCTATCCTCATCGCAAAGCGGATAGCATCGTCCACCAGTTGATGGCTGTGATGCGGTTTGTCGAATCTCAGAGCATTGACAACGAGCACTTCCAAGCCTTTCAGGTAAGACAGTTCCTCGTCAGGTATGGTTTTCATGTCCGTGATATAAGCAAACTTGCCAAAACGGAACCCGAGGATAGGCATCTTGTCGTGCATCACCCGAATAGGCATCCATTCTATATCACCTATTTTATATATATGATGGGGCTCGATGGTATGCAACTGTAGTTTGGGAGCACCAGGATACAGTTCCTCGGAAGAAGCAGGAAAACAATATGGCATGGTGACAGGCAGCGATTTCGTCACACCTTTATCACCATAGATATTGATATCCCCATATTTGCAGAAAGGACGCAGGTCATCTATTCCCCCTACATGGTCGTAGTGTTTATGGGTAATCAGCACCCCGTCAATTTTTCTGAAAGGCACTCTGAGCATCTGCTGCCTGATATCCGGGCCGGCATCTATCAGCAGTCGGGTGCTCTCAGTCTCTATCATGGCAGCACTTCGCAGCCTCTTGTCCTTAGGATCGGTACTGCGACACACGTCACACTCACAACCCAAGGCGGGTACTCCACCCGAAGTACCCGTCCCCAATAGTGTTACCTTCAACATATTTTATTTGTGTATTCTTCAGAATATATTCACTTCGGGATAGATGTCTATACCGAACTTGTTTTTCACATCCTTTTGTATCGTACGACAAAGCGTCACCACTTCCGCTCCCGTAGCTCCGCCACGGTTTACCAATACCAGTGCCTGTTTGTCGTGCACTCCCGCATGTCCAAGACTCTTGCCTTTCCAGCCACACTGATCAATCATCCATCCTGCCGGTATCTTCTCACGCTCGGCATCTATGGTATAATGAGGCATTCCCGGATACAGGGCAGCCAACTCGTCATACTTGTCTTTGCCCACAATAGGGTTCATAAAGAAACTGCCGGCATTGCCCTGCACATCAGGATCGGGCAGTTTGGCTCGGCGTATCTCTATAATCACCTGGCGCAACTCCTCTGCCGTAGGTTTTTCTATACCTTTGGCTGCCAGAGAGGAATTAATATTGCCATATTCGAGCGAAGGAACGAAAGTACGCGAAAGCTCATATACCACGTGCGTGATAAGATACTTGTTGTGCCATTCGTGCTTGAATCTGCTCTGTCGGTAACCATATCCGCAGTCTTCGTTCGACAGCCAAACCACTTTTCCTGTGGCTATCTCTACCGCTTCTACCTTATATATAATATCCTTGGCCTCTGCCCCGTAGGCGCCAATATTCTGCACTGCACTGGCACCCACCTCACCAGGAATAAGCGAAAGATTCTCAGCTCCATGGTATCCATGCTTCACGGCATAGGCCACCACATCATCAAACACCTCACCGCTGCCACATTCCAAGAACACCCTGTCGTCCTCTTCGGCAACAACGCGAACACCAAGAATGGCAGAGTGAAGCACTGTTCCCGGGTAATCCTGCGTAAGCAGCAGGTTGCTGCCACCGCCCAAGAGCAGCAAAGGTTCATCTGCCTCACTCAAGGATGCGACTATCTGCTGAGCCTCTTCTACAGAAGCATATTCCACAAATCGACGGCAACAGGCATCAATACCAAATGTGTTGTGCCCCAACAAACTGTAATTTCTTATATCTTTCATTCCTATATACCTTATTATATATAAAGAGGTGTATTCTCTACTACATATTCAGCTTCATCAGCATCCACTTGCCCTTCACACGACGGAAGGTAAGCTGAGTCTCCATTCCGTTGGCAATACCTCTGATAACAAATATCTTCTGGCTGCTCTCCGTATATTTCTGTCCGTAAATGATGTTGTATATCATTCCGTTAGGCAACTTGGGAGCAAAGGCTGGCCATGTTTCCGGTTCTATGTCGCCCGTCATCGTGCTGAAGTCATCATCAGGATCAGGACCAACAAACTTCACAGGATTGTGCAGATGCTGCGACTGGAAGGTGGAATCCGACGCAAAAGATCCATAAAACTTCAGGAAACTGGCATTCATATTGGCATACATCGGCTTGTAGTTCATCGATGTCATCATCCATTGACCATTAATACGATTGAACAGAAACTGCTGCACCATCTTCGTTCTGAAGAACACTTTCTCTACCACGACATGATCGATAGTAGTATCCTTTACAAGATTCATCTGGCGCTGGTTGTCAAATATCAGCGTATAGTAATCCTGTCGCATAAAGAAATGCTCCATTCTCCAATGACGCTTGTCAATGGTCTCCACCACCTTGTCGTGTCGATAGACTGGCAAGGGGAACTGTACACGTTTCAACTGAAGCTTTCGGTTGGCGGCAAAATTAAAGATAAAGTCATCAAACAACTCATCAGCCGCCTTGGGCATAGGAGTTTCCTCTATCAGCGCCTCTGTTGAGTCCATAGCCTGTGTGTCTGCCACTAAGGTGTCAGTATTTGCGGAATCTGCAACAGCAGCCGGCTTTTTGTCAGAACATCCTGTTGCAGAAAATCCAATGATGGTCAGTGCCGCCATGAAGACGGCAATAAAAGAAAGTTTTTTCATAAACCAACCTGTTTTTCTCAAATTTTTGCATGCAAAAGTACACATTTCTTTTGAGATATTTCATATTTTAACCGAAAAATGTTATCTTTGCACACAAATTAGACTTAATTAAGTTAGAAATATGTTATTAGAGAAAATAGAAGGACTCTTGAAGGAAGTCAGCGCACTGACAGCAAAGAATGCCGAAGAGGTGGAGCAGCTTCGCATCAAGTACCTAAGCAAGAAGGGCGAGATCAATGCCCTTATGGCAGACTTCCGTACAGTGGCTGCCGATCAGAAAAAGGCTATCGGCGTTAAAATCAATGAGTTGAAGCAGGTTGCCCAAAACAAGATCAACGGTTTGAAGGAGCAGCTCGAAGAGGCTGAAGCCTCAAGCGACGACATCGACTTGACCCGTACAGCCTACCCTGTAGCATTGGGAACCCGCCATCCTCTTACGATTGTCAAAAATCAAATCATAGACATCTTCTCTCGTATGGGCTTCACGCTCTATCACGGACCTGAGGTTGACGACGACAAGCACGTGTTCACCATGCTTAACTTTGCAGCCGACCATCCTGCCCGCGATATGCAAGACACCTTCTTTATCGAGCAGAGCGACCCCAATGATGTCACCAAGAACATCCTCCTGCGCAGCCATACCTCTGGCGACGAGGCTCACTATATGGAGACTCACGAGCCTCCTATCCGTGTACTCTGCCCAGGTCGAGTATATCGCAACGAGGCCATCAGCGCCCGTGCCCACTGCTTCTTCCATCAGGTAGAAGGCTTATATGTTGACAAGAACGTAAGTTTTACCGACTTGAAGCAGGTGCTTCTTACCTTTGCCCGCGAGATGTTCGGTGCCGACACCAAGATACGTTTGCGTCCAAGTTACTTCCCCTTCACTGAGCCAAGTGCCGAGATGGACATCTCATGCAACATCTGTGGCGGCAAGGGATGCAACTTCTGCAAGCATACTGGTTGGGTAGAGATTTTAGGATGCGGTATGGTAGATCCACACGACCTTGATGCCTGCGGCATCGACAGCAATGTCTATACCGGCTATGCCTTCGGTATGGGTGTAGAGCGCATCACCAACCTGAAATATCGCGTCAGCGACCTTCGTCTCTTCTCTGAGAACGATACCCGCTTCCTCCGCGAATTTGAATCTGCAAAATAACAACAAACTATATCCACTCAATAGCCTCGGCATTCCCGAGGCTATTTTATTTATCCCCTCCCTCACCGCCATCAACACTTATCTCAAGTGGAAAAACATACTTTTTCGAGATTTATACTTTTTCGACTGCAAACCGCTGCTGCCATTAGGCAACAGAATAAGAAAAACAACAAGCGGGAGACTCATGAATAATTATTCATAAATATTATAACCTTAGCTGAGTTGAAAAAATCACCCAGTTGGGAAAAAATATTTTTCCAGTTGACCGACGACTTTTTCATAGTTATATAATTATTTTTTAGCAATTATCGTATAATTATACTGTATAAGCATACACATACACAGCTGACTAAGAATGCCCTTTCATCCATGTGCATTTAATGAAAGAACAAAAAAAAGGTTTGTCTCACGACAAACCAAATTTCCGAAACGTCGCATAAGCGCACCTTTTCTCGTCAAGGCAGAGGGAAAGCCAAACTTTACTCTGCTCATTTGACTTAACGAAAACGTTCCTATATTATATCAAAAACCTAATTTATTATATTACCTTTAAAAAACACTGCTAAAAACTATTCGAATGTACTTATCCTGACGTCTGGTATTGTTTACATTTACTGGTGCAAAATTATAGTAAATACCAGTAAATGATCCAAAACAACAATGATTTTTCCTCTTTTTGCCATGCAAACGTTTGCATTTTGCAACGTACCAAACTTTCGCAGGATTCAGTAATGTATTGAACCCAGCGAAAGTTCTACACCTTATTATATATATAGCGCGTGAATCACAACACGTTTCTGTCTGCACAGCAGGAAAAACTATTGGCACAGAATAATAGTTTGCATTATAAGTCTGCAAGATGTCGCTCTACGGGAATGCCACGGTTCTTGTCCTCATTATCTTTATTGATGTCAATCCAGTTTCGCAGGATATCCATGGCAGTGCGGGTGGCATGACGAAGACTGTCTCCGTCTCTCAACCTTCCTACAATGATGCTCGAAAAAATGTCGCCAGTACCAGGAAACTGCACCGGTATTTCCTCATAAGGGAGCAGGAAATGCTCATCAGTAAAGTGATTGTAGCCCACCACGGCATGTTGTTGGTCGACAATGCAGGTGGTGATGAGGACCGACTGTGAGCCAAGTGCACGCAACTTGTCGACAAGGGCATAAGCCTCAGCTACGGTCATTCCCTCCTCCTTATAAGGCACATCAGCCAAAAGACAAGCCTCAGTGTAGTTGGGAAAACAAAGATGTGCCACACCCAGCATCTCCTGCATACATCGCACGGTACCCTCGTTTGCACCAGAATAAAGGCGACCATAGTCGCCCATCACTGGGTCTACAAATATCTCAGTACCCTGTTCTGCCTGCTCACGACAGTAATGCGCCACCATCTTGGCTTGCACCTCAGAGGCAAGGAAGCCTGTGGTGATGGCATCGAAATGAATTCCCAACTCGTCCCACTTCTGCATAGCGTCCTTCATATACGAGGTACTTTCCATCACGGCATACTTTCCATAAGGAAAGGTATTGCTGATCAGCATGGTGGGAAGATTGAACACATCGTGACCCATATAGGAAAGGATGGGCATCTGTACAGCTGCCGACACCTTGCCATAACCACACATATCGCTAATAATCAGAATATTGCTTTTTGCTTTCATCGTATATATATGCTGATTAATAGCTGGCTGTACACTTGATACCCAACGCCTCCACTCGCGCCTTGATGGCATCGAGCTCTCCGTGAGTAGCCTTTGCCAAAAGCTTGTCGGGTGTCTCGCGGTCGATGGTGTAAACCATTACCTTTTCGGGCTGGATGTCCTTGACTGCCTCCAACCAGGGTGCCACATAGTGCTCACTCACATTGTCGGTTCCGTCGCCATGCATGAACATGGTCTGGATGATAACATGTCCATTAAACATCTTGAGATAACGGATGACATCCTCCACATCGTAAGCAGGCTGCTGCGGACGGTCTACCTTGCGGATATAGTCCATATCCACGGTATCGAGCTTCAGAATGTTGTTCTCCACCAACATCAGAGCCTCCCGCACCTCAGCCTTATAGATATAGGTGGCATTGCTCAGCACCGACACTTGTACCTTGGGAAAATACTTGTCGCGCAGCGCTATGGTATCCTTGATGATGCCCAGGAAATCGGGATGACCTGTAGGCTCACCATTACCGGCAAAGGTCATGTCGTCGAGGGGTTCGTTGTTGGCCTTGCGCTGTGCCAGTACCTGCTCAAGGGCTGTGCGTACTTCCTCACGTGTGGGGCGCTTCTTGTGAGGACGGAAGTCGGCATTGAAGCCGCATTCGCAATACAGACAGTCGAAAGAACATACCTTGCCATCAGAAGGCATGAGGTTGATACCCAACGACACTCCCAAACGGCGGGAGTTGACGGGACCAAATATAGGTGACGGATAAATAATTGTTGACATAATAATATCGAATTTCTTAATGTTGTAATACCTATTCTGAAATCTGGCTGCAAAATTACGAAAAAAATACGAGACATGCATCATAATAAAAAGCCTTTTTCTGCGTTTTATGAATAATGAAACGTTTCTTTCTAATATTCACGATAATGACTGTCGCCGCCATACAGGCTGTGGCTCAAAGTTTTACACTCCAGGGAAGAGTGACCGACCAGGACATGAATCCCGTGGAACTGGCTACTGTGTCGGTAGCCAAGCAGGGCAAGATTGCCTTCACATCACTCAAGGGTGAATTCTCCATGCAGCTCATGTCGGCAGACAGTGTGGTGGTGAAGTTCTCGATGATAGGCTACAAGACCAAGACCCGCGTGCTGCGACGTCCAAGGGGAAAGCAGACTCTGCAGGTGGTGCTGTATACCGAAGAGAATGTGATAGACGAGGTGCAGGTGACGGGCGAGAAGATTCAGACCAGTCAGACACAGGAACTGAAGACCAAAGATGCCAAGATGGCACCTTCTGCCAGTGGCAATGCGGTGGAGAACCTCATCCAGCAACAGGCAGGTGTGAGCACCCACAGCGAACTGTCATCACAATACAATGTGCGAGGCGGTGCCTTCGACGAGAACTCTGTATATATTAATAATGTGGAAGTGTTCCGTCCGTTCCTGGTACGAAGCGGACAGCAAGAGGGACTTTCGGTCATCAACCCCTATATGGTAGACAAGATAGGCTTCTCAACAGGAGGCTATGCTGCCAAATATGGAGACAAGATGAGCTCGGCTCTCGATATCACCTACAAGACCCTGAAGCCCAAGGCTGGCAAAAAACAGATTATGGAAGGAAGCCTGGCTGCCAGTCTGTTGGGTGCCGATGCATACATCGGATTGGGAACCAAGAAACTGTCGTGGCTCAACAGCGTGAGATACAAGACCAACTCTTATCTGCTGGGATCGATGGAGACCAAGGGCGAGTACAAACCAAAATACCTCGACTACCAGACCTATCTGAGCTATGCTCCCAACAAGAGATGGAAACTCGACCTCATAGGCTACATATCCGACAACCATTACGACTTTGAGCCCGAAAACAGAGAGACCACCTTTGGTACAATGGAGAACGTGAAAAGCTTCAAGGTGTATTTTGACGGACACGAGAAAGACCGCTTCATCACCTACTTAGGAACTCTTGGCATCACACGCAACTTTGGCGAAAAGACCAACCTGTCGCTGATAGGAAGTGCCTTCTATACCAAGGAACAGGAGAAATACGACATTCAGAGCCAGTACTGGCTCGACCAGACCGAGACGAGTGAGAACCTGGGTGTGGGCACCTACTTTGAGCATGCACGCAACTATCTGACAGCCCGTGTACTGAGTGCCAAGCTGATGCTCAGACACAAGGCGCAGCACCACGAGATGGAAGCTGCCTTCACCTATAAGAAAGAGCACATATCGGAAAACTCCGTGGAATACGAAATGCGCGACAGCGCTGGCTACAGCGTGCCACATACAGGAAAAGACCTGATGATGATCTACTCGCTCAAAGCCCGCAACACCCTTGACGCCCACCGCATAGAGGCATATCTGCAAGACACCTACCGCTTTGCCAGCAAGGGAGGACATACACATTTCACCCTCAACTATGGCGTACGCCTGAGCCAATGGAGCTTCAACAAGGAAACCATCCTCAGTCCACGCATCTCGCTGGGCATCATTCCTGCCTATAGCGAGAACACCACCATCCGTCTGGCTGCAGGTCTCTACTATCAGGCACCATTCTTCAAGGAGTTGAGAGACACTTCTACCGTCAACGGAATGACCATCGCCTCGCTCAACCAGAAGATAAAGAGCCAGCGAAGCATCCACTTCATAGCAGGCTACGACTACCGTTTCCGCATGGGCAACCAGCGATTCAAGTTCTCGGCAGAAGCCTACTACAAGGCATTGAGCAATCTGGTGCCCTATTCTGTCAACAACGTGAAGGTGACCTACTATGGCAACAATGAGGCAAGCGGACATGCAGCCGGACTCGACCTCAAACTCTACGGCGAGTTCGTGCCAGGCACCGACTCTTGGATCAGCCTTTCCATCATGAATACCAAGATGAAGTTGGGCGGCAAGTCCATCCCATTGCCTACCGACCAGCGGTACGCCATGAACCTCTTCTTCACCGACTACTTCCCCGGAAGTGACCGATGGCGCATGTCACTCAAGTTGGCCTTCGCCGACGGACTGCCTTTCTCGGCTCCTCACCGCGAACTGGAAACCAACACCTTCAGGGCCACCTCATACCGAAGAGCAGACATCGGTATGAGCTACCTGCTCTACGACAACACCAAGCGAACCAAGAAGTCGTTCCTCAAGGATATATGGCTGGGCGTAGACTGTCTCAACCTCTTCGGAATCGACAATGTGAACAGCTACTACTGGGTAACAGATGTGACCAATCAGCAGTATGCCGTGCCCAACTATCTGACAGGAAGACAGATAAATGGACGTATTTTAATAGAATTCTAAATATTTAACCGTAGATAGCGCGCTATCTGCGGTTTTTTTCGTATCTTTGCCACCGATTTATGCGCATCTGTCGCCTATATCCACTATAAAAGAAAAGAAAACTATACATAATAATTAATTATGAGCAAACAAATAGAAAAGATTAAGGAGCTGATCGCCAAGCGCGAACAGGCTCGTCTTGGCGGTGGCGAGAAAGCCATCGAGAAGCAGCATGCACGTGGCAAATATACAGCTCGTGAGCGTATCGAAATGCTGGTAGATGCCGGCAGCTTCGAGGAGTATGACATGTTCAAGTTGCACCGCTGCACCAACTTCGGTATGGAGAAGAAGCAGTATCTTGGCGACGGTGTGGTTGCAGGTAGTGCTACTATCGCTGGCCGCCTGGTATATGTATATGCTCAGGACTTCACCGTAAACGGTGGTTCGCTTTCTGAGACTATGGCACAGAAGATATGCAAGGTGATGGACATGGCTATGACCATGGGTGCCCCTGTTATCTGTATGAACGACTCTGGTGGTGCACGTATTCAGGAAGGTATCTGCGCACTCGCCGGCTATGGCGAGATCTTCGAGCGCAACATCCTTGCTTCGGGTGTTATCCCACAGATCTCAGCCATCATGGGCCCTTGCGCCGGTGGTGCCGTTTACTCTCCAGGTTTGACCGACTTCATCATCATGAAGGAGCAGACATCTTACATGTTCCTGACAGGTCCTAAGGTGGTTAAGACCGTAACAGGTGAGGATATCGACGCAGAGCACCTCGGTGGTGCTTCGGTTCATGCTACTAAGAGTGGTGTAACCCACTTCGCTGCTAAGACAGAGGAAGAGGCCATCGAAATGATCAAGAGCCTGCTCTCTTACATCCCAAGCAACAACACTGAGGAGGCTCCACGTGTAGAGTGCACCGACCCTATCGACCGCATGGACGATTCTCTGAACGAGATTATCCCAGAGGATCCTAACCAGGCATACGATATGTATAAGGTAATTGGCGCTGTGACCGACAACGGCGAGTTCTTCGAGGTTCAGCCTAAGTTTGCCAAGAACATCATCACTGGTTTCGCCCGCTTCAATGGTCAGAGTGTAGGTATCGTAGCTAACCAGCCATCAGCATACGCTGGCGTACTCGATGTGAATGCCAGTCGCAAGGCTGCTCGCTTCGTTCGTTTCTGCGATGCTTTCAATATCCCTATCGTATCTCTCGTAGACGTACCAGGCTTCTTGCCAGGTACAGGTCAGGAGTACAATGCTGTCATCCTTCACGGAGCACAGTTGCTCTATGCTTACGGTGAGGCTACCGTGCCAAAGATTACTATCACATTGCGTAAGAGCTATGGTGGTAGCC
>ERZ1026854.2513-NODE-2513-length-10373-cov-8.532661_pt1 | contig 10373 bp, 12 predicted proteins | sample MGYA00380157_ERZ1026854 | MGnify/ENA primary metagenome ERZ1026854 (study PRJEB33269, sample SAMEA4719793) | human gut metagenome | biome: human-associated habitat; feature: organic feature; material: feces | place: Cameroon | collected 2013-10 ...
ACCGAGATAACATAAGCTGTGCAAATGGATCTGAAATATCCTTATGGTCTATATCTAAAATAAGAAGAAACCTTTCGTAATCTTCAAGCCAAGCCCCGATGCCTGAAACTGATTTCTGGCTGATTCTGCATCATCAAAAGATACCCATGTACCCTTATGTGCATCATCTGTTCCTGTAGCTCCTCCTTTTCTCCAATTCTGTTTAATGGTTAATAGATGTTCTTACAAGCCATTCTTTATAGGCTTCAATCGGAATCAGAATTCTTGCTCCGATTCGTATTGTCGGAAATCCCGGTGTCTTTACCAGTTCATATGCCTTTGGCAGGCTGATTCCCATCTGTGCAGATAATTCCTGCACACTCATAGTTGTTTTCTCCATAAGATATTGCTCCTTCCGTAGAGTTGGTTATGTCCGTCTCTTCAATAATTGTTTCTCTGCTACCGCTCATGGCGGCTACCAGTCCCCGCAGTAACAAAGGCATGTTCATTGAGAACTGGATGAAATTGTCAAGGTACAAATCCGTTACAGCATTTTGTGTAACTTTTTATTGTTTTCATGAATATTTTAAGCTATAATGTAACCGAAGTCCAAAAACTGACGGTAACGCTAACGGTTATGAATTAACGATTGGAATGAGGTATGATATGCCATTAAACTGGAATGATGAAACGATTCCATCAGAAGCAGATAAAACAACGGATATATTAGGATTTAAAGAGGTCGGTGGTGTCGGTCAACTGATTTACCATCCTTTCCGATTCAAGAAATATGAACTTGATATTGATAAAAGCGATGATTATTGTGCAACACCATTTTGCCGTCCCGGATATGCCCCCATCTTTCCTAAAGAAGATTTTCTTTCCGGACTGGGACTGCTTACCAGCCTTTGCAATCTGGCAATGCAGATAAACAGCTTTGATAATAAAATTCCATATACGCAGCTCATCATGGAATGGTGTACAAATAATATGCATCCATATAATATTGATTTCATCTATTCTGAATTGAATGAATCGTTTGATATAAATAGCTTCGATGCAGAAATGGTAGAAAAAGACGGAACATTCGAGATTAACACCTTCTTAGATGACCTTGGAAAATTATATAATGCAGTCATGTTTTATATTGCTCTCGAAGGTGTCTGTATTGCCGATGACGAAGCTGCATATGATTTATCCAAAGAAGGAAAATACTTTGAGGGCTACTCTTTCTTTGATAAATATAAGCATCCTATCGTTGCAATACTGGATGACTTAGATTATGGGGAGGCAAAAGGAAATCTCTTAGAAGAAATGCGAATTGATAATGAGTACATTAAAAATCATCCGGCAGAAAAACCTCCAACCGGAGAATTTGCAACCACACCATATGACGATTACGATGAATTGCGGAATGCACTTATTGACATTATTCCGGAATTTACCATGAAATTAAAGGTAGATCCCCGCACTAACCGATTAGAATTTTCTACCGATATTAATTCCGTGTTTGATATTGCATGGCTGACACTTGCAAGAATGCTTTCCGAAGACCCTGCGCCAGAAGATAAAGGGAAATCAGATAATCGTCCAGAAGGCATTATGATTCGTTGTCGGAACTGTGGTAAATTCATAATCCGAAAGAGCAACCGACAGGAATTTTGTGATGCCGAAGAATGCCAGAAGGTTCGAAATGCCCGAAAGCAAAAAGCCTATCGTGAGCGAAAAGCCATTGAAAAGACTCAAAAAAGCAACAAAAATGCATATTAATTTATATGATTTGGCGAAAAAGCAAATAGATTATTGTATCTGATGTCAGCCAATTACATGCAATTATGTGCTATGATATTACATAAAATATGTTAAAGGACACCGGATCCCCCTATGCAATTTCGCGAACAAACGTGTGTGAGGGGACATCGGTCTTTAGGATGAAAAACTGCAGAGATTCATGCTCCCCCCTTACAGCAGTTTTCACATAAATACCGACCTTTATACAACCTTATAAATATTAGAGATTAAGGAGGACATAATATGTCAACAATAAATAGAACCACTCCAGACAATTGGAAAAAAGATACTGCTGCATCTGTCGATATGTATAATGAATGGTTTATGAATTTTGCACCAAAGACCTTTAGAGAAACAAGAGTTAACACCTCCAAAAGCGTTGAAGATGCATTACGTGTAACTGGTTACCTCAAAAAACTAACTCCTGAAACATTGAAAGAAAATCCCTATGTACTTCCTATTCTTAGAATGTCAACCTGTCCACCTATTGCAAGAGATAGACTGGTTGGATTATCGGGTGTTAGCAAAAGTTTGGTTCAAAACATGGAGGATACAACTAATCCACATATTTCTCCAAGAATGCCACAAAATCAACTTCAGCAAGAACTTTCTCAAATCATATCAACTATTACAAGAATGGTTGACCCCGATATTTTTGTTTGGCTTCCTGAAAACAGAGAACCTGTAGAAATTGAAATTAACCGTTCTTCTACTATTGTCGCCGATAGATTATGTGGTGCTGTTTCTGATCCAATAATACGAAATGCACAAGAAAAACGACAATTAGCAGCAATCGAACAATATCTTAATAACAAAGGTTATACTCCCGCAAAAACAAATGTAAAATTTAATGAAATGGTACCTGGAACATACTCATTTAGAACTAATGTACAAGTACAAGTAGGAACCGATTCTGACCAAACAGCAAATATTCCTGTAGATGTACTAATTTGCCCTCTCTCTGCAAAGAAGGGCGATTTACCTATTATGATAGAGGCGAAGTCTGCAGGCGATTATACTAATGTAAATAAACGTCGCAAAGAGGAAGCAACTAAAATGCAACAACTCAGAAATACCTATGGTAACAATGTGACATTTGTTCTGTTTTTATGCGGATATTTCGACTCCGCATACTTAGGTTATGAAGCAGCAGAAGGGATTGATTGGATATGGGAACATCGAATAACAGATATGGATCAATTAGGAATTTAGAAAAACAAAGAATTGAGTTTCAAAATCGTATTGATAGCAAAAATGATATTAAATACAGACGACATGAAGGACAATTTTCCACACCATTTGCGCTAGCAAAAGAAATTACAGAATACGCAATTCAACTAATTGACGATAACTATATATCTTTTTTGGAACCTGCTGTTGGCACGGGTGCTTTTATCTCTGCATTCCTTGATTCAATGGAAAAGAGTTCCAAAAAGATAACAAAAATTCTTGGCATTGAAAAAGATGCTGATTTTTATGAAGCAGCAACAACTCTATGGGGAAATGAATGTGTCATAAATAATGACTTTTTTAAAGAACCTGCTAATGCCTCATATAACTTACTAATATGCAACCCACCATATGTGCGTCATCAATACATGTCCAAAGAATATAAACAATTCTTAAAAGATATGTCAATTGATGAAATTGGATATGCTCCTTCCGGACTAGCTGGTTTATATTGCTATTTTTTACTTCATTCATTAAAATGGCTAACCCCTAATGCCATTTGTGGTTGGCTAATACCATGTGAATTTATGGATGTTAATTATGGAAAAAATATACGTGACTTCTTGTTAAAAGAGGTTACACTGTTACATATACATAAATACGGCTCTGAAGACAGCAAATTTGACGATGCCCTCGTATCCTCATGTGTTGTCTGGTTTAAAAACACTAAACCTCAAACTGATTACTCCATTAAGCTTACCTGTGGTGGAGCTTTATCATCGCCATTGTATACCAATAATGTGAATAGTGCATTTATGATTATAGAGGATAAATGGAATAAATTTTTCTCTGAATGTGCTTCAAATAATACATCCACCACCATTCGTTTAGGAGAACTATTTGATGTAAAAAGAGGTCTTGCTACAGGCGATAATAATTTCTTCATTTTCACTATGGATAAAATAACTGATAACAATTTAAGCATGGAATATTTTAAACCAATTTTACCTAGTCCTAGATATCTTAAAACTGATGAAATAGATAGGGATGACAATGGATATCCTGATATTGACCAACAACTATTCCTATTAGATTGTACATTATCAGAAGATGAACTTTCCAACCAGGACCCAGCATTACTTGATTATCTTAAATCTGGTGAAGAAACAACCGCTCAGAAGTACTTGTGTAAGAATCGTAAAAAATGGTATTTTCAAGAAAGAAGAAATATTCCACCCCTCCTTTGTTCTTATATGGGACGTGGTTCAAAAACAGGAAATGCATTTAGATTTATTTTGAATCATTCTGATGCTATTGCTACAAATTCATATTTGCTTTTGTATCCAACTGATTATCTTCTTTCTAAACTACAATTTGATAAACAATTAATTCATGATATATGGGTATCATTAAATTCTATATCCGACGATTACATTCGTCAGGAGGGTCGTGAGTATGGTGGTGGACTAAAGAAAATAGAGCCAAAAGAACTTGAAAATATATTAATTCCAATCAATATATAATAACAAAGCCACAATCCAAGCAATTACCTACCAACGATTGTGGCTTTTTATATTCAAAGTTTTGTATGTGTGCCATCGCTTAGTAGTCCCTTACTACTAAGAATTTCTCCCAACACGTTTGCATTATCCCGATTCCGCCCATGAGCCTTAGTAGTCGAAACCGTAGTAATTCCAAGGCTTTCTGCCATATTCTGCCCCGTGTTGCCCCAGTCTGCGAAGGTATGCATTATCATAAAACTGGAGTGCCGTGGCAGATGAATAGCACTCTAATCCTAATTTTCTCCTGTTCTGAATCGCCCTGTAATGCCGAGTTTTGCGTTGGTTTATCGACTTTTCCGGGCATCGTATTTTTACTGTTTAAAACTACACTTTTTGCAAAATACTTCAAAATTGTGCAATTCAATGCAATGTGTAGTAGTCAAATCGTAGTCAGTTAAGGGGGTTCAGACTACTGACGGGGGTGAGCATTAATAGGAATTGTTTTATATTAATGATTGCACATATCTAAGTAACTTTTCCATTAGTACTTTCCAATATTATTTCAACCAATCCTTCTATTGCTGAATTTAGGTGCTTGTCTTTATGAATAAAAATCTGCGAAAATATAGCAAAGTCATTTCCATCCCAATCAAGTCGCTTTAAAGAGCCATTTTCTATTTCTTCTTTGACTACCATATCCGGTATGAAAGCTACCCCTAATTAATTTATCGCAAACTGTTTTAATATGTCTTTTCTGCTTGTTTCTATTTCAATTTTAGGTATAATAGAATACTTTGCCAAATCTTGAATAAGCATCAGCCTAAAATTACAGCTATGTGAGGTAAGGAGCAATGGAATATTTTCCAAATCCGTCTCCTTAATATGATTTCTACTTGCAAGCGGATACTCTGGGCTTGCATAGAAACCTAATGTTTCAATTTTTTATGTAGCATAATCAATTCTGGTAATTCAATATAAGGATTCAAGGTATAAACCAAATCCAAAGATCCCTGTTTTAACATCGAAGGAAAGGAATCATGGGTAATAAATTGAAGTTGAATTTCTATTTTGGGAAATCTCTTTTTATATTCCAGTAGAATATAAGGTAGCGTGTTATAGCACAACGATTCAGAAACCCCTAACCTTATTATCCCTGTAGGATTTTTTGATTTCGGCACTTCCAGTAATATTTCTCTTTCAAGTTGTAACATCCTCTGTGCATATAGTAATAATCTTTCGCCCTCTAATGTTAAAACAATATTTTTCCCTAATCGTTCAAACAAAAGACAGTTCAACTTTCTGGTTTTATTATATTTTCCGCAATTACAGTCATTACCGGAACAATTAGCTTTTGGACAGTAAAAAGTGAAGAAATTGTTTCCTTATTAACAGATAATAATTATGGACTCAAAAACTTTTGTGATTATCCAGCAAAAATTTATTCAAAAGAAATGCAGTTAGTACTTACTTTTATTATACCTTATGCACTTACCGGATATTATCCTGTTGCAAACCTGCTTGAAAAAAATTTGCCACATTTATGGATTGCCCATATTTCACCTATTATTGCTTTAATCATAGCAATAATTGCATACAATTTTTGGCATATTGGAATAAAACATTACGGAAGCACCGGCGCATAAATGGTACACTATAGATAGATATTATCATCTTGATCAAATAGCAGAACCCCCGGCAGTTTTCCATACCGACTTCTGTATAAGAACCAAAGAAAATATATATTATTTCAATATCTATTAGGCTAGAAAGTTTATAAAATTACAGAAAACGGTCACACAAAATGTGTGACCGACTATATTATCCTTCTTTTCGTATGATATTTTTGCGGAAATCTCAAACAGGAAGTCGTGAACCGATTCTCCACAAATGAGCAATATACGAATTCCTCTTGTAAATATATTTCTTATTCTTCAATTACAAAGTTGCTTACATTCTTGCGGAGTTCTTCTGCCGAAGCCTCTGCTGTCTTAACACCTTTCATGACTTCTGCCGATCCGCCTGCAATAGAAACGGTTTTTTGCGCAATATTTGTTGTACCTGCTGCACTGTCATTTGATGCGGAGGTAATTCCTTCAATGGCCTCTGTAATATTGGAAATTGATGCTACCAATTCTTCTGAGGTTGCACTAAAATCCGATACCAGATCATTAATTTTAGATGCATCCATATTATAATCATCTGCCATTTTCTCAAAATCGTCAAAACTCTTCACAATATCTGTATCTACAAAATCCAACAGACGATTAGAGTCATTTGCAAGATTTGCTACTGCATTATCCACATTTTCCGTCACGGCCTGAATATTTGCCACGGCATCTTTAGACTGCTCTGCCAATACCCGGATTTCCTCTGCAACAACTGCAAATCCCTTTCCGGCCTCGCCAGCACGTGCTGCCTCAATGGATGCATTCAGTGCAAGCAGATTAGTCTGTCCGGTAATCGCAAGGATAGAATCAGCAAGCACGCCGATCTGTTCCACAACCTTTGCCTCTTCAAGTGCCTGCTCCAGCCTTCCCCTGATTTCTCCGAGCATCGTCTGAACTTTCTGTCGATTCTCCACCGTTGCTTCCTTCGTCTGTGCTGCCCTCTTATGAACTTCTTCTGCTTCTGTAGCCCCATCCTGTGCACGTATCGCAATCTCTTTCGCTGCATCATCAATCTGCTGAGTCATACTGTTGATCTGTTCTGTCGATGCGGCAGTTTCTTCAGTACTTGCAGCAAGCTGCTCGGTTGTCGCAGACACATCCTCAATTTCCCCATTCAGATTTGATATACTGCTATCCATCGCTTCCACAACTGTATCAATATTTGCTGCCTCTATCTTTACCTGGGAAAGCAATCCGCATATTGATTCCCTCATTGTCTCAAGTGTTCCTGCTAGCTGTCCGAAATCATCTTTCCGTTTCATCATATTGTCCTGCATTCTATGCGCAAAATTACCACCTGCAATCACTTCAATCTCTGCTACAACTTTCTTTAGTGACTTTGTAATATCCTGTGCGATCATGAAAACAAGCACTGCAACAACCACAAGCATTACAACACATGCCCCAATCAGTGTGATTGCCTTTTTCATTGCATAGCTGGAAAATACCTTGTCCTGCTTTTCAATGGCAGTATCAATATAATCGGTATAATTTCCTGTACCGACCACCCAGTCAAATGGTTCAAAATACTCACTGTAGGAACGCTTCGGTGAAGGTTTAGTCTCTCCTTCTTTAGGAAATACATAATCTGTGTATCCTCCACCATCTTCCACTGCTACACGTATGATTTCTTTCACCATCTTGTATCCGTTGGAATCCTCTGTCTCCATACGGTTCGTTCCCTCGGTATCGCTGCCAAGCAGAACTACATTTGTTCCATCTGACTGATCAATCCAAAAGTAACCTGTCTCTCCGTAACGCATCTGTCGAACCTCATCCGCTGCAATTTTCTTGGCTTCATCCAGCGTATAAGTTCCCGCTTTATATGCGTCATTAATCTCCGACAACAGGGAAATAACCACGCCCACCTGCTCTTTAATTGAATCATCATAACTCTGACGGGATGATGCATCCATTGTCTCCAATGCTTTATCTTTCACATCGTCCAAATCCTTGATGGAAACAACACTCCCAAGAGCCACAAGTAAAATAACCAGAACCAGTATCAGATTTAGCTTGGTTCTTACCTTCATATTCTTCATATTTTTATTCTCCCTTCCTTGGAACTGATCACTTTTGTATATTTTACCTAAAAATACAAAGCATATTATAAAATCAGTATACACTTTTACTATATTTTAGTCAATAGCGATCCACCTTTTATACGTTTTATCTCTCTCAAATCCATAAACTTTGCTGAGAGAATATGACTTTGCAAATAAAATATAAAAATAAGCGATATTAATCTTCCTACGAAAAAAAGATATAGGCAAGCCTATATCTTTTTTTCGTAAGCATATCTAAACACTTTCTTATTCCTATTTCTCACCATAATTCTTAGGCAATACAAGATTCAAAATAATAGCTGTCAGGAATACTACCGCTACACAGTTCTCTGCAAATACTGAACGGACAATACTTGGGAATATCGCAAATAAGCCTGGAAACTGTGTAAATCCAAGTCCTATACTGAGAGACAATGCAGATATTGTGATATTTCTCTGGCTGAATCCGCATTTTCCAATCATCTGTAATCCACTGATTACGATTGTTCCAAACATCATAATAGTACATCCACCAAGCACTGCGCTAGGAAGTGTAGCAAGTATAGCTCCTACTGCCGGGAAAATTCCTGCAAGTATCATAATGATACCACCTGTCGCAAGGACGTATCTATTTACTACTTTGGTCATGGCTACTAATCCAACATTCTGGCTGAAAAACAAACTTTATCATACCTCATCACCCTTATATAAGACAAGTCACCTTTCAAATATCTGCATTTTCCCATTATACTGTAATCTCAATTTGATTATCCTCAACCGCAACAATGCAGCTTTCGTAATATCCATCCCCCGTAGTCCGAGGTCCACTAATAACCTCATAACCATCCGCTTTTAGTTCTGCTGTCAATGCATCCACTTTTTCCTTACTTCCCACGCTAAAAGCTATATGTGAATATCCAGTACGAGCTGGTTTCTTCGGTAAATCAGCCATTTCCGGTATATTCATAATTTCAATACGTGCACCATCCTCAAATGTGAGAAAATAAGAACAAAAGCCGGTTTTCTGATTGTGATATCCATCATTAGATTTTGCTCTGAAATATTTCATAAAGAATTTTTTTGTACTTTCCAAATCACTTACATAAAGTGCAACATGTTCAATTCTCATGATTATTCCTCCACTTCTGTATTGATAAGCTGTTTAATAATCTGCCTTTTCTCTTCTACTATTTTACAGCTTTGTTCCATTCCACTCCCGATTCATCTGTCCATGTATCTTTTCCATCATAAATATAAATAGCATTTATACGATCCATATAGCGACCATCTGCCAGTAAATAGACCGTAGTCTCATCGCCCCTTTGATTAACCAGTTCTTCGACATCCGGCCAATTATCCTTATTCTCGAATATTTCAGTTGATGAACTTGAATCATCCATTGACGATTCTTCCGGGAGCTGTACTACCTCTTGTTCCTTCGCCTCTGTTTGCTCCATATTATTATCTTTTGCTGTTGCCGGCTCACTATTATCTTCGCTCGTAGCGACCTGCTCTGTACTGTTTCCGGTATTAGTCATAGTTCCGGTTTTCTGCTGCCCGCATGCACACAATGAACATACCATAATTACCATGATCATCAAAAATAACTTATTCTTCATATCTTTTTTCTCCCTTCCTCTAATTTACATTACTTTTTACCATATCGTGCACAAAGGAATATATGTTTATCACCTGCCTTCATATACAAACCTTGGTCCCTCTTCTCCCATCTTTCCATTTCTTATAAAGCCTGTCCGGAAAAGGACTTTCTGTGAGTCTATATTTTCTGCGTCGGTTTCCGCCTCCACCTGCTTTACACCGTCCTGTGACAATGCCCATTCCGTAATTACTTTTACAGTTTCTACCATATATCCGTGATGTCTAAATTCTTCCCTTAATCCATATCCGATTTCCACTACGCCATCTTTTCCAAGACCCTTGAAGCAGAAATCGCCGACAATCGTTCCCGGAGCATTTTTTAATTCCATATTCCAGACTGCATACCATATTCTGTTGTCAGGGTTAGAAAGACTCCCTTCAAGCATCTCCGTGTAAGCCTGTTTCATCTCAGGATCAGACTCTTTTTCAATAACCAACCGCATTTCTTCATCACTTAAAGGATAAAGATACATTCTTTCAGTCTCTACTCTCATGAAAACACTCCTAAAACATCTGTATAATTCTTGCAATCTCCATAACTACAATCTTTAGCATCACTC
>ERZ1026854.2515-NODE-2515-length-10369-cov-22.355148_pt1 | contig 10369 bp, 8 predicted proteins | sample MGYA00380157_ERZ1026854 | MGnify/ENA primary metagenome ERZ1026854 (study PRJEB33269, sample SAMEA4719793) | human gut metagenome | biome: human-associated habitat; feature: organic feature; material: feces | place: Cameroon | collected 2013-10 ...
CTGCTGAGCCCCGGAAGTTTCCGACAAGCGGGGCGTAATTCGTGTTTTTTCTCTGCTGAGCCCCGGAAGTTTCCGACAAGCGGGGCGTAATCTACATTTTTCTTCTACTATGTCCCGAAGATAAAACCCTCCGCAATGAGCCATGCTATTCATAAGATTGTCAGCAAAAAACGCTGCCAATCTTATTTCATATCGCGGCGTTCGCCGCATCTTGGCATAAGTAAAGACAGCGAATCGTGCGCAAGCGCTCATCGCTGTCTTCACTATGCCTATGCGCGGCTCATTGCTCGCGTAACTTTCTATTTATTTCAGCTTCCAGATATCTCTGTTGTACTCTGCAATAGTTCTGTCGGAGGAGAAGAATCCGGCCTTGGCGATGTTCACTAACATCATCTTCTTCCACTTCTGCTGATCCTCGTAATCAGCAAATGCCTGATCCTTTACCTTGATGTAGTCCTCTAAGTCAAGCAGGGTCATGAACCAGTCTTTGTTCAGCAGCTCGTTGTACAGACGCTCCAGGTTCTCCTTTTTGCCGACCTTGAGCACTTCTTTGCTGACGATGAAGTCTACAGCCTCTTTGATCACAGGGCTCTTCTTGTAGTAGTCCTTAGAGACATAATCTGCCTTCTCGTAATGCTTGATCACAGTGTCGCTGTCCTTACCGAAGATGTAGATATTGTCATCGCCTACCAACTCATGGATCTCTACGTTTGCACCGTCACTGGTACCCAGGGTTACGGCACCGTTTAACATGAACTTCATGTTACCGGTTCCGGATGCCTCCTTGGATGCCAGAGAGATCTGCTCGGAGATATCGCAGGCAGGGATCAGCTTCTCGGCATAGCTTACGTTGTAGTTCTCTACCATAACAAGCTTCATATAAGGGCTGACTTCAGGATCGTTATTGATAATGTCGGACATTACCAGCAGGAGATGAATGATATCCTGAGCAATCACATACGCAGGTGCAGCCTTTGCACCGAAGATGAAGGTCAGCGGTGTAGAAGGCTTTTTGCCACCCTTGATCTCCAGATATTTGTGAATGATATACAGTGCATTCATCTGCTGACGCTTATACTCATGCAGACGCTTTACCTGAATATCGAAGATGGAATCGGGATTCAGCTCCACGCCTTCCTTCTCCTTGATATAGGATACCAGCTCGGTCTTTTTGGTCTTCTTGATATCATAGATAGCATCCAGTACGTTCTGATCGTCCTTATGCTCTAACAGCTTCTGTAATTCTTCGGCATCCTTCTTGTAACCGTCGCTGATGGTCTGGGTCAGGAATGCAGCCAGCTCATGGTTGCAGGACAGCAGCCATCTGCGGAAGGTGATACCGTTGGTCTTGTTGTTGAACTTCTCGGGGTAAATCTTGTAAAAATGATTCAGTTCGCTTTCTTTCAGAATCTCGGTATGGATCGCTGCCACACCGTTGACGCTGTAACCGTAATGGATGTCGATGTGTGCCATGTGCACTCTCTTGTCCTTGTCGATAATCTGAACTTTTTCGTCCTTATATTTCTTTGCCACACGATCACTCAGCTCCTTGATGATGGGAACCAGCTGAGGAACTACTTTTTCAATATAAGCCAGAGGCCACTTCTCCAGAGCTTCTGCCAGGATGGTGTGGTTGGTATACGCACAGGTGCGGCTTACCACATCAATGGCTTCGTCCATGGTGAAGCCTTCCTCAGTAGTGAGGATACGGATTAGTTCAGGGATAACCATGGTAGGATGGGTATCGTTGATCTGGATCGCTACATGCTCAGGCAGTGTATGCAGATCATAGCCTTTTTCCTTTACTTCCTTCAGGATCAGCTGGGCACCGTTGCATACCATGAAGTATTCCTGATAGATACGCAGCAGATTACCTGCCTCATCGGAATCATCGGGATACAGGAACAGGGTCAGGTTCTTCTCAATGGCTTCCTTATCAAAAGTGATGCCCTTCTTTACCAGGCTCTCATCTACGGTCTCTACATCAAATAAATGCAGCTTGTTCAGTCCATTCTCATAACCTACGACATCAATATCATAAAGTACGGAAGTCACCTTGCGGTCACCGAAAGATACTTCGAATTTTGTGCCGGTATTGTTCAACCAGGAATCCTTCTGGATCCAGTCATTCTTCTCGGCATTCTGCAGGTGATCCTTGAATACCTGCTTGAACAATCCGAAGTGGTAATTCAGACCGATACCGTCCCCGGGAAGTCCCAGGGTAGCGATGGAATCCAGGAAGCAGGCTGCCAGTCTGCCTAAGCCCCCGTTACCCAGAGAAGGTTCGGGTTCTGCCTCTTCGATGTCTGCCAGATTCTTGCCGTTCTTCTTCAGGATATCGCTCAGCTCCTCATAGATGCCTAAATTGATCAGATTGTTGGATAACAGCTTACCGATCAGGAACTCCATGGAAATATAATATACCTTCTTGTCTCCTGTAATGGTGGGAGTCTCTGCCATCTTCTCTTTGGTCAGCTGCAATACTCCGGTGTACAGCTGTGCATCGGTGCAGGCACCGATATTCTTGCCATATAATTTGCCGGTGATCTCATTTAAAGTCTGCTCTAAATTCATTTCAAACTCCATTCTGCACGATAGTTTTATTTTTGCCAAAATGAATGTACCGTGCCACACTCATTTTTTCATATTCTTTTTCTTTGTCTGGGTACTATACTTATTTTTGGTATCCCATCCCCTTGTCTCAGCTGCGCCTTGGGTATTTCCTATCCTTTTCGGCCTCCATACCCTTCCTACCGCTGCGCCCGGGTATTTCCTATCCTTTTCGGCCTCCATACCCTTTTTTCCGCTGCGCCTTGGGTATTTCCTATCCTTTTCGGCCTCCATACCCTTCCTGCCGCTGCGCCCGGGTATTTCCTGCACTTTTCGGCCTCTATACCCTTTTTCCCGCTGCGCCTTGGGTATTTCCTGCACTTTTCGGCCTCTATACCCTTTTTCCCGCTGCGCCCGGGTATTTCCCAGCCTTTCTGGCTCTCTATACCCTTGCAATACTGAGATTTTGTGTATGTTGTTCTCTTACAATACACAGAATAGCATAGGAAAACGTTTTCCGCAACCCTTTCTTTGATTTTCTTGGATTTTTGTGCAAAATAGCTTAACAGATAATGTCCTTATAGTACATTTTCACGATACTATGAGGCATGACTACCTGATGTCCCTCTCCGCCGTTCATCAGCTGATGTACCTCTTCCACGGCTCTGCTGGAGATGCTGTAGAAGTCCTGTCTTATGGTATTCATCTGCTTGCCGACATATCCCATCAGGGTGATGCCGTCGAAGCCGCACACCGGGCGGAAAATGTCCATATCGATCAGCGCATTCATGGCACCGATAGCCATCAGGTCGGAAGCGCAGACTACCACATCCTTGTTCTTCGCATATTTCAGCGCCACGTTTCTAGCCGTCAGCTCGCTGAAATCTCCCTGACGTACCATCATGGTCAGATCCAGATCCTTCACCAGCCGTTTCATGCCCTTTAATCTCTGTTCCGTTACATATCCATCTCTTCTGCCCGCAATGTAAAGCACTCGTTTACAGTTGTCATCCAACACGGTCTTCTTCGCTACATCATACTGGGCCTGTTCCTGATCAATGCTGATGTATGTAGTCCTGGAATTGACAATAGGCGCATCTACCACGACACAGGCGAACTGTTTTTCCCGGATCAGTTTCTGCAGCACTTTGTCCTCCTTGGACATGCCATAGATCACTACACCGGAAATACTCTGGGATAAAAAGGATCGAGTGATCTCCTCTGCCGTCATCCCTGCGATCATGGACGGAAAGATCGTCACGACCTCCACGTTCAGTTCTTTGGCCTTGTCCAATGCCCCTACCAGATACTGCATGAAAATCTGGTCAATGGCCTGGGTCTGTCTGTTAGGATCCAGTACCAGTGCGATTCTTCCAAACTGTTTGGAGGAAAGTGCAGCGGCAATGGAATTCGGAATATAATTCAACTCCTTGATAGCTTCCTGTACCTTTTTTCTCGTCTCTTCACTGACATTAGGATAGCCATTTAAGACCTTGGATACTGTGGAAATGGCCACTCCGGCATGTTTTGCAACTTCTTTGATTGATACCATAAATCCCCCGTTCCGGCCACAGCTCCCTGCGGTCGTCATTCTCGGTTACCATACAATTACGGTTCGTTTCATTTGACGTTTACCTATATATTCTCTATACTATAATTTAACGACAGTTTCGTCAATGTACAGCATTTACGAAATATAGTGTGATTTTTTGGAAAAGGTTTTCCAAAGCATAATACCTCGGATAACGCAAGCATCAGAAAGGCTACAGATACCATGGCAGTAATCAAAAGTGTAGAAGAAAAATATATGAAGGAAGCTCTGAAGCAGGCAAAAAAAGCCTATGCTCTGGGGGAAGTCCCCATCGGCTGTGTCATTGTACATGAAGGTAAGATCATCGGTCGTGGTTACAACCGGAGAAATACAGACAAGAATACATTGGCACACGCAGAGATCACAGCGATCAACAAAGCCAGCAAAGTGATCGGCGACTGGCGTCTGGAAGAATGCACGCTCTATGTGACCCTGGAACCCTGCCAGATGTGCGCCGGTGCCATTGTGCAGGCCCGTATCCCCGAAGTAGTGATGGGCTGCATGAATCCCAAGGCGGGATGTGCAGGTTCGATCCTGAATATACTGGAAATGCCCCAGTTTAACCATCAGGTGAAGGTTACCCGGGGCATTCTGGAAACGGAATGCAGCCAGATGCTGAAGACTTTTTTTGAAGAGCTCCGCATCCGGAACAAACAGGAGAAAGCTGCCAGAAAGGCATCAGGCGATCTCTCGTAAGCTTTCTTCCTGTGTCTGATCTTTTTCTGTTGTCTTCTTCCTGTATCCGGTCAATCGGGAAATTACTCTTCCCATCTCATAAAGTCCCATGGGCACATACAGGATCAAAAATATATAATAGGGAAATACATATCTGCACTGTGCCTCCCATATCACACTGAACAGGAAGCCTCCCACTATACCGATCAGCGGCAGCCACAAGGCTGCAGACACCTCTTTTTTCCGCCACCACACACCGCATAGGGCTACACCAAGCACAAGCCCTGCCAGATATACCAGGCTCTGGTAATAATTAGCCAGCTTCCATACGATTTCATGCAGATTTCCATAGTACAGACTTTGAATAACCGAAGGCAGCGGCTCTCCATCTGTATCAAAAGTCTCTGTTGCCTTAAGGCTGGAAAACAGCGGTTCGATCCATTGATCTTCCAGTTTTCTCTTAAAGAAATCTCTGGCCATAGCCGGATTCTCCCGGAACTCCCGCAATCGTTCGCGAATATATTCCTTTCCTTCCTGTGCGGCAGGCTCCTGTTGAAAATCATGTTCTGCAAACGTGGTTTGCTGATAACGGTTGTACACCCCGGCCATGCCATCCGTCTCCTGCAATCCCATGGCGATCCAGAGAATGCTGGGAATGCCGATGCCGCTGGGATATCCGGACCGGTATTCATACATTACATCTACCGCTTTTACCGTCAGTGTTGCTGTCAGAAGAATCGCAGCCCCAGCCAGCAGATATTGTCCCTTCTTTTTCTTCAGGCAGACCAGAACTGCATAAATTCCCACTCCAATGAGTATGATCCATGTATTTTTCCGAGCCAGCACAGCAATCCCTGCCACACATGCCGCCAACGCAATATACCTCTTCTTCTCATAATGTTCATAAGCAGACACCGCCCAGAACATTACCATTCCAAAGCTGATACTGAGCACGTCCCCGTAAATATACGGTAAATACAGCAAAAAAGGAATACAGCCCAACATCATAATACAATATACGATTCTAAATATGGCTCTATCTGTATTCAGTTTCAGGAAACCGTATCCCGCCAGAATTGCCAGTACCCACCATACTACATGCAGAATTTTGGCCGGAGTATAGTTAAAGTTTCCAAAAAGGGCAAACAGGATCTCGTATAATATCCCCAGTCCTTTTTGCTGTTGGTACATTCCCACATAACCTCCGGAGCACAACATAATGAAGTTGCCATCCCGGCAATATGCTGCAAATGCCGTGGCACTGATCTGATCTCCTACCGGATAATAGGGATTGTTGAGAACGTAGATGCTTCCCAGCAGAAACGCAGTAACACTGGCTGTCAGCAATGTATAGATGCAGATTTTTTCCTGCTTTATCTGATTTTGAGCATTCAGCCATTTATCTCCCTCATAGACAAGGACAGATGTCAGCAGGAAAATAACAAAATGTTTCCAGGTGCTGTCTTTTATCAAGAGATTTCTGATGCTGTAATCCACCGTTCCGTAATAAGAATACCGACAGGACCAGTAACTCAGGACCAAAAGAATGGGAATCAGACAGACAAGAAATATTCCCAACAGAATACGGTATATTTTTTCCATTAATGTTCCCTCATTTTTATCTTATAGTTCCACATAATTTCTGTCACCGACATATACTGCCAGCTTTTCATTCTCATATTCCAGTATCGGTGCTTCCCCTTCCGGAAATTGCTGTTCAAAGGCTTCACGCATTTCTGTCCGTACGACGTAAGCGGTCCGCATTTCCGTGGGCAGCGTCGGGAGATACCATTTCGTACTGGTGAGCCACCAGTATCCGGAAAGACTGGCCATGGTATAGGAATGTCCCATCGTCACCCGGCCGTCCGTGATCAGACAGATCCGTTCGGCATCCCAGAATTCTGCATATCCGTAGTCGATTCCCGCTTCTGTCAGATAATCCGCCACTTCCTGATATTCCTTCAGGTTATCCTGTGTGGTGGCCGCTTCATAGTAGGTGTATTTCAGATTCAGCACTGCGAACAGCGCTACGGCCGTTAAGATCAGGCCAGCGAACACCGGCTGTCCTTCCGTCATATGATCCACCATCACCGCTACCAGAACAGCTGCTGCGAACCATGCCATGAAAAAGTAATAATGGGCCGCCTCCGCGCTGGTGATCCCGATGATAAATGCTGTGACTCCCACAGAAGCAAGGAGAATTGTCAGTGCATCTTTTTGTCTGTCTGTGCTCTCTGTATTTTTCCGGAACACATACCAGAGTCCATACCCCAACAAGATCAGGAACGCCCAGACAAGAAGCTGCATCAGAGAAGCAAAGCTCCCTACCTTTGCATTTCCCACCAGGCCGAAGTTCTCCAACAGGGCTGCCGGAACCCCAAGAAGCAGTTTCTCTACTGCCTCTCCCGGCTGCAGCAGATAGACTGCATAATCTCCTCTGCCGCCGTACAGACAGGATACCAGAAAAGCAAGTGCAAGACTTCCCACATAGGCTGTGGCAAGATAACGTCCACCGGGCAGCTTCTGCCGGAGATGTCCGGATTCCATGAATAAAGCGATCACTTCCACTACAAGCAGTGGCAGGATGATGACCTGCAGACATCTCTGTCCTCCACAGTTCAGCAAAACTGCGGCGACAAACAATACCAGCCACTCCAGAAATGTCTTCCGGGTCATCTGCCGGTTTTCTTTTAATTTCAGGTAAAACAGGATATTGAAAAACAGAAAAATGCCATGAAACACATAATACTCTGCAAATAGGAATAAAAGCAGCGCTACAAAAGGAACCATCTGCCCCTCATTGCGAAAACCGTTGATTGGCAGCGCACACAGTACCAGCAGGGCAGTGGCAGATGCCTGCCTGCTCAAAGACAATTTTCTCAGAAAAAAATAAAATACCCCCAGCAAAATCGCACCCAATAGAACGCAGGTAATCCCCGCCGCCGTCTGCATACTGCCGGTGATACCGTAAAATACGGCTGCAACCGTAGGCATTCCAATGATCCGTCTCTCCGTGCTGGAGATCCAGTCGTTGGGTGTAATATCCTTCTCCACCCAGATCTCCCGGGCCAGCAAAGCCTCTGCTGCAATATCCGAATCCACATGTTGTGCATATTTACACAGGTTCAGGTAGCAAAATACTCCCAGATATATCAGTAAAAGTGCACCTATTATCCATCCCAGCAGGGATATACTTTTTCGCTCGTTTCTCATGGATCCTTCTCCGTAGGCAACTATCTTTCGACAAAATTACATATTACTTTGATTATAACACTCTTCCCTGTTTCCTTCAAGGCAAAGAGGCTTGACAAAAACCGGGGAACAGGATACACTAAAAAGGCCGTACATGTCCGGTATCATGGGAATAGTGATGAAACTCGGTCTTACGCAATGGGAATCTACGAACCGTGTCAGGTTGGGAACAAAGCAGCACTAAGTAGAACCTTCCATGTGCCGTGAGGAAACTGGGTGGAGCTGTTATCCTGGTCCGGCATGTGCGGTTTTGATATTTAAAGTGTTCTGTGAATTCATGGATAAGTCAGTTAAGAGGTTATAGATTGTGTCAGGCGATATGTCATCCCCTTTTTCGGTTTCCAACAGCATAGCATCCGTTTCCGGCGACCTGGCTCCCCAAGATGCCGTATGGTTCCGGAAAATCATGTCCGACTGCATCCTGTGTCCCAGGGCCTGTCATGCCGATCGCCTGGATGGTGGCGTGGGATATTGTGGCCAGACGGCAGATATTATGGCTGCCAGAGCCTCTCTGCATTATTGGGAGGAGCCCTGTATCTCCGGTACTTCCGGTTCCGGTACCGTCTTTTTCTCCGGATGCAACCTGCGCTGTGTCTTCTGCCAGAACCATAACATCGCTCTGGGGAAAGCCGGACGAGTCATCACTCCCGAACATCTGGTGAAAATCTTTCTACAATTACAGGAACAGGGAGCTAACAATATCAATCTTGTTACCCCCACACATTTTCTTCCCCAGATCGTCATTGCCTTACAGCAGGCCAAAAATCAGGGACTGTCCATCCCCATTGTATACAATACCGGCAGTTACGAATCTCCGGAGGCTTTACGCCATCTGGATGGTCTGGTGGATATCTATCTGCCAGATCTGAAATATTTTTCTCCGGAGCTTTCCGCTGCGTATTCGCATGCCCCGGACTATTTTGAGATTGCCTGCGCTGCCATTGCGGAAATGTACCGGCAGGTCTTAGATCCGGTCATGGATCCCGACACCGGGCTGATGAAGCGGGGGATGATCGTACGCCATCTGCTCCTGCCGGGACAAGCGAAAGACTCCAAGAAGATCCTGCGGTATCTCCATGAGACTTACGGAGATCATATCTATATCAGCATTATGAATCAATATACACCTCTTCCGCAGGTGGCAGATATTGAAGCACTCAATCACACAGTGACACCGGAGGAATATGACCGGGTACTGCGCTTTGCGGAGCGAATCGGCATTGAACAGGGCTTCCGGCAAGAGGGAAGTGCCGCCAGTGAAAGCTTTATTCCGGAATTCGATGAACGGGGACTGTGATCCTCTCACAGTTCCACCGAGATCAGATAATATCCAAAGTCTCCTTCCCAGGCCGGTTCTCTGGTTCCTTCAAAGCTCTCAAAGCCAAACATTCTCGCAACCTGTTTCTCCCGTTCGTAAAAATTTCCCGGAACTCCTATGTAATACTTTGCCTGCCCGGCTGTTTCCTGCCTCAACAACAGCAAATGTCTGTAATTGTAATAGCCATGCAGCAAAAAGCTGTTATGGGTCATCTGATAACAGCGTTCCCGCAGAACCACAAAGTCTTCCGGTCCTACCGACAGGAATTCTCTGGCATCCCGGAAGGGATGGATATGGGGGTAGATACTGCTTAATTGCTCCCATTTGGTGTCTTTCATGTGGAGAGTGTGTTCCGTGGCAGTTTTTTTCGAGCTCCGGGCTTCCGATCCACTGACCATTTTTTCGTTTGTGACTACGGTTTCTGCCACTTTTTCGGTCTGTTCACGGGCTTGCCTGCCTTGCTCCTGCACCCGCTCCCGCTGCATCTCCCTATTTTGGGCTTCCTGCTGTTCTGTCTGTATCGGCCGCTTTGCCTGCTCCGGCTGGTTTCCGCCTTGCCCCTGTCCTTCGATTTCCCCCACCGTAACCGGTGCAATCGCAGTCACAGGCGCAGATACTTTCTTCGCACCCGCCGCTCCTGCAAACCGCCCTATGATCTCAAAATTACGTTCCAGGGGAATGCGTATCCCCAGTGTCGGCTCCCAATCCGCTTTTCTGGAAATTCTTTTTTCACAGGAAACGGTCCCCCGTTCTGCCGTCATTTCACATAACAGTTCTTCTCCGCTTTCCCGCTGCAAATACAGTAGCATCATCTCCTTGCCAGACACGATTTCCTGTCCATTCAGCTGCACTGTCAGAATTTCTTCTTTATCCAGGCTTTCCAGCCTCGCATATCCCGCACTTCGGATCCGTTGTCCATTTTCCTGTAATTCCAGATAACTGATCTGTTTCCGATATGACATAAAAATCCCCCCGCATAAAGT
>ERZ1026854.2518-NODE-2518-length-10360-cov-16.193692_pt1 | contig 10360 bp, 10 predicted proteins | sample MGYA00380157_ERZ1026854 | MGnify/ENA primary metagenome ERZ1026854 (study PRJEB33269, sample SAMEA4719793) | human gut metagenome | biome: human-associated habitat; feature: organic feature; material: feces | place: Cameroon | collected 2013-10 ...
ACGTTCACGATATGACAAAATAAAAGCTCCGCAAATTCTCCACGGTAGAAATACGTTGCAAAAATATGTGGAAAATCGGGAACTGCCAAAAAACACTCAGAAAGTGTTAAAAATCAAAGAGTATTGAAAGTCAAGACTTTATGGTTAGTTAGTCATAGTAAGTTATGGTTAGTTATAAGGCTCTAAATACAGCACCAAAATGCGCTACCTTGGATGGTATTTAGTAAAGCTGTGTTTCCTACAGATGTCAAACTTAGGCAACCATTGAAAGCACTACCTCCAATAGACGTACAATTGCTTAAGTCGATACTTTTAAGGTTTGTACATCCGCCAAATGTTTGCTGACTTATCTGATTCAGTTGCTTTGAGAGTTTTACATCTTCAAGTTTTGAGCAACCTTGGAATACATCATCGTCTAATGACGTGCAACTACTAATGTCTATAGACTTTAATGATGAGCAACTTTGGAAAGCAGACCTTCCTATTGTTGTACAACTTGAAAGGTCACCTACAGATTGTAAATTACTACAACCTGAAAATGCATCCCATTCAATAGTTTTACATTTCTTTAGGTTGACAGATTGTAAATTTTGGCAACCACCGAAAGCGCGACCTCCAATTGTTTTACAATTACTTAAATCAATGCTTTTTAAAGATTTGCAATTGTTAAAAGCATAATTGCAGCTCAGTATTTGGTCTGTATTCACTACTTCGGAAAGAAGCGTGCATCCATCGAAGGTACTAGATAATGATGTTACAGATTCCGGCAAAGTAACCTTTTTCAGGGTTTGGTTGTTGCAGAAAATACTGCCAAGTTGAGTGATGGTATAGTCTTTTCCTTCATATTTGACAACTCCTGGTACCACAACTTCTTCCCTATAGTTACTGGCACTATTGATATATACATAGGTGGTGTCCTTGTAATTTCCATCAGGCATAGGTATCATGTTGAATGACAAATTACATTCCCAATTCACTCCATTCTCGTCTGCATATGTGAAGTTATTGCCTTGCGCAAATCCTTTCAGCAATCCTATACAGAACATGACTGATAAAAGTAAAAGTCGTTTCATACAGTTATATTTAATTCGGTAATAATATCTTCTAAATACTTGAATAGTAAAACGTTAATCAAATTTATGCGATTTATGGAGATTCACTCAGTTTAGTGTTGAAACGTAAATCAAACAAATCTTCATCAGACATGGCAAAGATATAAATAAAATTTATATAAACTCATATTTTTTAGAAGATTTTTTACTACTATGGAAAAATAAATGAGAAAACATGTGTATCCTGCTACTTTTTATCTTTCTGCAGTTTATTATTTCAAAAAAAATGTGTAAGTTTGCACAAAACCTCTACATATTATGGCACGACAACCTATATGGCACGATGAATACTGGTTGATGCTCATACAGATTTATATGAAGAAACCAGTTGGAGTAAAGCCCATTTACTCCCGAGAACTTGTGCAGCTTGGTATGGAGCTGCATATTCACCCACAATACCTTCACCGCATGATGACGAAACTCGACGAGGTGGAGTCGCCAAGCGTTAAGGCGTTGATGGACAGCTATGCTCACAACCCTAAGAAATTTCGCAAACGAGTAGAGACGCTTCGACTCATGAAGGGCTTCGGCAATGAGCAGTCGTTCTATGATGGAGTAGAGGTGGTGGAGAGCTTTGAGGTCAACTTCCGTCCTATCATGGGCTGCGACCCCTTCACGCCAATGATGTTGGTGATGATTCTCGACCTCTATTTCCGACTCACTCCGCCTACTATGGTTGAGGAAACTCCCGAGGTGGCAGACCTTGCCAAACTGCTAAAGATAAAGCCACACGAGGTGGTCGTGGCGCTAAGGACATTCTGCCTTTGCGACCCATGCATTAAGACTAAAGATTCTGATAAAACATTGCTCTACGAACCTTGTCTGCAGGTGTGGAACAAATATGGAATTCAGGAACAAGATAAATTATCCGACTTAGCTTGCAAACTAAAGGATTATTTTTCGTAATTTTGCAGCATGGCTCAGAAACTTACACAACAACAAGAACAAAAGCTTGCGCAGCAGCAACGACTCACCCAACAGCAACTGGCAGTTGTCAGGATGCTGGAGATGCCTATTGCCGAACTTGAGGAAAAGGTGAAGGATGAGCTCAACGACAACCCTGCGCTCGAGAAGAGCAACGACGACCTTGACGACAACCCTTGGGATGGAACCGATGGCGACGACTCTTCGGCTGACAAGTCTAACGATTTAGACTCTGCTCTCGACTCCATCACCCACGACGACGACATGTTGCCTGTGTGGTCGGCAAACGATAATAATAATGCCGACTACGAGGAGATGGTGTATGGCGACCCTGTGTCGTTCTACGACCGACTGAAAGAGCAGATGTGCGAGATAGAGCTTTCTGACACCGAGAAGCAGATAATGGAATATCTCATTGGTTCGCTCGACGATAGCGGATTCTTGCGAAAAGACATCGATTCCATCTGCGACGAACTTGCCATCTACAACTATATGGATGTGGAGCCTGAGCAGATAGAGGCGGTACTGAAGAAACTCCAAGATTTTGATCCTGCCGGAGTTGGCGCCCGCAGTCTGCAGGAGTGTTTGCTCATTCAGATTAGTCGCAAACCCGACAGCCGACTGAAAGAGCTTATGCACAGCGTGGTGGCTAATCATTTCGAGGAGTTCACCAAGAAACATTGGGACAAGATTGCCGATGCTCTTGGCTTGAGCGAGGTGCAGGCCAATGCTCTCAAAACTGAGATGAAACGCCTGAATCCTAAGCCGGGAGCTTCGCTTGGCGAAACCATGGGCAGAAATGTTAACCAGATTACTCCCGACTTCATCGTCGACACCGACGACGACGGTCATGTGAGCTTCACCCTAAACCGTGGCGAGATTCCTGAGCTCAAGGTGTCGCAAGAGTTTGTCAACATGGTCGAGAGCTACAAGAACAACAAAGAAGGACTCAACCGCCGCGACAAAGAGGCATTGCTGTTTGCTAAAACCAATGTCGACAAGGCTCGCGGATACATAGAAGCGTTGAAACAGCGTCGACAAACGCTCACGCTCACCATGAAGGCAATAATCGATTGGCAGCACGACTTCTTCCGCGATGGCGACGAGAGCGAGTTGCGACCAATGATTCTGAAAGATATTGCCGAGAAAACCGGACTCGACAAGTCTACCATCAGCCGAGTTAGCAACATGAAGTATGCACAAACTCGCTGGGGAATATTCCCACTCAAATTCTTCTTCTCAGAGTCTTATTCTGTGGCTGAAGGCGAGGATGTGTCGACACGCAAAATCAAGATGACGCTCAAAGCATTAATCGAAAAAGAAGACAAGAAAAAACCACTTAGCGACGATGCGCTTTCTGAACTATTGGCAAAAAAGGGTTTGCCTGTGGCTCGACGCACCGTTTCAAAATATAGAGAACAACTCGGACTACCAGTAGCAAGATTGAGAAAGGAATAACAAACATTATGGACGGAATTTTTGAGAGAAACGACATCAAACCTACGCCATTGGCAACAGGCAGCGAGGGCGAATCAAAGTATGTGAAGCGCATGATTCTTGCCGCTCGCATCATCAGCATGATTTTCACGCCCTTTTATCTGCCTGTGTTGAGCCTCTTGGCGTTGTTCGTATTTAGTTATATGAGTCGCCTGCCTTTGATTTATCAAATAAAGGTGCTCACCTTGACGTATCTGTTTACGGTGTTGCTGCCCACGGTGCTGATACATCTGTATCGCCGCTATCAGGGTTGGACCTCGTTTCAGATGGGACGCAAAGAGCGCCGTATGGTGCCCTACATCATTGCCATTATGTGTTATTTCACGTGCTATTACTTGATGACCGTGATGCGAATCCCGCAGTTCATGGCAAACATCGTGGTAGCGGCATTGGCAATACAGGTGGTTTGTGCCCTCGTTAATATATGGTGGAAGATTTGTATCCACATGGCAGGCATTGGCGGCATGGCTGGTGCTCTGCTCGCCATCTCGCTGGTGTTCCAGTTCAATCCCCTATGGTGGCTCTCGGTGATAATCCTCGTAGCCGGACTCGTGGGCACCGCCCGCATGATTCTGCGCCAACATTCTCTGCGCCAAATCGTTGGTGGCTTCATGGTTGGAGCAGTATGCGGATTTTTATTGATATTATAATTAAAGGAGTTAAAGAAGTTAAAGAATAAAATTATGAAACCAATAGTAAGTATTATCATGGGCTCGACAAGCGACCTGCCCGTAATGGAGAAAGCCATGAAATGGCTCGAAGATCAGGAGATTCCTTTCGAAGTAAACGCACTCTCAGCCCATCGCACTCCCGACGCTGTAGAAGAGTTTGCTAAAAACGCCAAGAGCCGTGGCATCAAGGTTATCATTGCCGGAGCAGGTATGGCTGCTGCATTGCCAGGCGTTATTGCCGCGTCTACACCATTGCCAGTAATCGGTGTGCCTATCAAGGGCGGCATCCTCGATGGTTTGGATGCTGTGTTCTCTATCCTCCAGATGCCTCCAGGCATTCCTGTTGCTACAGTCAGCGTCAATGGTGCTCAGAATGCTGCCATCCTCGCTGCTCAGATGATAGCTCTTGGCGACGAAGAGATTGCCAAGAAGATAGATGCTTGGAAAGCTGGCTTAGGAAGCAAAATCGAGAAAGCCAACAAGGATCTTGACGCTATCAGCGATTACAAATTTAAGTGCTAATTCTATGATAGACTTATTTCAATACCAACGCAGAGCTACCAACACCGTAACCATCGGCAGCCTGCTCATGGGTAGTAGCCAGCCAATCAGAATTCAGTCGATGGCTACCACCAACACCAACGACACCGAGGCGAGTGTGGCTCAAGCCATGCGCATCATCGAGGCTGGTGGCGAACTGGTGCGTTTCACCACTCAGGGCACCCGCGAGGCTGAGAACATGAAGAATATCAATGCCGGCATCAGAGCCTTGGGCAAAGATACTCCGCTGGTGGCTGATGTCCACTTCAATGCCAATGTGGCTGATGTGGCAGCAAAATATTGCGAGAAGGTGAGAATAAACCCAGGCAACTATGTCGACCCTGCACGCAAGTTCGAGAAACTGGAATATACCAACGAGGAATATGCTCAGGAGCTGAAAAAGATAGAAGACCGCCTGGTGCCTTTCATCAACATCTGCAAAGAGAACCATACTGCCGTGCGCATAGGCGTCAACCACGGTTCGCTCTCCGACCGCATACGCAACAGATATGGCGACACTCCTGCTGGTATTGTGGAGAGCTGCCTGGAATTTTTGCGCATCTTCAAAGCCAACGACTTCAACGACGTGGTTATTTCCATCAAGTCGTCTAACACCGTTGTCATGGTGCAGGCTGTCCGTTTGCTCGTTGAGGCTATGGACAAAGAATACATGCACTATCCGCTCCACCTTGGCGTCACCGAGGCTGGCGAGGGCGAAGATGGCAGAATAAAGAGTGCTGTGGGCATTGGCGCTCTGCTTGCCGATGGCATTGGTGACACCATCCGTGTGTCGTTGAGCGAAGAGCCTGAGGCTGAGATTCCTGTTGCCCGCCATCTTGTCGACTACATCGCTCAGCGTCAAGGCCACATCATGATTCCTGCCACACCAGCCAAAGACTTCCATTGGGCTCATCCTGTGCGCCGCACCACAAGGGCTGTGCTTGGCATTGGTGGCTCCAATGTGCCTGTCGTAATAACCTCTACCGAGGGCGAGAAAGCCGACTTCGTGTATACTGGCGCCAAGCTCCCTGAGGCTAAGAAGCAAGGACAGAAATACATCGTCGACTTCAATGTCTACGACGGTAGTGCCGACACCTATCCTATCTTCCCTGGCAATGCTCTTGCCATGGTTGGTGCCGTCAAAGCCGACCTGAAGTTTGTGGTTCTCCAATATCCACACCCTGCCGACGAATATCTCGCTTGCTTGCGTCAGCATCCTGAGGTAGTAGTGGTCTGCGCCACAAACCATGCCAACCGCCTTGCCTCTCAGCGTGCTTTAGTCCACGAGATGATGGAGGCAGGAGTATTTAATCCTGTGGTCTTTGCCCAGATGTATGCTCTCGACAACAAGGAGCACTTCCAGCTCGATGCTGCTGCCGACATGGGTGCGCTGATGATGGACGGACTCACCGATGGTGTATGGCTCATGAACAATGGCAACATCGCCGCTGCCGACATCGAAGATACAGCTTTCGGAATCCTTCAGGCTGCAAGATTGCGCAGCACCAAGACCGAATACATCTCGTGTCCTGGTTGTGGTCGCACTCTCTACAATCTTCAGCAAACCATCGCCAACATCAAGGCTGCCACCAAGCACCTTAAAGGCTTAAAGATAGGCATCATGGGCTGTATAGTAAATGGTCCGGGCGAAATGGCTGATGCCGACTATGGCTATGTTGGTGCTGGTCCGGGCAAGGTGTCGCTCTACAAGAAGCAAGTCTGCGTAGAGAAAAACATCCCTGAGGCTGAGGCTGTAGAACATCTGCTTAAGCTCATCGAAAACGATAAATAATAGCACATACACTATAAATGGAAACTAATCTTTTTACCTATCCACCAAAAGAGCGCGAGGGCGGTTTTCTCTCCTCGCGCTACGACAATGCCGACGTGATGTATCGTCGCTGCGGCAAGTCGGGAGTGATGTTGCCAAAAATATCACTCGGCTTTTGGCACAACTTCGGAGGTGTCGACCCAATGGTGCGTAGCCGCGAAATCACTCGCTATGCCTTCGACCATGGAATCACACATTTCGACCTTGCCAACAACTACGGACCTCCTTATGGCTCTGCCGAAGAAACCTTGGGCAGACTCATGGATAGCGACTTCCGTCCTTATCGCGACGAACTCTTCATCTCCACCAAGGCAGGTTACGATATGTGGCCCGGACCTTATGGCAACTGGGGTTCGCGCAAATATCTCATGGCAAGTCTCGACCAAAGCCTAAAGCGCATGCACCTCGACTATGTCGACTTGTTCTATAGTCATCGCTACGACCCCAACACACCGCTCGAGGAAACTCTCCAGGCGTTGGTCGACATCGTGCGTCAGGGCAAAGCTCTCTATGTGGGCATCAGCCGTTGGCCGCTCGAAGCATTAAAGGTAGCCGACGAATATCTGCGTGCCCACGATGTGCCATTGCTAATCTATCAGGGTCGCATCAATCTCATCGATCGCGAACCTATCGAAGATGGCGTCCTCGACTATTGCCACACCCACGGCATTGGCTTCATCAGCTTCTCGCCATTGGCTCAGGGCTTGCTCACCGACCGCTATCTCAATGGCATTCCTGCCGACAGCCGTATGGCAAAAGAGCATTTCCTAAAGCATAGCGCCCTGACTCCTGAGCTCCTCACACAGCTGAAGGTATGGAACCAAGAGGCAGGCAAACGTGGCGAAACTCTTGCCGAAATGGCTCTCGCATGGATTCTCCATCAGCCAGGCATTACAAGTGTGCTCGTGGGAGCAAGCAGCGTAGCTCAGCTCGAAAAAAACATGAAATGTATCTCTGCTCCAGCCTTCGATGGTTTGAAACTGTAGGCAGAAAACAAAGCAATCTAAATTCAACACACATTAAGCAAACAAAATGAACATCATAAACCCTTCATTCGAAATATGGCATCAGGAGCCTGGACTCCAGGGAATGTACAAACAGATAGAACGCGCCGGAAGAGTATGCTACAAGAGCGAAAACAATGCCACCGACGATTCGGCACAACCTTTCGTTGAACGCATGATGAAGAGCAAGCATACCGCCATGCTCGAACATGGCACAGTCTATCTAAAGGGTGAGGGGCTGGAGAAATACAAAGCCAATAAGTTCTCTCATTATAAGCATGTCGATGGCACCGACTATGTCACCACAAACCTTAGAGTGCTCGAAGAGAATGGATGGATGGACGATTTGCAGCTGTTCTGCGAACCTACTGCCCACCACGACCTTCGCATCACCGTGCATTTCACCACTCAGATAGCCATCACCCGCGAGTTCAACCGCCATCGTGCCAACTCCATGGCTGAGCAGTCTACTCGCTACTGCAACTATTCCAAGGAGAAATTCTCGGGCGAAATCTCTATCAACCTTCCTACTTGGATTGCTGAGCTTGCCGACAAAGTGGCTTCCACCACCGACTTCGTAACTCTGAGTACAAAGGTTGCCGACGCCACAGCCTCGGAATACGAGAACTGGCTCTTTGCCAACATGGCTGCCGAGCGCACCTACATGAACCTCATTGCTGTTGGTCGTAAGCCACAAGAGGCTCGCGTAGTATTGCCTCTCGACACCAACACCGAGCTTGTCCACACCGCCTTCATCTCCGATTGGCACCACTTCTTCGACCTTCGTGCCCTTGGCACCACCGGTGCTCCTCATCCAGATGCCAAGGTGTTGGCAGCCCCACTCATGCAGAGCCTCGAACAATAGTTTAATTTAATTCTTCCCTCTTCCCTCTTCACTTCCATTGGATTCTTCACTCTTCACTCTTCACTCTTCACTTTTCCCCAACCCCTTCTTCTACACTCCCCATCCCCTTTGCAAGCAAGCCATGGCAGAAGTCGAGCAACGACTCAACACCATGGCGCAGCACGACCATGCCCTAAAGCAAGAGCTCGAGAAAGGCAAGATGATAGGAGTACTCATCGTTGAAGACCAAGCGGGCAACCTAAGCTACCTCGCCGCCTTCAGCGGACAGATTGGCGATAGAGACACATTGCCCGGCTTCGTGCCGCCAGTATTCTCCTACCTCTCGCCACAAGGATTTTTTAAGCAAGAAGAAGCCAATATCTCCGCCATCAACAAGCAGATTTCCGACCTTGAGAGTAGCCACGAGCTTGCTTCCCTCCGCCAATCCCTTGCCACCATCCAGCGCCAAAGCCAGGAGCAGATAGAGGAATTCAAAACCAAGATGGCTGACGCCAAACTCCTTCGCGACAGCCGCCGACAGCAAGCCTCTCTCACCCCTGCCGACGAAGCCCTGATGATAAAAGAGAGCCAGCACCTCAAAGCCGAACTCCGCCGACTCAAAGCTCGCTGCAAGGCAGATGTTGAAGCAATCTCAGCACAATACAACTCCCTTGCCGACAAAATAAAAACATTAAAGTCCGAACGCCAACAACGTTCCGACAGTCTCCAGCATTGGCTATTCCAGCATTTCGTTATGCTCAATGGGCGTGGCGAAAGCAAAAACCTCATCGACATATTCAAAAACACCGCCATCGGCATTCCACCCTCAGGGAGTGGCGAATGTTGCGAACCGCGCCTACTGCAATACGCCTTCAAGCAAGGACTCAAACCTCGCCTCATGGCTATGATGTGGGTGGGCGAATCGCCACGTGGCGTAATCCGTAAGCATGGCAACTACTATCCAGCCTGCCAAGGTCGCTGCAAACCTATCTTGGACTGGATGCTCCAGGGAATAGAAGTAGAGCCCGACCATATAGACAGCGATGCCAACCACCGACAACTGAAAATACTGTATAGCGACAGCGACATCGTTGTCGTGGGCAAACCCGAAGGCATGCTCAGCGTGCCAGGCAAGAGCAACAGAGAGTCGGTCAAGACCATCATAATGCAGAAATATCCACATGCCCACGGACCGTTGATAGTCCATCGCCTCGACATGGCTACCAGCGGCATCATGCTCGTTGCTCTCAACGAAACCTCCTACCACAATCTGCAGCGCCAGTTTGCCGAGCGCAAGATTCAAAAACGATACGTAGCCCTCTTGTCGCGCAAGCCACATACGCCCTCAGCCTCTCCCTGTGGCACCATCACCCTCCCTCTCGCTCCCGACTACATGCATCGTCCATGCCAAAAAGTAGACTTCGAGCACGGCAAACCCGCCCTCACCGAATGGCGCTTAGCTTCCGACCTTCGCATCATCCTCTATCCCCATACCGGTCGCACCCATCAGCTTCGCCTCCATTGTGCCCACCCCCTTGGTCTCGATGCTCCCATCAAGGGCGACACCCTATATGGCTTCCCTTCTTCCCGTCTCTACCTCCATGCCGAAGCCATCGATTTCCATCATCCCACCACTGGCGCCCCCCTGCACTTTGAGTGGAAGGCAGAGTGGTAGGGGAATTCATAGGGGTTAAATAACTGCGCACTTAACTGCTGTTATCGCAAAAGTTAGTAGTAAAACGCCGCAATTTATAGTAATTCCTTGTCTTACAACCTATTAAAAGTATCATTAGTCATTTGTCATTATCAAAATCTGATAGACAAACAAGTATTCAACCAAGATCGCTATTCTTTTTTATAAGATAGTTAATGTTTTCTCTTTCCTAAAATCCGCAACCTGTAATATTTTTGATATTTGAGGTTGCGGATACCTCTCT
>ERZ1026854.2520-NODE-2520-length-10360-cov-4.262688_pt1 | contig 10360 bp, 9 predicted proteins | sample MGYA00380157_ERZ1026854 | MGnify/ENA primary metagenome ERZ1026854 (study PRJEB33269, sample SAMEA4719793) | human gut metagenome | biome: human-associated habitat; feature: organic feature; material: feces | place: Cameroon | collected 2013-10 ...
ATCACGCATACGCAGGATGCCACAATCTTTCCATCGATTTCGCAGACAATCAGATAATGATTGGTGTCATTAATAATATTGTTCCATGTATTTTGCAAATGCTTGTTATCCTCAGGAATACTGTCCTCATGTAGATATAAGTATAATCGTAATACTTTATCCATATCATTTCTATTTGCTTCTCTAATCATGACTATTCCTTTCTTCCAGCAATAACAACATATTTGCTCATCCCTATTACAGACTTCCATCACATTTTCCCTTCCCATTCTATCATAAACTTATCAAGAAATTCCTGCATTACAGTCTGCCTGTGTTCTGCCAGTTTCCTTCCCTCAGTTGTATTCATCATTGTAGATGCATCTAAAACACGTTTAATTATGTTTTGATAATACGAACTTGCCAATATTAGCTCCTCTCTCCTGCGTTTTCGTTAGTAATATCTGTAAAAAGACCCGATGTGGATTCGAACCACATCTTTCCCCTTCATAAGTGCACTGTTGCAAATGCACTTATGAAGGGGGACTCCCTACCATTAGACTATCGGGTCAATAACCATGCTAAGAAGTTTTGGTATTTGCTCTATGAACTCTTCATCCACCTTATACAAGGTCTTTATGTACGAGCAAAGCGCTTTCTCTTGACGTTTTTTACTATATTTCCGCCATTTACTTATTTGCTTATCTGGAATATCCAAAGCTATTTTAGTATAATCATAAGCCATTTTCTCAAAAATGTATGTTGCCAATTCAACACAAGATCTAGAAAACATAACAAAATCATCAAATGATATTTCTTCATATTTATTTGGTGCTACTAGCTTTGAAAATTTAGCCTCGGTCTTAAAATTATACTTTTGTAATTTACGATATTCTTTTTCATGAGAATCAACCTCACATAAATCATGAACCGAAGTATTTCTTATCAGTCGATAGTATTCACATAACTCATACAAAGGTTTCATATCATCAGATAAGTTATTACCACAAATATTTCTGACTGCACATGATAAATATGACTCTTCTTGAATTCTCGGTTTATATTCATTCTTTCCGTATTTATTTATCTGCCGGCATACATCTTTCAAAAATGTTTCAAAACACAAATGAACATTAACAATATAACTTCTGCATATTTCGCAAACCATCGAATCTGCATCATAATTTGTCAGAGTTACTGCATATTCTGTTGCTAACTCCACAAATGTATCCCTTTTCTGTATCTCGTTTTGATGTTCAACCACAAAACACCTTTTTGACAATTCAACAAACTGATTAATTGCACAATATTTTCCCAATACATCTTTAAAATTATTTAGTGCATTCTTCTCATACATTTTATCAATTCCTTAATTTCAAAATTCATCAACTAATCTAGTAAACTACCCACTTACCATTTCGGCTGAACCCAACAAATTCCGCAATGTGTTCTGCGCTCATAGCTGCTAATTCTTTTTTCAAAGCGTACATAGAAACGCTTAGTATATTCGACATCTGTTTTTTAGTTATTGTTGGATCTTTCTGTATTAGTATCAATATTTGATTACGTAATTCAAGCTCCCAAAACTCACTATCTACCACTTCAAATGGGGTTGAATTTGGGGTTGATGGGGTTGAATTTACGGTTGATTTGGTTATATCACTATTTGTATCCTTAGCAAATGCTTCATGTATAAACAACCTTGTTATAAAATAACTTCTATCCTCATCCGTCTCAAATTCCGGCTTTGGAGAGCCATTTGCTTCTAAAGCATCCAAAATCTTCTTGAATCCGGTGTTTCTACCTTCAGTTAAATGCAATTCTTTTAAGAAGTCACCAATTCGACGATTTCTATATCGGCGGTTTGATACGCGATAGCTTTTTAACCCTTCAATCGTTACAGAACGATCAGGTCCCGGAAAGCTAACAATTTCTATTCTGTCATTTTCAACACGTACCTCGATTGGCTCGCGCTCATCATAGGCACGGTGATATACAGCGTTCGATAATGCTTCCTCCACCGCTGCATACGGAAAATTAAAGAAACGATCTGCTTCCGCCCTATCAGGATGTTTTACAACTTTTTCTGTGATAATAACATTTTTGATATACTGCAACGTATCCCGAAGTTGTTGATGAATTGGTCCTTTAAAAGTTTTCTCGATAATATCATTACCACCAAGTCCACTCGGAAACTGAACTACATCAATCTGGGTATACGGAAAGAATTTGTCCGGTTCCATACTAAAGAACATCAAACCCACATTCTTCGGCTTAATGTATTCTGGCAGGGTACTAACAATATTCATATCCTGGCACACTTCAACAAAATCCCCTGTTTTTGATTTTTCATACAAGGAACTTTTTACCTCTTTCAGGTAATTCTGAATAAGCGTAATATTCAAATCGGACATCTCCGCCTTATGATTTACTCGATCATCAAATGGAACCCTATTTGCAAGGTTAAACAAATCCTTTTCCTCATCATCAGTTGGTTCCACAGAATTAGAAGACTTACGAATATAGTGAATACGCTCCTTATTATTCTTTTCCATTGTTTTTGGAGATGAATATGGGCGTGTTTCACCACCAGGACACCAAATCACTATAAAATTTTTATTCTGATAAGTTTCCACACCAATAATCGGCATATATGCAGGTCTGATAAGCTTACATTTTGCAAATATTTCCTTCTGATATTTATCAAGCTTTTCTGCAGGCACACCCTTTAGCGGATACACTGGGCGACCATTCTCTTCCTCCACGCCTATGACAATATAGCCACCGCCCCAGTTATCGAGGTCATTGGCAAACGCACACACAGTTTTCAAGGAGGCTGCCGGATCCCATGTTTCTTTAAATTCAATTCTTGCCCATTCGACAACTTCGCCGGATAGTAAAGTTTTTATATTTATTGGTATCGCCATAATTGAACCTTCCTCTCAGTTAACAATCTATTTATTCTGGTATAAATCCCTTTCTATCAACATTAGCATTACCCGAAAAATGAATATAATTAATATTACTCTTTAAGTCTTTAGTCGGTTCTTCATTTTCAAAGATAATTATCTGATAATCTTTACATGCCATTGCTAACTTCTCATATACCGTCATCTTTATGTCTTTTCCAACACTTTCATCCTTTTCATTTTTAGCCGCGTCTTTTTCTCTAAATGTGGTAAGCGGAGTATCTAAAATTACAACGCCCGGATGACAAAGCCTGTTATCATAACAATATTGCATCAATCCAATCAAGAAAGCAGAATTAATAATTGCCCTTGCACCTTTCCCAAACAGTTCTTTACGCTTTCCATCTACACATAAATCTTTATTCTGTTTGTCAAACACAACATTTGATTTTTCCTCTATAAAATTCCACGAAACTAACATTTTCTTAACTATTTCAGAAAATTGTGCCAGTTTTTCTTCAGAAATATCTTTAACATTACCCTTGGACTTATTTGTCACTTTTTCCTTACTACTTTCCAATTCCGAAATTCTATCTTCATACTTTTTTATTTTAGAATCGTTTGCATGCATTACATTCCACAATTCTCTTTTTTCTAACAAACCACTGATTTCTTCTAACTTTGAATCTATAACCGGTCTTAAGCTTTCATTCATATCATTAACAAGTCTATTAATATCCTCTAACAATTTATCATTTTCTGTTTCTATATTTATCTTGTTATTTTCAGCATTTTCTAATGTTGCTCTCAAATCTGCCATGAGAACCTGTATTTTTCTCTTTTCTGCAAGAAATGCTTTATGACACAACTCCTTTTGCTTAACATCAATTACACTTTTACTAATAGCATGACATACCGGACACTCTACATCCAACAACTGTTCTGTAACATTATGTGCTTCTTCTATAAATTCCAGTCTTTCAATATCTGATTTATAATTCTCCATAAGCAAATGAAATTTACACACGTTATCTGATATCCTTTGTTTTTCATAATCAGCTTCTTTTAAGCGCTTTATGAGCAGACAATATTCTTCCTCTTTACTTAATAAATACTCTTTTTTCTCATCTATCACTGTTTGCAATTCTTCAATTCGTTTATCTAACTCATCAGTAGAAGTGCCTTCTACAGCTTCCTTTAACTCTTCAATTTCTGTTCTTAACTCTGCACACAATAGTTCTAATTCCTGAATCTGTCCCTTAATACGTGATTTAATAACATCTGCAGATTCAGCTTTTGATATTTTTATATAGTCTTCTCCCGTAATAATTGTTTGGAAGGCCGTCCACTCACTTACAGCTAGCGTATTACCTCTTGGACTTGTTCTATGCACCGGCGAATACTTTTGAGTGATTCTTCCTTCGTTTACCATAATAAGTGGAACAAAATCTCTAAAAGTAAACTTTTTTGTTTCACCTGTGGAAGTTTTTTTCAACAAATTCCTATAATTGCATCCACAGATACTCAAAATCTTTTCAGAAATGTTCTTATCAGTTTTGCTTTCAGCCTTTATCTTTTCGAAAGATGTATCATCATTTATATCCTCAAATTTCGAATATATCCAGTATGCATTATTTTTGTCATTAAAATCTCTTCTAATTGTAAATACATCATTATCCAAAGTCTCTATTTCAAGATACACACTATTGTACCCTTTTGCTTCTGGTGGTAATGCAGGCACATTACTTGATCCAAATCCATAGTTAATACAATCAAACGCAAAAGATTTACCTGTATCAGATGCCCCCACAATTACATTTAGCCCTTCTTCAAAATTAAGAATAGCATTTTTCTTATTATTCCCACCTAGCACCAATCTCTTTAAAAAGAATTTAGACTTCATCATTTTTCACCCTTTTCTAAACTACTTTTCCAATTTCCCATATTATTCCCAGCATATTTATTAATCTCATACTCTGTTTTCTGTCCAAAAAATCCGTCCACACGTCTTACATATTCGACGTATTTCCTCGAATAATTACAATCCAACAATTTGCTTATATCCTCGGAGAATTTATCAGCATAATAACATATCCCAACTTCCGACAACTCTATCTGCACAAGACCTTTCGATACCAAAAATGACAGTGCTTCACGAATCATCAACTTCCTTACAACAAGCTCAGACGAATGATTAGGATTACTCGGATGCAAACACGGCAATTCACTAAATATATCATCGATATGAACAGAAAAATAATCATATACCGAAATTGTTTCTGCTGGCATCTTTTTTTTCGTACAAACTAATATCAATAAAATTCGACAGCCTATTTCTTGTTTTGAATTATAGATTTCCATTTCCATCACTCCACATAAGCTTACCATCATTAACTAATTCGTGACACATTCCATTTTTATCCTGTACCTTAATGTCATGTATTTCTGCACTAGACAAATTTAGTTCTGCTGCTTTCCCTGTAGTACCCTTTACTCTTTCCAATTTCGATTCATAGTGCTTTTCATATGTATCTGCTATACCAAAATTCACTTGCTCCTTTAACGTCTCATATTCACTTTCATCCACTAGCTCATCCCTTACAAAACGTTTTAACGACTGTGCAGAAAAAAAGCCCTCTCTCTGTCTTGTAAAGTGATTAAATAAACTAGGATTGCGTTTTAGTTCATTATCATCTTCATATAAACAATTATCCTCTTCCGAATACACTTCTAGCAATTGTTTTACATATGGTAATTTCTTTTCCTCACTCGAAAGTGTTTCTTTAGGTTTTTCTGACACAGGACGTTTCTTTATTCCTCCGCCAAAATGGTATTTATACCAATTAGTCTGACTAAACTGTCCCAAAAACTTTATTGGAGATATGTCTTTAATAATACCGAAATCAAACTGTTCTATATACGTCTTCAATTCATTTGTTAGTGTGATTCCTTCTGCTAGAATTTGCTTTTTCCCGCCGCAATAAGTATCCCACTGCTTAATTAATTCTGCTCCTATAATAGTAGGATCCTCAATATATTTTCTTAACTTCGCACCTATACCTTTGCTAGCTACAATATAATATTTTTCTGGAATTCTATATTCTTTCACATATGTGTAATAACACAATTTCCCCAATTCTATCCAATATTCTGATGGTTTAAGCGGAGTATCATAATGTTTGCATTGATAAATATCATATCTGTTATATGTATCATCCAGATACGCTACCAAATCTCTTCCTGAATCGGATGAACCACCCATTAAAACAACATCATAATAATCTTTACTTCCTTTTAGATATGAATATGCCCATTCTCCTACAACACGCTCATATTCTGCTGCATCCATTTGTTCAAGTCTGATAATAGGTTCCGTCATATCAAAAATTCTTCCTCTATCAGTTGGCACTTTAGGAATTTCTAACTCTGTTGTTTTCATACGTAATTCACCACCTTCTCCTACAAATACACTTCTCGTATCAATTCCATTACCTTCTCTACAAGCTTATCTAAGCTATGTCCTTTTAGTTTTCCTTTACCACCTAGATATCTCAACGGAGAAAAAAACACACTAACCTTCCTTTCTTTTTAACTACTATGATGCAAATATCATATACTTTTATCTAATCCCCCTGCTTACGATATGTAAATATATCCCCTAACTCTTTTCTTCTCACATTACATGCATCTTATTATGCTTACATTCTGCTTACATCAAAACCAGGAAGCCCTATCTCACAAGGCTTCCCGCTATTTTCTTTCTATTCAAACTCTATCGTCCCCGGTGGCTTACTCGTTAAATCATAGAATACCCTGTTGACCCCTTTCACCTCATTGATGATCCTGCTCATCACCTTCTGCAGCACCTCAAACGGTATCTGTGCCGCCTCGGCGGTCATAAAGTCAATGGTATTCACGGCACGCAGTGCCACAGCGTAATCGTAGGTACGCTCGTCACCCATCACACCCACAGAACGCATATTGGTGAGTGCTGCGAAGTACTGGTTCGGCATCCACGCCGGTGCTTCGCCGTTCTGCTGCTCGTACTCTTTGGCAGCCTTGTCCACTTCCTCGCGGTAAATGGCATCGGCGTCCTGCACGATCTTGACCTTCTCGCCGGTGACTTCTCCGATGATACGGATGCCCAGACCCGGACCAGGGAATGGCTGACGGAATACAAGCTTCTCTGGAATGCCCATCTCCAGACCAGCCTTGCGGACCTCGTCCTTGAACAGGTTGCGGAGTGGCTCGATAATCTCCTTGAAATCAACATAATCCGGAAGACCGCCTACGTTGTGGTGAGATTTGATGACTGCAGACTCGCCGCCAAGACCACTTTCTACCACATCCGGATAGATGGTTCCCTGTACAAGGAAGTCTACGGCACCGATCTTCTTTGCCTCTTCCTCAAAGACACGGATGAATTCCTCACCGATAATCTTACGCTTCGCCTCCGGCTCTGTGACGCCTGCAAGCTTTGTATAATAACGCTCCTGTGCATTGACACGGATAAAATTCAACTCGTATGGGCCATTCGGACCAAATACTTCCTCTACCTCATCGCCCTCGTCTTTTCGAAGGAGTCCGTGATCCACAAAGACACAGGTGAGCTGGCTGCCGATTGCCTTAGAAAGCATAACGGCCGCTACCGAAGAATCAACACCGCCGGACAGGGCGCAAAGCACTTTTCCGTTGCCGACCTTCTTGCGGATCTCCTCGATCGAATGCTCCACGAAGGAATCCATTCTCCATGTGCCGGCACAGCCGCAGATATTGCGGACGAAATTGTAAAGCATTTTTGTTCCTTCCTGGGTGTGAAGCACCTCCGGATGGAACTGGATTGCAAAAAGCTTCTGCTCCAGATTCTGTGCTGCTGCCACCGGACAGTCTGCCGTTGTTGCAACAATCTCAAAGCCCGGTGCTGTTTTTGAAATATAATCAAAGTGGCTCATCCAGCAGATGGTGTCTTTGCTGACATTCTGAAATAACGGTGAGTCCTGATTTACGGACACTTCTGTCTTTCCATATTCACGGACAGGTGCCTTTTCCACCTTACCGCCCAGCACATGCATCATAAGCTGCGCGCCATAACAAAGTCCCAAAACCGGTACACCTAATTCAAACAATTCTTTCTGATATGTTGGAGAATCCGCCTCATAACAGCTGTTTGGTCCTCCGGTCAGAATGATTCCTTTAGGATTCATTGCCTTGATCTGCTCTAAATCCGTCTTATAAGAATAGATTTCGCAATATACGTTGCACTCACGCACACGTCTTGCCACCAGTTGGTTATATTGACCACCGAAGTCAATAACGATAACCTTTTCCTGATTCATCTGTGTCTTCCTCTCTTTCTGTGCAATAATAAGCATACACGCTTCTTTCATTATAAATTACTGTCCCCATAATAACAAGGGCATTTTGCACTTTCCTTTCCGCTCTTTCTTTGCGCCTGTTAAATTACGCTTTTGATCTATGACCTCTGCTCCAGATAATCGTTCAGATCCTTCCGCAAATGCTCAAACTCCTTCGCCGTCTCCGGATTTTCCGACTGAAACGACATCATCCGGCCCAGATATCCCTGCTCTTTGGCAATCCGCAGGCTCTCCGGATATACCAGCTCAAATGCCAGCGAACCGTGTGCTACAACGTAATCAGCCGGCTGCTTTTTCAGGCTTCGAAGCACTGCATGATGCTCCAGAAACGCCTGTCTGACCTCCGGTGTAATTCCTGACCAGAGAATATCTTCCGTTTGAAATCCGTAAACTTCCTCCATCGGCGTATCACAGATTACCCGGAAGATATCAACCTTATCCGCATCCCGCAAAATATGACAGAACATCTGTGTCCGTTCGTCCAGACCTTCCTGTATCCGGTATGCACTGTGTTCTCCAATGGCTATGCGAAGTGTCTGTAGCACATCAGATAATGGCATGTCCTTACTCAAGCCGGTGGATGATCCACACTCTGCGCTCATCCGCCCAGCTGCACCTCGTTTATCAGCAGAATCAATTCCATCACCCTTCGACCCGGCATTAGCAACTAATTTTGCCGTTGATGTCTCCGGCACATAATTGGCGATCAATCCGTCCTCATAAAGCAGCTCCACCGCAAACTTCGCATGATCGATCGACTGCGCATCCGAAAATGTATGATAACGGCGAAGCTGTTCGAACCTTCCAATGTCATGCAGCATCCCGCTAAGCCACGCCAGATCAATATCTTCCTGCAACAGATCCAGCGACTTTGCGATCCGCTCGCACAGATCCGCCACACGATAGGTATGATCGATCTTTAATTTTATTTTCGGATCGGTACTGTCATAACGATCGGTATATTCCTGAAATGTATTCTTTATATGTTCACGATTTATCTTCATGTTTATCCTCTTTTCCATCCGCTATATATCAAAAGACACAGCAAAAACGCCAACGCATCTTTGCTGTGCCAGATCGATCCTTCTACGAAAACAGATCAAAAATGTCTACGGAATCAGTAATATTGTCCACTACATTTCCAAGTGTGCTGCCCCGATCAGTTTTTACTGGGAATCATCTTTGCGATTCTGCCGGCAAACTCGGCAAAGTTCTGGGTCTGAAGAACAACACGTCCCGGTCCGGTAATCTTCGTAAGGAACAGGCCCTCACCTCCCAGGAAAATATTCTTTAATCCCTTGACCATCTCGACTTCATATGCCATCCCCTTCTGGAATGCCACAACATTTCCGGTGTCTACCTTGATCACCTCGCCCGGTGCAAGATCCTTGATAATCTTGTCTCCATCAATTTCCAGAAAAGCCATACCAGCTCCGCTGATCTCCTCAAGAATAAAGCCCTCACCGCCAAAGAATCCTGAGGAAAGTTTCTTCGTCAATGTAACATTTATGTTGACGGTTGGCTCTGCACAAAGGAATGCTCCCTTCTGACAGATCATTCCACCGGTCTCGCTGACATCCAGAGGCATGATCTCACCTGCTACTGTAGAAGCAAATGCAATGGTTGCCCCCGGTTTGCTGGCGGTATAATTTGCCATAAACAAAGACTCTCCGGCAAACATTCTGCCAACACCCTTGAGAAGTCCTCCTCTGGTATTGGTGTCCATCTCTACACCATCTGACATCCACGCCATACCGCCAGACTGTGTATACATGGATTCTCCCGGCTGATCAAATAAGATTTCCACCGCCGGCATGGTATTCCCTAAAATTTTGTACTGCATTTTTTACCTGCCTTTCTTTTTCTTCCTCTGCTGATTTTATTCACTTCTCCTTTGATTTATCACAAGAATTTAATAAATTCGCATCGCGAGGGTGCTTGTCACTTTTACTTTTGCCTTCGCATACATCTTACCATACAGGCAGGCATTTGACTAGGAAAAAACAGAAAACCCCAATGATAAAACCATCACTGGAGTTTTTGTATCAGATTTTTATTTGTATAAATATTAATTTAACAGCAGCAGCGGATCCACCG
>ERZ1026854.2521-NODE-2521-length-10360-cov-4.103445_pt1 | contig 10360 bp, 12 predicted proteins | sample MGYA00380157_ERZ1026854 | MGnify/ENA primary metagenome ERZ1026854 (study PRJEB33269, sample SAMEA4719793) | human gut metagenome | biome: human-associated habitat; feature: organic feature; material: feces | place: Cameroon | collected 2013-10 ...
AGAAATAAGAATGGCAAAAGAAATGAGGCTTAATCCCAAGAGCCACAAAAGGAAAAAATAACATTTAACTAAGCCGTTATGGAGAGTACATCTTCATGGCGGCTTTTTTGTTGGCATTTGAAAGAAGGTGAGAAAATTGAAAATTAAAAAGGTCGATGACAAGCCTATGGTGATCCATGCAATCCTATCACCGCAGAATTTCGTGAGGAGCTTTACAGCAATATCCTTGAGGAATATGAAAGAGTGCAGGCACAGGGAGAGCCGGAGAAAGGAACAGAAAAGGATGTAACACCACCGGAGTTTTCCGTAACGGTTACACCCTATGAGAGGGAAGGCAGTAATATCCGTGGACTTGCCAGAATCTATTTTGAGGACAGTTTTATCGTCAACAATGTGAATATCCTTCAGGGCAAGGAAAAGGTCTTTGTGGCAATGCCTTCCTATAAGACAAAGCAGAAGGATGAAAATGGCAAGGATACACTGGTTAAACTTGTGAGAAATCAAGCAGAAATGCTTGTGACGGCAGAAAAAATCTTAAAACAGAAAAAGGAGAAATGCTCCGGGCAGAACCAGCCAGAGGTAATCATCAAGAGATTGCAGGCGGAAATGAAAAAGCTAGAGAGTAGTAAGATTGCTGACTATGAAAGCTACAAGGCTGGAAAAATGGAAAGGGAAGCTTTTACAGAGAAAAAAGCTCTGATAGATACAAGAAAACAGGAGATTTTATCTGCCACTGATGAAATGGAAGCAAAACTCTTGGTAGAAGATGAAGAACAGAGACAGTATCAGGACGCATTTGAAATCAAGAAGTATATTCATTTGGAAAAATACGATAAGGCTGTTATGGCAGCATTGATTTTAAAGGCTGAGGTTGTGGATGAAAACCGGCTGAATGTGGTATGGAAGCATCAGGATATTTATGAGAAGATTTTTCCATACTGTAAACAGGTTATGGTATAATAGGGGTGCTTGTTTTACAGGCACCCGGAAAGGATGAAACTATGATATATATTACAGGTGATACACATGGAAGATTTGAACGGATTGAGGCATTTTGCAGGCGTTTTCAGACTTCGTATGACGATATACTTATTATTTTAGGGGATGCAGGTATCAATTTCAGTGGGGCAAGATATGACAGCCTGAAAAAGCGGCTACTGGAGTCCCTTCCAATCACGATATTTGCCATTCATGGAAACCATGAACAGCGACCATATACGTTAGACAGCTATAAGGGAAAGCTGTGGCATGGTGGAACGGTATATTATGAAGAAGAATATCCTAGTCTTTTGTTTGCAAAGGACGGTGAGATATTCGACCTGAATGGAAAGCAGACGGTTGTCATGGGCGGTGCATACAGCATTGACAAAGAAATTCGTCTTGCATACGGCTGGGGCTGGTGGGAGGACGAGCAGCCCTCGGAAGAAATCAAAAGATATGTAGAACAGCAGCTTGAAAAATTCGGCTGGAAGGTAGATGTGGTATTAAGTCATACGACACCATTGAAATATGAGCCTGTTGAGGTATTTATGTCTGGCGTGGATCAGAGCAGGGTTGACAAGTCTACGGAGGAATGGCTGGATCATATCGAAGAAAAGCTGTCCTATCAAAAATGGTACTGTGGGCATTATCATACTGAGAAGAAGATTGACAAGCTGGAAATTATGTTTGAAAACTTCGATGAGTTCTGTGTAGGTATGGAATAAATGTCATTCAAATGCTTATAATATGGGGATTTGAGGGCATCGCAAAGAATTGAATTTTTTTTGTCCCATCCTTGACATGAGCTGACGGCAACGGTCGTGTAGGCAGATTGATCATGTTTAAGGAGTGCCTGAAATATAATGTCGTTCCGTTCATCGTTGAGGACAATCTGAAGATGTTCTATTACCGTTGATTGAAGGAAAGGGACAACGAAAAAGGCTATTTGACAGATACCTGCCTGACTGCACAAGATAAGTATAAAGCGTATTTGGATTATTTTAGGATTGCGTATTAAGTAAGCCTCTGTGATAATGTTAAGATGGCAAAAGCGAAAGATGAGAGAGCCGTTGTGGAAAAAACCTGCAGCGGCTTTTGTATTGGAGATGATATCTATGCCAAAGAAACTTGAGAATGGAACACGGAACCCTTCTGTTAATTTGCTTAAAAGACTAGCGGATGGTATGGGAATGGCTCTTAAGATAGAGTTTGTACCTAAACAGAAAAAGTAAAGGCGCTCGCATTAATTGCAGCACAATATAAAATGCCTGAAAAATTATTGAAGATTCAGAATATGTTGTTTCGCCTTATGCAGAATTCGACATTTGATAAAATTTATCAGCCTATGCGGTACGATGGCTGAATTAGATAATTTTATTCTGAAGGTGTAATTTCTTTTTTCTGGGTCAGCAGGAACAGAACTGCCAGTATGGACAGGACGATCTGTACGCAGGGCATGGTAAACCATACGCCATCAAGCTTAAGGACGATTGGCAGTGTCAGGATGGTACCGACTGTCAGCAGAACCTCTCCATAAACAAGAGTACTGGACTGCTTCAGATGCTCTGTTGCATAGAAGTAGGAAACAGAGGGCTTGGTCAGTCCGTAAAGAGCCATAACAAGAGAAAAAGCAGGTGCAGCATGGACGATCAGCTCTGCTGCAGCATCAGAGGTACCGTAGAAAACGGGGATCTGATGGCGCAGAAGGAACATAAGGGAGCCGCTCAGGATACCAACACCGATACCGAGAGCAAAGGTAAGCAGTGTATAGCTGCGCAGTGCTTTTTTATCATTCTGGCCCTTGCTCAGGCTTAAGAGTGGCTGCGCACCATCACTGATACCCTGAACGAGAAGCTCCATGAAGGAAACCAGATAGGCGAGGACAGCATAGGCGCTGACAGCTTCATCACCGCCATATTTGGTGCACTGCAGGTTCATCAGTATAATGGTGACGGAAGGCAGATAAGTCAGTCCAAAAGGAGAGGCTGCGACCTTAAGGATGGATTTGATTGCGGGTCCGGAGGGCATTATATTGGTAAGGGCGATCCGGTTTTCTTTCTTTAAATAGAAGAAAAGGGCAAAGATCAGAGTGACAAGCTGCCCAAGCACTGTTGCAATAGCGGCACCCATTAGACCTAATGGAAATACAAGTATCAGAACATAATCAAGGATGATGTTCAGGATACAGCCGCAGGTCATGGCACACATGGAGTAAACGGCAGCACCACGGTTACGCATCAGCGGTGTCAGACCACTGGCAACTGTCTGGATCACCGCACCATACAGAATATAGTGAAGATAGGTCATGGCATGGGTATGTACTTCTCCTGTGGCTCCCAGAAGTGTCATCAGGGGAGAACCAAAGAAATAGAGGATCCCGGTCAGGATGAGAGAGGAAACGACAAGAAGAAACAGTGCATTTCCCTCCATCTGGTCTGCCGCATCATCACGGCCGGCACCCCGGTTTAAAGACACCATAACAGAAGCCCCCATACCGATACCGGTACCAAGGGCGATGATGAGTGCTACAAGCGGCCAGGCAATATTAATAGCAGCCAGTCCCATGTCACCCATGGCTCTGCCTACGAAAATGCCGTCAATAATGGAATAAATTCCTGTTAATAAAAAAGATAACGTAGAGGGGAGAATAAATCCCCAGTATTTTTTTTGCATAAAAACCTCCATTTCCCCATAAAAAGGGGAACATTATCTATGGTAACCCATCCATACAGGAAAAGTCAACTATTGCAATTCCTAGTAAACTAGTAGTATAATGGGGAAAAAGGAGGTTTTGTATGAAGATTTCAACCAAGGGAAGATATGCCCTGCGTCTGATGCTGGATCTGGCACTGCATGACAGCGATGCCCCGGTAAGGATCAAGGATATTGCTGCGAGACAGGACATTTCTGATAAATATCTGGAACAGATCATTTCCAGCTTGAATAAAGCGGGTTATGTGAAAAGCATCCGCGGTCCGCAGGGAGGCTATAAGCTTGCCAGAGATCCGGAAAGCTATACAGTTGGGATGATACTCCGCCTTACGGAAGGCTCTCTTGCACCGGTAGCCTGTCTGGATGATGAGGTCAATACCTGTGACAGGCAGGAAACCTGTGCTACGCTGAAGCTCTGGCAGATGCTGGATGAGGCGATCAAGGGAGTCGTAGACAGAGTAACGCTGGCAGATCTGGTCGAGTGGCAGACGGAGATGATTGATAATTATGTGATCTGAATTTCCCTGCGGAGAAGAAAAAGGGCAAGAACGTTTGGGATGACCATACAGGCATTGATCAGATCTGTACATTCCCAGACAGTCTGCAGTGGAAGGATTGCACCTATGTAGATCATAACGATATAAGCTACCTTATAAAGAAAGAGACCTCTGCCGCCAGTCAGATAGGTGACAGCGCTTTCACCAAGATAGGACCAGCCGATGAGGGTGGTCAGTGCAAAGGCAATCAGACAGACAGAGAGGAAGCCATTCCCCAAAAATGGAAGAGAAGAAAAGGCCGCATCCGTAAGGGTACCCTGAGAGGCATGGAGTACGGATTGTGGTCTTTTTAATATATTAGTGACAATGACAAGCCCACTCAGCAGGCACATGACGACGGTATCCCAGAATACGGCAGTCATGGACACATAGGCCTGTCTGGAGGGACTTTCCTCGCTGGAAGCGGCAGCCATAATGGAAGAGGTTCCGATGCCGGCTTCGTTGGTAAATAATCCACGGGCAATCCCATAGCGGAGGACGTTCATCAGGCTGCCGGCGGACAGACCACTTCCAACCGCTTTTCCGGTAAAGGCATCCTTCAGGATCAATGCGACTGCCGGAAACAGGCAGGTGCGGTTCAGGAAGAGCAGAAAAAGGCAGCTACCGGTAAACAGGATGGCCAGAATGGGAACCAGCCGGACACAGACCTTTCCGATAGATCTGATGCCGCCAACAATGACAAGGCCTGCCAGGATGGCGGCCAGGAATCCGGTCAGGGAGGGTGCAAGGTGAAAGCTGCTTTTCCCTGTCTCAGCCATGGAATTTGACTGTGTCGTGCAGCCGACAAAGAGAGCAGCAAGAAGTGTCAGAACAGCGTAAAAGCTGCCAAGAAGAGGCATATGGAGTCCGTTCTGGAACACGTACATGGGCCCTCCGGCATGTGTACCGGTTTTATCTCTGCTGCGGTACTTTACGCTGAGATAGCATTCAGCATAGGAGGTAGCCATACCAAGTACACCGGTGATCCAGCACCAGAAGACAGCGCCAGGACCACCAAGGGCAACTGCAGTAGAAACACCTACGATATTGCCGGTGCCGAGCGTTGCGGCAAGTGTAGTGGACAATGTGGCAAAAACGGAAAGGTTATTCTGGTCAGAATCTTTGCCTTTAAAGGACATCCGGACGGCTTTCCAGGTTTTTCCCTGAGGAAAATGGAGGTAAAAGGAAAAGAACAGATGCGTTCCCATAAGCAGAAGAAGGAGGGGGCCACCCCATAGAAATGAATTACATTTTTGGATAATAGCAAGCACAGCAGACATAGGCAATAAGTCCTGCTTTTTTATGATTATATGTATATTTTCGGTAAATTATGAGAAATGTTACTTTATTTTTCTGACAGAAAAAGGTATACTGACATATAGAATGACAGCGGAAGGGTATGATTTCATACAGAAGAGGGAAGCATGTGAAGTACAATAATGAGGGGTTGGAAAATATTTTTTTTGAATCAGTCTGCAAGCTCAGGGAAGACTACTATTTTATGCAGAATATATCGGGAAGGGTCAGATGGTCACCCAAGGCAGTAAATGATTTTGAACTGCCAGGGGAATATGTAGATGGATTTGCCGGGATATGGAGGCGCTTTATCCATCCGGAGGATCTGGCTCATTTCGATGAAGAAATGAAGCGTGTACGGACTGGCGAAACAGATTATATGCTGCTGGAATACAGGGTCAGAAAACGGAACGGAGAATATGTCAGGGTACGCAGCCATGGCGTTATTAACAGGGACACAGAAATCAGTCCTGTGTGTTGTATGGGGATCCTGGAAAGGGTCTATGATACAACTGATGAGCTGACCCATGTGTCTAACATTTATGTGGCAGTAAAGGACATCGCAGATACCTTTGAAAATGAAAATGCTTCGGGCTGTCTGATGATCGTAGGCATTGATGACTTTAAAAGGATCAATGATCTGTATACCTACAGCGGTGGTGACGAGATCATCAAGAATTTTGCCCTGCGGATAAGCAAATGCATTCCGCAGTCAGCGACATTGTACCGGCTTGAAGGTGATCAGTTTGCAGTTCATTATCCATATGGTACGCTGCAGGACATGAAGGATATTTATGCGAGGATGGTGAATGAGGCAATGGATATCTCACTGTCCCATGATATTAAGGTATCGCTTCAGCTGTCAGCCGGTGTGTGTAAGTATCCGGACCAGGCGGAAAAGCCGGATATACTGAGGAAAAATGCACGGTATGCTTTTGAGCGTGCCAAGAGACAGGGGAAGGGACAGTTAGCTGTCTTTACCAGGGAGATCCGGGAGCAGTATTTGGAGCATCTGCGTCTGATCGAAGAGCTGAAACGCTGTGTCAGAAATGATTTTGAAGGATTTGAGCTGTATTACCAGCCGATCGTAGAGCCGAAATCCAGGCAGATCGTGGAATGTGAGGCACTGCTCCGGTGGAAAAATGGTAGATTTCCCGGAATCGGACCAGCCAAATTTATTCCGATCCTGGAAGAAACAGGTATGATGAAGGAAGTAGGTGCATATGCTGTAAGAACGGCGATCAGCCAGGTCATGGATTTTTCTGACAGCCTGATTGTTAATGTAAATGTATCCTACAAACAGCTGAAGGATGATGATTTTGCTGAATATGTACTGGGAATCCTGAAGGAGTATCAGTTCCCGCCGGAAAGACTGATGATGGAGCTGACAGAAAGCTGCAAGGTACATGACCTTCCGGTATTGATGCGTACCATGAATAAGCTGCGCGAACATAGGGTACTGGTAGCACTGGACGATTTCGGAACCGGTTATGCCTCTCTCGATATTTTACAGGATATTTCGGTAGACTGCCTGAAGATAGAGCAGCGCTTTGTGGCAGAGTGTGAAGAAAATAATGTAGACAGGAATATCATCAAGCATATTATCCTGCTGGCACATTCCCTCGGACTGAAGGTCTGCATGGAAGGCGTGGAGACAGAAGGCGTTTATGACGTGGCAGTGGAAGAACATGCAGATATACTGCAGGGTTATTATTTCAGCAGGCCTGTTCCGGCAGAGGATTTTCGAAATATGTTAAGAAGATCTGCCGGGCATGAAGCATGAGCATGGGGCTTTAGGATGGGAAGCATAACAGAATACAGGAAAGGAAACAGGAATGGGAAACATCATCGATTATGTTCGGGAGCATGGAGATATCAGCTTTTTACAGGAACCATTAAATGAAGTGGATTCTCTTGTGCTGTGCCAGATGGTGTATATGAATTTCGGACGTTTTGTACCGGGATTGGAGGAGAGGAATCAGCTGATAAGTATCCAGGATATTTATCACCATCCGGACAGGGATCATCTCCTGGATGATTACTGGTATAAGCAGTATAATAAAGAGCTTTTTGAGGCGGCAGCGGCTTCCAGACGATTCGGGACGCTGAAAATGAATTATTATGTCAACGTGATCAATGTGGATGATGAAACGCAGTTCTCGGCGATCACCTATATACTTGAGAATAAAGAAACCTATATCGCCTACAGAGGAACGGATGCTACGATCATTGGCTGGAAGGAAGATCTGAATCTTGCTTTTTCAAAGCCGTTGTCCAGCCAGCATTTAAGTGTTGCCTATATGGATAAGGTATCCTCATGGATTGCCGGTTCCTTTTATGCCGGAGGTCATTCCAAGGGAGGAAATCTGGCAGTTTATGCGGCTATGAACTGCTCGGAAAGGGCAAGAGGAAAGCTTCTTCATGTTTATAATAATGATGGTCCGGGATTCCGGCCGGAGATCCGCGCAGAGGGACATTACGAGCAGATTGCAGACAGGGTTTCCAAATTTATACCGAGATCTTCGATTGTAGGTATGATCCTGGAGGATCACAGCAGCTACGAGGTGGTGGAGAGCCGTGGGATCGGTATGCTGCAGCACAATGCATACAGCTGGAAGGTTGAGGACAGATCCTTTGTGCGTGCCAGAAATATGAGCAGCGGCAAGCTCATCAGGGATGCAGCCATGAATGAATGGATCCTGTCACTGACAGATGAAGAAAAGCATGTGTTCATTGATACGCTCTATGAGGTAGTGTCTGCATCGGAGGCTTCCAATGTATTTGAGTTCGGTGCTGATATCCGGAAGTCTGTGCAGAATGTACTGGAAGCAGCAAGGGAGGTAGATGAACCTACCCGGAAGGCAATCCAGCGGATCATGAAGTCACTGGTGGAGATCACACTGGAGAATTTCATGTCACAAAGGAACAACGATAAATAGTGGCAATTATTGTAAATATTTAAAATTTTAAAAAAATTTAAAAAACCTGTTGACGAATGAAAGGAAAGCAGATATAATAACATTTGTTCGCAGGAATGGCGGAATTGGCAGACGCGCACGGTTCAGGTCCGTGTGGTAGCAATACCATGAGAGTTCAAGTCTCTTTTCCTGCACGTGAAAACCTCAGTCGATGTACTGAGGTTTTTTGTTTTACGAGTTTTACAGGGAAGGTTACTTGTAATCAGCAGGAAACAGTGTTATTATAAAAGTAACCTGAAGTGAAGTTTCAGCGGGTACACGGAGGTACCTGTGAAGGTCAAGGGAGTGAGAATATGGGGATCAGAATTAATGTAAATGCAAGGCAGGACTATTCCTATCTGTTCCAGAGTATGACGACAAGCAGGGGAAACAGTCTTGGTAATTTAAATTTCCTTTCCGATTATGCCAGCATTAAGAATGGCAGTTACGGGAAGCTGATGAAGGCTTATTATGCGAAGGATGCTGCAGATAAGGCTGCTTCCGAAGGCAAGGATACAGAGACAAAGAAAAATTCCATTTCTACGGCAGCCGATTCAGCAAAGACGCTTTCAGAGATTGAGAAGGCGGCTGATACCATGAAGGAATCAGCAGACAGTCTGCTGGTGAAGGGAAGTAAATCCGTTTTTCAGAAAAAGAACGAAAAAACAACTGCTTCAGAAGAATATGATACTGATGCGATTTATAAGGCTGTATCCGGTTTTGTGACTGATTATAATGATCTGCTCAGTAAAACATCAGCAGCCTCTTCCAAAAATCTGCAGAGTAAGGCAGATACGCTTGCAGCTGTTACCACAGCCAATGCGAAGCTGCTTTCAAGGGTTGGAATTACCGTGAACAGTGACAGAAGCCTTTCTCTTGACGAGGAAGCCTTTAAGAAGTCTGATATGGGTACGGTGAAGAATCTGTTTGGAACGACCGGGGCCTATGGATATAAGGTATCTGCACAGGCTTCCATGATCGACTATACAGCAGCTAAGGAGAGCACCAAGTCCAATACCTATACAGCAAACGGTACCTACAGCAATGTGTACAGTGCCGGAAATATCCTGAACTCATTCTTCTAAGGGACGTTAAGAAGATGACAGAGGACTTTTCTTTCGCTTCAGAATAGGGAAAGTGATATAGTATGAGGATCAGAAGGGATGCACCCGGAAAACGGGGGCATCCTTTTTTACACCCGGTATGTTGAAATTTATACTGGAAAATGGTATTTTAGAAGTACCGCACAAAGCCCGGAAAGGGTTCCGGCAGAGAAAGAAAGGAAGCCTTTGCAAGGCTGTGGTCGGCATATGGCAGCAAAATTTTATGCAGTAAGAAAAGGAAGAAAAACCGGTATCTTCAGAACCTGGGATGAATGCAGGGCAAGTGTCCATGGCTTTTCGGGACCGGAGTACAAGAGCTTTGGTACGCTTGAGGAAGCACAGGCCTTTCTGCAGGGAGTTCAGAAGGAAGAGGTGGAAGAGGACAGACTGCGGATTTACGTGGATGGCAGCTTTCATGCAGGAACCGGGGAATTTTCCTACGGAATGGTCGTATTATTAAAAGAAGGGATACAGACCTTCCATAAGAAATATGATGATAAAGAGCTGGCAGCCATGCACAATGTTGCCGGTGAGATCAAGGGAGCAGAGGCAGCCATGCGTTATGCCATGGAGCATGGGATCAGAAAGATTGCCATTTACCATGATTATGAGGGAATTGCCAAGTGGTGTCTTGGACTGTGGAAGACGAACAAAGAGGGAACCAGAGCCTACAAGTCTTTCTATGATGAGGCCAGCAGACAGGTTGATATCCAATTTGTGAAAGTTGCCGGACATTCTGGGGATACTTATAATGAAATGGCTGACCAGCTGGCAA
>ERZ1026854.2523-NODE-2523-length-10349-cov-4.195939_pt1 | contig 10349 bp, 10 predicted proteins | sample MGYA00380157_ERZ1026854 | MGnify/ENA primary metagenome ERZ1026854 (study PRJEB33269, sample SAMEA4719793) | human gut metagenome | biome: human-associated habitat; feature: organic feature; material: feces | place: Cameroon | collected 2013-10 ...
TTCTCGTTCTTGCCCTCACCTACAACAGACCACAGGGCTTTTTTCTCATTTTTCTTGTTTTTTGCCCTCACCTCCAACAGACTGCAGGGCTTTTTTCTCATTTTTCCTGATTTTTACCCTCATCATTAACAGACCTCAGGGCTTTTTTCTCATTTTTCCTGATTTTTGCCCTCGTCTCCAACAGACCGCAGGGCTTTTTTCTCATTTTTCTCGTTCTTGCCCTCACCTACAACAGACCACAGGGCTTTTTTCTCATTTTTCTCGTTTTTTGCCCTCACCCACAACAGACCGCAGGGCTTTTTTCTCATTTTTCTCGTTTTGCCCTCGGCACCTAACAGATATCCAACCTTATTCAAGATATTCTCCGATTCCCGACCATCCCGACCATATAACCGGCAACAAAAAAGCGAAAAACAAACGCTCCATCATCTTCGCGCGTTTATTTTCCGCTTATTTCTCATCATTTCAGAATGTCTCCCATCATTCCGAAATATCTCTCAACTTTCCAGCTTATCCTGGCTATCAGATCCTCTTTATTATCCTGGCTGTCAGATCCTATTTATTATCCGCAGTATCCACAAAAATACTATAAATCTGTCTGATTGCTGTTTCAAAGTCAGCTTCCTTAACTCCGATAATAATATTGAGCTCTGAAGAACCCTGGTCAATCATCTTAACATTGATATTGGAATGAGCCAATGTTGCAAAAATACGGCTTGCAGTTCCTTTTGCAGCTTTCATGCCACGACCTACAACAGCGATTAAAGCAAGATCTGATTCCATCTCAATCGAATCGGGCTCTGCCAACTTATGGATACCGGCAAGTACTCTCTGCTCTTTTTCCATAAATTCAGACTGATGGACAATAATGGTCATGGTATCAATTCCGGAAGGCATATGTTCGAAAGAAATGCCGTTTTCCTCAAATACCTGCAGGACTTTTCTTCCAAATCCGATCTCACTGTTCATCATATCCTTTTCAATATTGATAGCACAGAATCCTTTTTTACCTGCAAGACCGGTGATGACATATGGCGGTTTGTGGCAGGTACTTTCCACAATCCATGTTCCGGGATCCTTAGGTGCATTGGTATTTTTGATATTGATCGGAATACCGGCCTTGCGGACCGGGAAGATTGCATCCTCATGCAGTACACTGGCACCCATGTAGGATAACTCTCTTAATTCACGATAAGTAATTGTACTGATCGGCTTCGGATTGTCAACTATACGGGGATCTGCGATCAGACAGCCGGAAACATCCGTCCAGTTTTCATAGATGTCCGCTTTCACGGCTTTTGCAACAATGGAACCTGTAATATCAGAACCACCTCTTGAAAAAGTCTTTACCGTACCGTCTTCCTTTGCTCCGAAAAATCCGGGGATAACAGCTCTTTCTACATCTTTCAGGCGGGCAGATAAAACTTCATCTGTCTTGGCAGCCATAAAATCTCCATGCTCATCAAAGAAAATAACCTCTGCCGGATTAATAAATTCATAGCCAAGGTAATTTGCCATGATGATACCGTTTAAATATTCTCCACGGCTGGCTGCATAATCACTGCCGGCCTTATTTTTAAACTGTTTTGTAATCTCGTCAAATTCCTTATCCAGTGATAAGTTCAGGCACAGTCCATCGATAATTTCCTGATAACGGTTTTTGATCTGCGCAAGTGCTTTCGTGAAATCATTGCCGGCCTCTGCATAAGCATAGGTTGCATACAGCATATCCGTAACTTTTGTATCTTTGGAATTTCTTTTGCCCGGGGCAGAAGGAACCACAAACTTGCGGTCTGCATCAGCATGGATAATATCTCCTACCTTTTTAAACTGCTCGGCACTTGCCAAAGAACTTCCACCAAATTTCACTACTTTTTTCATGTTTCTCTCTCCTCATAAAATGTGATCAATTATCCATCCGGATCATGCTGACAACATCAAAAGCTGATGCAAGATCTTTATATACACGTTCGGTCATAACCTCTGTTACAAATGCTACTTCATTTTCTTTGACAGCCTCAAGTAACTGTACTTTACCGAATGCTGCCTTTACTGCTTCTTCGTTGGTATTTGCCATACGGACAAAGAAACGTCTCTTAGCATCTGAAATATCAGAAAGTTCAAGTTTTTCAGGCTTCCAGGTGCAGGCAACCGTCCTGCCGGGATTTAATGCACATTCAACAACATCGGAAACAACCGCGCTTGCAGTCGGCAGCTTGCCGGCTCCGGCTCCGTAAAACATGCTGTCACCCAGTGTATTACCTGTGACTAACACTGCATTCATAACATCATTTACATTGTATAACGGGCTTTCCTTTGTCAAAACAAACGGTGCAACCATTGCAAAATACTTACCATCTTCGTACCGGCTCATGCCAAGCAGCTTGATCGTTGCCCCAAGCTGTTTCATATATTTAAAATCATCAATGGAAATCCTGGTAACGCCCTCTGTCGGAACATCCTTATAATATACTGTATTTCCAAATGCAACGGAGGATAAAATAGCAATCTTACGCTGTACATCATGACCTTCAATATCAGCCTCCGGATTAGCCTCTGCATACCCAAGCGCCTGTGCATCCTTTAATACTGCGTCAAAGTCAGCACCCTCTAACTCCATCTTGGTCAGAATGTAATTGGTGGTTCCGTTGATGATTCCCTTTAAAGCAATGATCTGTTCCTGCAACAGACAGGTCTGTAAAGGACGAATGATCGGAATACCACCGCCGCAGCTTGCTTCAAACAGATAATTACAGTGATTTTCCTCTGCAAGCTTTAAAAGCTCCGGGCCATATTCCGCAACAAGAGCCTTGTTGGAGGTACATACACTCTTTCCTTTGGATAATGCAGTCTTGGTAAACTGATATGCAGCACCGGTACCACCCATCGCCTCGCATACAATATCAACCTCCGGATCGTCCATGATCACCTGCACATCATGCACCAGTAATTCTTCATAAGGATCTCCGGGAAACTCTCTCAGATCGAGGATATATTTTACATCAACCTCTGTGCCAACTCTCTTTTCAATTAGTTCCCGGTTGGTCTTGATGACCTCAACAATACCGCTTCCTACTGTACCGTATCCTAACACTGCTACTTTTGCCATTTTTTTACTCCTTAGCTATCATTTTGACGTAATGCACACCTTTTTGCGTTTCCATCTGCTCGATGACCTCTGAAAGCTTCTCGGTATTTTGTAACATCGTAATACTGATCGAAACCGAGGCCACACCATTGATCGGAATACTCTGATGAATCGTCAGAATATTGGCTCCGTACCCGGCTACCACCTTTAACAGATCCGATAACAGTCCCGGCTCATCGTCCATCTGCACGGTCAGGGTAAATGTCGTACCCTCCGAGCTTTCATGAAACGGAAAAATGTCATCCTTGTATTTATAAAAAGAACTACGGCTAATCCCAACCATTTCTGTTGCATCCTGCACCGATTCCGCCTTGCCTGTCTCCAATAGTCTCTTGGCACCGGCAACCTTTAAAAGAACCTCCGGCAGAGCCTTGGGTCTTACCACAAAATATTTGGGTGTTTCAGTCATAAAAAACGCCTCCTGTAAATATCCAATCTTCCACATACGGACATTTGCGCGTTTGTCTTTCTACAGTGGACAAGTGTGCGCCACCGAAAGATATTCTAGCACATGATACAAATACAGGCAAGCGTTTTTGTCGATTTTTATACAAATTCAAGCAGAAACTACTGTAAGGCACCGCTAACAATCCCTTTTGTCAGATACAATGCCAGGGTTTTCTGATAGTTTTCGTCATAAAGCAGTTTTTTATCCTCCGGATTGGAAAGATATCCGGTTTCAACCAAAACTGCCGGCATCTTCGTTTCTCTCAGCACATGAAAATTATCTGTCTTCAGACCGCGGACCGAGATCTTTCCGCTGTCCTCTGCGGCAGAAAGAATGGCCTGTGCATAGGCACGCCCCGGTTCGCTGCCATCCCAGTAATAACATTCCAGCCCGCGAACAGAGGAATCTCCTTCGCAGAAATTGCAATGAACACTGATATAATAAGAGGCTTCTTCATGAGCATTGGCAAATGCCGATCTCTCATCAAGCAAAACGGTTTCATCCCCATTTCTGGTAAGAAGCACCTCTACGCCACAGTATGTAAGCATTTTTTCCATATTCTGTACAATATCCCAGTTGATATCCTTTTCCCAGTAGGTTTCATCACCGGTGCCGACATCATTGCCACCATGCCCCGCATCCAGAATGACCGTAAGCTGTCTATCCTTCATACTGTCCTTTAAATCCTGCAAAATCTGCATTTCCGCATCGGACGTGACCATGGTCTGGCGCACCTTCGGATGACGTACTAAATGGAGCATCCCGACAATTCCGCCCAATACTAAGAGAAAAACAGTGAGTACAAGTGCAAGTAATATTATTTTCTGCTTTTGTTCTTTACGAATATGGTTGTTCTTCATCTGTTGTCTGTCTCCATTATCTTAATTTTTCCCAATAACCCATCCGGTCATAAACCGGAGCACGATACTTCTGTTTTTCATTCGCAGCTTCTTTAACCTGAAATTCTTTATCCTAACTCTATTTTCCACGAAAAAAAGAGACTGTCAATTTATATGACAGTCTCTTAAATAAATCTTAATTGTTTTTTGAAAACTACAGATTAGATCAACGGATATTTGTCTGTCAGCTTCTGTACAATCGCTCTTGCTTCAGGAACCTTTTCTTCTCCGCCTTTGACAACGAGTGCGATAGCCTCTGCGATCTGATCCATATCTTCGGTATTCATGCCACGTGATGTAACAGCCGGTGTTCCTAAACGGATACCGCTTGTAACAAAAGGAGATTTGGGATCGTTGGGAATGGTGTTTTTGTTGGCTGTGATATGAGCATCATCAAGCAGCTTTTCAACAGCCTTTCCTGTCAGGTCAAAGGGTGTCAGATCCATCAGCATCAGATGATTGTCCGTTCCACCGGAAACAATCTTGATTCCTCTGTCCATTAAGCCTTTGCACAAAGCCTGTGCGTTGTCGATAATTCCCTGCTGGTAAACCTTGAAGTCATCACTTAAAGCTTCTTTGAAGCAGACTGCTTTTGCAGCGATCACATGCATCAAGGGACCACCCTGAATACCGGGGAATACAGCTTTGTTGAAATTGTATTTTTTGGCATTTTCTTCACTGGATAAGATCATACCGCCACGAGGTCCACGTAAGGTCTTGTGTGTGGTTGTGGTAGTAACATCTGCATAAGGGATCGGTGAGGGATGAAGGCCTGCTGCCACAAGGCCGGCAATATGAGCCATATCGACCATAAGAACAGCTCCCACTTCATCTGCGATCTCACGGAATTTTTTGAAATCAATGGTACGCGCATATGCGGAAGCACCTGCGATGATCATCTTGGGCTTGCACTCAAGTGCGATTTCTCTTAATTTATCATAATCAATGAATCCTTCATCATTAACTCCGTAAGGAACGATATTGAAATATGCACCTGAAATATTGGCCGGTGAACCATGTGTCAGATGTCCGCCGTGATCCAGATTCATTCCCATGATGGTATCGCCGGGTTTGCAGATGGCAAACTGAACGGCAAGATTAGCCTGTGCACCGGAATGAGGCTGTACATTGACATACTCACATCCAAACAATTGTTTTGCTCTCTCAATTGCCAGATTTTCAACCACATCCACGCACTGACATCCACCATAGTATCTCTTTCCCGGATATCCTTCTGCATATTTGTTGGTAAGCGGACTTCCCATTGCTGCCATAACTGCCTTGCTTACCCAGTTCTCAGAAGCGATCAGCTCAATATGACTGTTTTGTCTCTGCTGTTCATCTACAATCGCCTCTGCGATTTCGGGGTCAACGTTTCTTACTTCGTCTAAAGAATACATGTTACATCCTCCTGTCTTTTCACTATTGGGTCAATTCCCTGTTGTATATATATTATAATGGTCTATTTCCGTTTTTTTTTCAAGTATTTTCTGTTTTTCCCGTCAAAAGGTCCTGTTTATACAAAACCAGTGCGATTTTTCCGTTGATATGCTATAGTTGTAAATAAAGAATTTTTACCTTACCGCAAAGGAGTTTTTATGTTATACATCATTGTAAATCCGGCGTCCAAGTCCGGACTCGGGAAAACACGATTTACATTATTGAAAGAAAAGCTGAATGAAAATTTTATTGTATATGAAGCTTTTTTAACCGACAAAAAGCACGGCGCAGTCAGATGCACCAGACAGATTATGGAAAGAATTGATAAAGACGGGGCCTCTGATCCGGTCATTGCCGTCCTTGGCGGTGACGGCACCATGAATGAGGTCATGACTACGCTAAATGACCGTAACGATATCGCAATCGCCTATCTGCCGACCGGTTCGAGCAACGATTTAGCAAGAGCTTTACATATATCTGCAGATCCCGATGAATTTATACAGCGCTACCAGCGCGGACAGATCCGCAATGTAGACCTCGGACAGCTGGAAATACCGGGAAGTGTTCCGAGAAGCAAAAGAAATTTCTGCGTCAGCTGCGGCATCGGTCTGGATGCTGCCGTATGCAAGGAAACCAACTCCTCGCCGGTCAAGGATCTTTTAAACAAGCTCCACCTTGGCAAGCTTTCTTATGTAGTCATCGCCATCAAGCAGATCCTGACTGCCAGACAGACCTCCTGTGACATCACACTTGCCGACCGGACTACACACCACTTTGACCGTGTGCTTTTTGTGGTGACCATGATACATCCTTATGAAGGCGGCGGTGTCAAAATGACCCCTATGGCAGACGGCTGTGACGGCCGGTTTGATATCATGGTTGTTGCCAATCTGCATCCCTTCCGGGCGTTTTACCTCTTACCTTTGGCATTTTTGGGTAAACACACCAATTCACGCTTTATACATTTCCTACGTTCAGAATCTCTTACCATCCATACCGATGATAAGCTCATTGTACACGCTGACGGGGAATACGCCGGTGAGCTTCAGACACTATCGCTGACCTGCATCCATGGCGGAGTCAGATTCATTATTTAAAAAACGCTTTAGTGTCCGGAGAATGCTTTCGATCTGATACTGTGCAAGAAATGCCGCATCAGAATATTCCGGATAATCAGACAGGATTTTTTCTATCAAAGGATAAACATAGGTCTGCGTCTCCTCGATATAGCGGCAAAGCCGTGCTATGGGAAACGTCTCTCCCATAGTACTGACATTATTGCAGCGGTCCAGCACCTTCAGGATGGAAGCCTTTTTGTGTCCGGCTATTTTTTGATAATAGTCAGCTTTGGCTTCCGCCTCCGAGACACCCTCTTTTTCAAAAAAGCTGACAAGCTCCACGATCTTTTTTACCTCATCACTAACCGGAAGCTCTTCTTTTTTTACATCACAATCCTCTAAAACATCATGCAACAGGATTGCAGCCACCAGCTCATCGTCTAAAAGTCCCAAAGCAACAGCCTGTCTGGCAATCATCATGGGATGGATGATATAAGGCTTTTTGTCGTTTCCATAGCGAAATTGCCCCTTATGCAATTCCTTCATAAGGGGCAATGCCGTCATGGTCTGTTTCAGATTATGTTGTTTTGCAATACCTTCTATATATGCATACAATGCTTCTACATCATACAGATCTACTCTTTTGTCCATGTGCTTTCTCCCATCATCCGGCTGTCAGAACCTGTCAAAAATCACCGCCGGTCTGCTGTCAGCGGATTGAACTACGGTCTATACACCGAGTATAACATGGACTTCGTTTATATTCATTATGTTTTTTCCGGTTTTATTTTCCGGCTTTGTTATCAGATTCCAGTCTGGGGAAACGGATTTCTACCTTAAACAGATCTCCGTCAACCACAACACTTATCGTACCCTGCATAAGCTCTGCAAGGCTCTTTACGATCGCCAGTCCAAGTCCGTTGCCCTCTGTGTTGCGAGACGCATCTCCTCTGTAAAAACGCTCTGTGAAATCTTCACCCTTGACGCTTAACTGCTCTCTCGATATGTTTTTAAATACGACCAGCACGCTTTCCGCTTCCGTTGTCAGATCAATATAAGCTCTGGTATTGCAAAGAGAATACTTCATAATGTTGGTCATCAGATTGTCAAAGATCCGGAACAGATATCTGCCGTCTGCGCTTATCATGACACTTTCTTCCGGCGCATTTAAGAAAAGCTCCACGCCTGCTTCCTTTAATTTTTCTTCATATTCTCCGGTTACCTGTAAAAGTGCCATCCGCACATCAATCTTCTCCGGATGGATTTCCAGATTGCCGGTGGATGCTTTGGATGCCTCGATCAGATCCACGATCAGTTTCTTTAATTTATTTGACTGACGGTCAAGTACCTCAATATATTCTCTGGCAGTCTCGCTCTCAATATCCTCTCTGCTCAAAAGATCCACATAATTGATAATGGAAGTAAGCGGCGTCTTGATATCATGCGATACATTGGTAATCAGCTCAGCCTTCATACGCTCCGATTTCATCTTCTGCTCTACGGCAAAATTGATGCTGTCACTGATCGCATTGATATTGTCTGCTTGATTTTTCATATCCCATATCATATGTCTGGAATCAATCTTTGCATCAATGTTGCCTTTTGCTAACTCATCACAGACACGGTTGATCTTGCGGTATTCCCATCCGATATACAAAACCACCGGACAGAAAACGAAAACATATAAAATGATTAAAAATGCAGCTCCGCCGCCCCCGGAAAGTCCAAAGACCACGATCAGCCAGAAACCGGCCAACAAAACCAATGCAAGCTTCCACATCAGGATAATTTTTCCAAATGCATGGAAAATAAATGAAATACCTTTAAAAATCCAGTACAATGCACTGACACCGAGCGTAATGCCGGATAATACCAGTAATACAACAACTACATATTTCCAGTCATACAGAAAATTGAACACGGTTTTCATCTGCAAAAACAGATCCTCGTTGTGCCACAGCGACTGGCCATTGGGAACCAGCGGATCATTCAGATACGTGACAACCCAGTAATAAGTCCTGTCTGCAGAAGCATCTCCATTGCACGCAACATCCAGGTATCCCGCTCCCATATTCAGGATTTTATTCTGGGAGATATTCTTATCCTGCAGCTCTAAGTCATCAATGATCTCAATTCTGGATACCGGGATCTGATACTCAAAATCCGGAATTTCTATCAATAAGGTCATATCGGTCCAGTCATCATGGGCATCATCGATATAAGAAATCACATCATCCGTGGCTTCGCTTTTGTCGGCATTGGTGATCCAATACTCGGTATTTAACAGATACAGATCATCTCCGGCCTGCACATACAGCTTGTTGGTCATCCAGTCATAATAAAACCCCTGCATCTGTACCTGTTTTGCATTTTCCGTCTGATCGTGCCACACCCTTGCATAACCCCAGATATTAGTCATATCATAGTTGAGATCCGTATATTTATCCAAATAGGTCTTAAAAATATGGACATTGTTGGCATCAAAATTTTTATCAAAATTATTTGCCACATAGTTACTCATATCCGCAAGATCTTTGGTGTCGATGTCATCCTTTTTACTGCTGATGATTCCCATATGCAGATTGGTCTTTTCGATGGTATCCATATTATAATTGCGTCCACGGTCGGAAAGTGCCCAGATAGAATACCGGTCCATCAAAAGCTCCATCTGATAATTCAGCATCGCCTCCCTGCCATATCCATCCATAACACCATTATCTGCCATAAAACCAGTGGCAATTCCCAAAAAGACCGTCAGTGCACAGCTTACGACAGATACGATCATCATAACCAGTGTACTCTTTTTAAATCTTCTGTTTTTCTTTTGCTCCCATTCTGCTCTTGCGCCGGAGGAACATTTTTTTTCATATTTTTCTTTGTGCTTATTACCTTTTTTATCCCGGGATTTTTCCTCTATACCGGCAATACTTTCCCTGTCGTCTGCTTCATTGGCAGCATCCCGGCTGTTGGTTGTTTCATCCATCCTAACAATCTCCTTTTATTTCTGCCATCCGTTTTCCAATTTATAGCCTCGTCCCCACACGACCTTTACAAATCGCGGGTTGGCAGGATCGATCTCGATTTTTTCACGCAAATGACGAATATGTACGGCGACCGTGCTCTCATTGCCGATTGAGATCTCATCCCACACCTTGGTGTAAATATCCCGGGGCGAAAATACCTGTCCCGGATGACGCATTAACAGTTCCAAAATGTCGTATTCGGTTTTTGTCAATGTCAGAAGCTCTCCATCCAGATAAGCTTCCTTGGATAAATTGTTTAACATCAGCGGTCCGACACGCAATACATCCGCTTCACTCACCGGTGATGTATCTGTCTCTTATACACATCTCCGA
>ERZ1026854.2531-NODE-2531-length-10320-cov-3.660984_pt1 | contig 10320 bp, 11 predicted proteins | sample MGYA00380157_ERZ1026854 | MGnify/ENA primary metagenome ERZ1026854 (study PRJEB33269, sample SAMEA4719793) | human gut metagenome | biome: human-associated habitat; feature: organic feature; material: feces | place: Cameroon | collected 2013-10 ...
ATTCATATGTATGTGATAATCTTTATATAAAACCGTTATCATAGAAATTGGAGAATTATATATCATGATGAAAGAAAAAAAGAAAGCAGCAGGGGAAGAATATTGTTTTCTGCAGGAAGCGATGCAGGAGCAAGGCTTGGAAAAGCATTCACTGCCTGTAAAAAGAATTATATATGTGATCGTTCTTGCGTTTGTTTTTGGAGTGGTCGCATCGGTAGCGTTTTGGAAGGTGCAGGACATTCTGGGAGAGAGGGATGCCCGGATCTATCGGGCAAATCTCCTGAAAAATGCCGGCAGTACGCAGGAAAAGCAGACCGGTTTTATAAAGAAATCCGATGAATACAAGATTGCCGCATATGAGGATTATTGGAAAAGGATCGCACAGATTGGCATACAGTGTAACAAATCAGTTGTATCTGTGGGGGAGGTACATACGGAAAGCTGGTATCAGAAAAACCAGAAGGGGGATGAGATACAGAGCGGCCTTGTGTTTAAAAAAAAGGGAAATGTTCTTTATATATTAACGCAGCCATCCTCTATGGCAGAAAAGAAGGTTCTGCAGGTAGAATTTGCAGATGGAACAAAGGCGGATGCAGAGCTTGTTGATGTGGATCACAATACGGAAATCGCCGTACTTCGTGTGGACGGAAAGGATATTTCCAAAAGCACGATGAAGAAAGTTAAGGAAATGGATTTTACACAATATGCAGCAGAGCTGTCTCCGAAGTTAAGCGACAGGATTCTTCTTTTTGGAAGTCCCAATGGCCTGATGAAGTCTGTGATGATGGGAAATATTGTGAATGCAGACCTTTCCGTACAGACAGAAGATAAAAATCTTTCTGTATATGCCACAGATGTTGCATATACAGAAGGGGGGAATGGATTTGCGGCAGACGTGGAGGGAAGAATTGTAGGCATTATTTCAGATTCCTATCAGGATGTCACAGGGGAAACAAACTGGTCCTTCGTTTCGGTGACGGATATTGCAGCAACAGCGCAGGCAATCGTAGATCATAAACAGGCAGCATACCTGGGGATTCGGGGAAAAGACGCCGGTGACAACGATGGTGTATATATTACGGAGGTCGCATTGAAGTCTCCTGCTTATCATGGAGGAATCCGGGTTGCAGACAGAATTTATTCGATTGACGGGAACAGGATCGGGGATATGAAGGATCTGAGCCTGTGCCTGTCCACCCACGAACAGGGTGACCGGTTAAAAATACGTTTGTGCAGGGAGAACGGCAGCTCAAAGAAGCACAGAACAGTGAAGATAACCCTGGACTGAGAAGAAGAAAAACTTCTTATTAATGAGTGACATGATCATCCTTGATGAGCTGTGCCAGCTTAGAGCGAAATGCTTTTTCGTTGAAATTCTGCTCATGATAGGCAAAGCGATTGTAGTCAAAATGAGCTTCCCGGATCATCCGGCTGGTATATATGGTGGCTTCACGATGAGAGGAAACCGGCCAGAATATCAGGATGCCTCCATGGATCACTTTGGTGTCCTGTCCTTCGACCGACAGATTTTTAGTCAGTTTCTGATCCAGCATATAAACATGGGAATATAGCCCGATCACTTTCGCAAGACGTGTTCCGTTGACCGGAAATGTGTTCATGTCATAGCCCTCCCGGTAATCATTGATGTTTTCCGGGGAGACAGCCTCGTGCTGTGTGATTACGATCACTGGCAGGCGTCTATGCGGATCGCGAAGCAGATGCTCTAACGCTTCAAAGCCTTCTGGCGTATTTACAAAACGTCCCTGGGTTCCGAGGCGTTCCTGATCCATCAGACCGATCTTGGAGGAGAGCTCTGAAAGATAAGATGGTTTGCTGAATGTCTCCCGATGGAGAGCCGTTGTCGGAGTGTGAAGTGTTGTCCGGTGACGGAACATCAGAGGTTCCTTGTCCTTTGTGCTGTCTCCGTGGAGAGAGGCGGTAATATGCCATAATGTTCCGGGCATTTTGTCATCAATATAGGAAAATTCAGCTTCCATAATATATTGTTCTGCATCCCAGATGCATTTGACATCATAACCGGGCAGATGACGGTGCAGAGTTTCTACCTCGGCCGGAAGATCGGGGAAGATATAGCTGAGTTTATAACGGATCCATCGGTAAATGATGTGGGAAGCGTTATTAAATTCTGTTTTAAGTTCACGCACCGGCTTGTGCAAAAGAGGAATTTCCAAGTGAAACAGGGTGCTTTGATCCAAAGGCTTCAGAGCCTGACGGACCGGTGCAGGTGTTTTGACCGCTAAAGGGTCATGCTCCTGATAATATGCGGTGATGCGGTCATCGTGTACCACGCTTTCGTTTAGCAGGCGGATGATCAGATCAAAAGTGATCTTTGAAATATAATCCTGTTTTAACAACTCGCGAACCAGTACGATCTTTTCACATTTGAAGAATTGCTTTGCCAGACGCCGGTCCTGATCAAAGAGTGCTGTAATGGCAGGGGAGAGAGGCTCCTTATCCTCCATACGCAGACGGAAATGGCTCTTAAGCATCAGATCCCAGTTCCCGTTCTGGTAATGGTTATAGGAGAGATGCTCAAAAAGCTGTACCAGAGACCAGTCAGACAATTCAAGATTGGCAAGGATACAGTGAAGGATACGGGAGAGATCCTCGCTGTTTTCCCAGAATTTGTCATCCGGCAGAAGGCTTTTATAACGCATGTCGTGTTCGATCTCATGCCAGCCCTCAAAGAATACCGTGCGGAACTGGATCTCAAAGGTTGTATCAATGGGAAGATCCCAGAGTTCGCTGGTATATAATTTAAAATGGTCGGAAGGCAGACGAAATACGCCGTTGATCTTTGTGGCGCGGAATTCCGCTGCATTGAAATCATTTCGTGACCAGGTTCCGGTACGCAAAAATGTTTTTTCCATAATTTCCCGTCCGATGCTCAGATCATCCGAATAGTATAAAACGATACGCAGACCGATCAGATCCTGTACTTTTTTAGGATTCTCCGCGGTGCCGTATTTGCCGTTATAAAGCTTTTTGCTGATGGAGCTTTTCGTTTTTACTCTGGAAAAGATCCGGTAATATAATCCACAGGAGTCAAGAATGCTCCGGATATCCTTCTCAAGATGGGCGTTTAATTCTTCCAGCCGGTCAAAATCAATCTGCTGCTCCACCTGTTCACGGATATCGTCTATGCTCATATTTGTAATATCCATCATAAAAATCCCCCTTTTATATCTGCCATATGGGAAACGCAGATATAGTAACCCTTGTTTTTACATATATTATACCCATAAAGTATTTCCTGATTTTAAAGATAACATATGACGGAGAATTTGTATATATTGTTTTTTCGCTATATTCTGCTATAATGCTAATATAAATGCAAAGATGAAGAATAGGAGATAATTTATGAAGGAAATAGAGTTTGACGTGGAGCTTACGGCAGGAGATCTGTATGCATTTTCCATGAGACATACCTATGGAAATATATCAGGAATCTTTGGGGTGGTGATCAGTCTTTCCTGCTGGATCATTCTGGCAGTGCGCTTCGGTGTGATGGATACCACGGCCCGGATCGCATTATTTATTATTGGATGTCTGTTTACGATCGTACAGCCGGTGATGCTTTATTCTAAGTCCAAGGCACAGGCAAGGCAAAATAAGGACATCAACGCAAAGCTTCATTATATACTGTCGTCAGAGGGAATTACAGTGTCCCAGGGGGAGCAGGAGGCATCGGTGAAATGGTATGATGTCCGCAAGATTACCAGTACAGCCAAAGCTGTTTATGTGTATATGTCCCCGGTCAGAGCATTTATCTTTCCGCAGGATCAATGTGGAACAGAGTTTGAGGAGATCAAAGCCTTTGTAACGGCAAAGGTAAAGGAATATGCAGACTATGATCCGGCACAGAAGGAAGCGCATCAGGATGAGGAGAAGGATCAGGAGGAACATTCATGACAGAAGTAATAGAAAGCTTACGGGAACAGGACACCTATGATCTGGGGAAAAAACTGGGAGAAAACTGTAAACCCGGAGATATCATATTGTTAAATGGTGATTTAGGTGTAGGGAAAACTGTTTTCACCAAAGGCTTTGGAAAAGGTCTTGGGATTGAGGAGCCGATCAGCAGTCCCACCTTTACGATCATGCAGATTTATGAGCAGGGGAGACTGCCTCTGTATCATTTTGATGTATACCGGATCGCAGATCCGGAGGAGATGGATGAGATTGGCTATGAGGATTACTTCTTCGGGAAGGGAGTCTGTCTGATCGAGTGGGCGTCTCTGATTGAAGAACTGATCCCGGAGCATGTGACAGAGATTCAGATAGAAAAAGTACTTGAAAAAGGATTTGATTACAGAAAAATCACTATAGTTAAAAGATGACTTAATCGGAAAGGCGTGATAGAAAATGAAAATATTAGGCGTAGACAGCTCCGGACTGGTAGCATCTGCAGCAATATTGTCCGGGGATGCGATCGTGGCAGAGTTTACAGTCAATAATAAACAGACGCATTCGCAGACATTACTTCCTATGATAAAGGAGGTTGTAGATTATGCCGGGATTCCTTTGGAGGAGCTGGATGCCATAGCAGTGGCAGCTGGACCTGGTTCCTTTACCGGACTCCGGATCGGATCTGCAACCGTAAAGGGACTGGGACTTGTGCTGGACAAGCCGGTCATTCCGGTGCCGACATTAGAGGGGCTTGCTTATCAGCTTGCTGAGGCAGATGGATTTATCTGCCCGATTATGGATGCAAGAAGAAATCAAGTATATACCGGAGTTTACGAAATGCGGGAAGGAGAGCTGGTCTGTGTTATTGACCAGTGCGCCATGGATATTCACGATCTGTTGAAGGAGCTGGCAAAATATCCCGTTAAGATTCATTTTCTTGGAGACGGCGTGCCGGTTTATGAGGAGATCATCCGGGAGGAAATTGTCAACGAGTATCAGTTTGCACCTTGTCATTTGTCGAGACAGAGGGCGGCGGCTGTAGCGGCACTGGGAGAGCGTTATTATCATCAGGGCAGGATTGAAACAGCAGCAGAGCACCGGCCGGTTTATCTGCGTAAATCCCAGGCGGAACGAGAAAGAGAAGAGAAGTTAAATGCAAATTAAACATATGGACGCAACGGAGATGGCAGAGGCGGCAGCGTTACAGAGAGAAAATTTTGCTCATCCATGGAGTGAGAAGGATTATATGGAACATCTGCAGGATAAGGACAAAATATATCTGACTGCAGTGAAGGATGGCAGGGTTGTTGGAAGCTGTGTACTCTGGTGTTCCTTTGAAACAGCAGATCTGTGTAACATTGTTGTGGATCCGGCTCACCGCCGGGAGGGGATTGCAGAAGCACTTTTGCATCAGGCATTTCGGGAATGTGCCGCTAAAGGTGTAGAGCAGATCCTTCTGGAGGTGCGGGAGAGTAATGCTTCGGCCATAGGACTTTATGATAAATCAGGATTTGATCGGATTTCTGTCCGCAAAAACTATTACCGGGATCCGCAGGAGCATGCCGTGATTATGCAGAAAACATTATAAAAATATTGCATTAGTAGTGTTTTTTTCATTATCTTCCTGTGTTTTCCACTATACAGAAATGATGTGACGGGATATACTTGCTGTAAGAGAAGATAAGGAAGCGGCGATAGCCCGGCTGTGGAAGACTGGAGGATAAAGATGGCAGAGAAGAAATTATTTTGTAATGGTTGTGGACGCATTTTAAAATATGAGAATGACATTTTGAGAGAGGATGTCTTTGAAGGAAAAAAGCAGTGGGGATATTTTTCCAAACGGGATGGAGAGATTCATTCGTTTCTGCTTTGCGAGGACTGTTATGATGAGATGGTGAAGAAATTTGTTATACCGCCAATGGTGACAGAAGCAACGGAGTTGTGATACAATAGTTCACGGATTCTTTCAGAGATGAGAAGAGGTGGATTATGTTAGATGTATGTTTGTTGGGAACCAGCGGAATGATGCCGCTGCCGGGGCGATGGCTCACGTCCATGATGACCCGTCTGGAGGGCAGCAGTCTTCTGGTGGATTGTGGGGAGGGGACGCAGATTGCCATTCGTGAGAAGGGATGGAGTGTTAATCCGATTGATACGATCTGTTTTACCCACTATCATGGGGATCATATCAGTGGTCTGCCGGGGCTTCTCCTGTCCATGGGCAATTCAGACCGGACCCGTCCGGTTACCATGATCGGTCCCAAGGGACTGGAGAAAACAGTCAATGCATTGCGTGTCATTGCGCCGGGACTTCCCTTTCAGATAGAATTTATAGAGCTCAGCGAGAAAGAGCAGGAGCTGGAAGTGAACGGATATCATATCAAAGCTTTCCGGGTCAATCATAACGTTACCTGTTACGGATATACCATTACCGTACCGCGGGGCGGCAAGTTTCATCCGGAGCTTGCAAAGGCCAATGAGGTTCCGTTAAAGCTGTGGAGCCGCCTGCAGAAGGGAGAAACCATAGAGCAGGAGGGAAGGGTTTATACTCCGGATATGGTCATCGGACCGGCCAGAAAAGGCATTAAGCTTACATATTGTACGGATACAAGGCCTATGGACATTATCGCAGAGAATGCATCGGAGTCCGATTTGTTCATCTGTGAGGGGATGTACGGAGATCACGACAAACAGAAAAAAGCAGCAGAATTTAAGCACATGACAATGTACGAAGCAGCAAGACTTGCAAAAAAGGCAGAGGTACGGGAAATGTGGCTGACACATTACAGTCCGTCGATGCTTCATCCGGAGGATTATATGAAGGAAGTCAAAAAGATCTTTCCGGGTGCGCATGCCGCAAGAGACAAGTGGAGTAAAACTCTTGATTTCGTTGATGAAGAGGAGGAGAGGTGACGATCATGGACAAAATGACAAAAAAGATTCTGACGGTGTTTGTCGTTGTTGTAGTGGCAGCATTGGCAATCTTTATCGGTGTTCGTGCTTATCAGCAGAAGGAAGCAGAGGAAAAGGGAGAGGCAAGCCTTCCAAAGACAGAGGTGGGCAAGCTTCTGGCAAAGGATCTGGATCTGGAATATCCGGGGACGCCAACGGAAGTTGTGAAGCTTTTCTGGCGTATCAACAAATGCCTGTACAATACTAATATGAAAGAGAAAGATCAAAAGGCATTATTTCAGCAGCTTCGTCGGCTGTATGACGATGAATTCCTGGGACAGAAGGGAAATTCAGAGGAAGATATGTATCAGTCCTTAAAGAAGGATATTAAAAAATTCGACGATGCCAAAAATCATATTACTTCCTATATTGTACAGGAGGACGATCAGGTTCAATATGCAGAGGTCAAGGGAAAAGAAGAAGCTACTCTGGTTGCTTCCGTACTGGAGACCTCCAAAAAGTCAAAAACCACAGAATCCTATGCAAAATATATCTGCCGCAAGGACAGCAAGGAACACTGGAAGATCCTTGGCTGGCAGCAGATCACGGCGGAGGAAGCGGAAAAGCAGTAAACATGAAATTGAAAGAGGGAGAAGAAGGGATGTAGTGTCATCCTTTCTTCTCTGATAATTTATAGGAAATATACGCGAGAAAGGCTTGGATAGAATCATGGAAAAAGATATACTGATACTGGGAATTGAGAGCTCCTGCGATGAGACGGCAGCCTCCGTAGTAAAAAACGGAAGGACCGTTATGTCCAATGTGATCTCTTCCCAGATCGATATTCATACATTATATGGAGGCGTAGTGCCGGAGATTGCTTCCCGTAAGCATGTGGAGAGGATCAATCAGGTGATCGGGCAGGCCCTGAAGGATGCCGGGGTTACGCTTAGCGAGATTGATGCGGTCAGTGTTACATATGGTCCGGGACTGGTGGGAGCACTTCTTGTCGGTGTCGGTGTGGCCAAGGCAATTGCCTATGCGGCAGGAAAGCCTCTGGTGGGTGTGCATCATATTGAGGGGCATATTGCGGCAAATTATCTGGAGCATCCGGATCTGGAGCCGCCGTTTTTGTGTCTTGTGGTATCCGGAGGTCATACTCATCTGGTCCGTGTATTGGAGTATGGTAAATTTGAAATTATCGGTTATACCCATGATGATGCGGCAGGAGAGGCGTTTGACAAGGTTGCCAGAGCCATCGGTCTGGGATATCCGGGCGGTCCGAAGATTGACAAGCTGGCGGCAAAGGAAGGGAATCCTCATGCCATTGAGTTCCCTCGTGCTAAAATTGACGGCTGTGAGTTTGATTTCAGCTTTTCCGGCGTGAAATCAGCGGTTTTAAATTATCTGAACGGATGTGAGATGAAGGGCATCGAAGTAAACAGAGCGGATGTAGCAGCGTCCTTCCAGCAGGCGGTAGTTGATGTGCTGGTGGGAAGGGCTGTGGGAGCCGCCAAAAAGCTTGGGGAGAAACGAATCGCCGTGGCCGGTGGTGTGGCTTCCAATTCGGCACTCCGCGCTGCGATGAAACAGGCATGCGATGAGGCGGGACTGGGACTTTGCTATCCGTCTCCGATTTATTGTACAGACAATGCGGCAATGATCGCTTCCCAGGGATATTATGAGTATATGGCAGGGACACGTCATGGTCTGGATCTGAATGCAGTACCGAATCTGAAGATCGGTCAAAGATGAAAAAATATCAATTAAAAAACTTTATAGAAAAATAATTTCATTATCTGCAAATCTATGTTATACTATACTCACAAACAACAGACAAGATAAGGAGAGAAAAAATGTTTGCAGATGAAAATGTGATTAGGATCAAGCATGATGTACTTTATGAGGTGGCAAAGCTGGCCTTTGAGGGCACTCTGGAGGAGGAAAGAGATCACCTGCCACGTAAGATGATACCTGGACCAACACCGCAGTTCCGTTGCTGCGTCTATAAAGAGCGTGAGATTATCCGTCAGCGTATTCGTCTGGCAGAGGGAAAAGCTCCTGGTCCGGAGGACAATGGAAATGTTGTACAGGTTATTTCTTCCGCATGTGAGGACTGTCCGATTTCCAGTTATGTTGTAACGGATAACTGTCAGAATTGTCTGGGTAAGGCATGTGTGAATGCATGTAAGTTCGGTGCCATCAGTCCCGGAGAGAAGCGTTCCCACATTGATGCCAATAAATGTAAAGAGTGCGGTATGTGTGCCAAGGCTTGTCCTTACAATGCTATCGCTCATCTGAAGCGTCCATGTAAGTTTGCATGTCCGGTAGATGCCATTACATACAATGATCTTGGTATTTCCGTAATTGATGAGAGCAAGTGTATCCGCTGTGGTCACTGTATCCACAAATGTCCATTTGGTGCGATCGGTTCTAAGACATTTATTCTGGATGTGATCGGTGCACTGAAGGCGGGCAAGAAGGTCTATGGTATGGTAGCCCCTGCGACAGAGGGACAGTTTGGTCCTGACATTACCATGGAGAGTTGGAAGATCGCACTGCAGAAGGTTGGTTTTGCAGACATGATCGAGGTTGGTCTCGGTGGAGATATGACTACACAGAGCGAGGCTGAGGAGTGGCTGGAAGCATATCACGCAGGTGAGAAGAAAACTACATCCTGCTGTCCGGCATTTGTTAATATGATCCGTAAGCATTATCCGGAGCAGGCAGATCTGATCTCTACCACAGTTTCACCGATGTGTATGATTTCCAGAATGCTTAAGGCAAAGGAGCCGGACTGCTATACCGTATTTATCGGACCATGTATCGGTAAAAAGTCAGAGGTAGTAGATCAGCAGATCGAGGGCAATGCAGATGCGGTTCTTACTTATAGTGAGATCCGTGCCATCATGAAGGCAAAGGATGTTGAGCTGGAGCCGGCTCCAAACGAGTATCAGGAGTCAAGTACCTATGGCAAGCGTTACGGTAATGCCGGTGGTGTGACTGCTTCCGTACTGGAATATATGAAGGAGACAGATCAGGAAGTAGATGCCAAGGTATTTAAGGCAAACGGAGCCATGGAATGTAAAAAGGCTATGCTTCTGCTGAAAGCAGGCAGACTTCCGGAGGACTTCGTAGAGGGTATGATCTGCGAGGGCGGCTGTGTGGGCGGTCCAAGTGGTTATGCTGATCCGATGAAGACGAAGAAGGTTCGTGATAAGCTGATCGATGAGGCTGATGACAGAAGTATCACAGGCAATCTTAAAAATTATGATCTGAGTGCATTTGAGCAGCATCGCTAATCAACAGAATAGATAAAATGATATCAGGGAATGTTTCACTCCAAAGGAATGAGACATTCCCTTTAATTTTTCTTTTATGTATTGACATATGAAAAAGATTTGGTACAATATAATCAAACATATGAATGATTGTTCATATGATGAAAAGAGAAAAACCTGTCTCTTATACACATCTGACGCTGCCGACGAAGAGGAT
>ERZ1026854.2534-NODE-2534-length-10306-cov-3.142132_pt1 | contig 10306 bp, 7 predicted proteins | sample MGYA00380157_ERZ1026854 | MGnify/ENA primary metagenome ERZ1026854 (study PRJEB33269, sample SAMEA4719793) | human gut metagenome | biome: human-associated habitat; feature: organic feature; material: feces | place: Cameroon | collected 2013-10 ...
ATAAAAGACGGCCAATCATTAGCGTTCCAGTTCACTTACGAACCGGGCTCTACTTTTAAAGCGATTGCCGTTTCCTCCGCATTAGATGCAGGTGTCGTGAGCGTTACGGACAGTATTGATATGGAAGGCCGCCGGTGGGAGGTTGCCCGCGGGGTAGTTGTGCGGGACAACCAGCACAAAAAAGATTTCCTTTCTATCCCCGAAATTATGCAACTTTCTTCCAATATCGGGGCCGGGAAAATAGCCGTAGAGTTAGGAGCCAAAAATCTTTTTTATTATATAAAAGCCTTCGGTTTCGGCACTAAGACGGATATCAACTTTAATGGCGAATCCAAAGGCAATGTGCTTCCGTACAACAAGTGGACCAAAGTGGATACCGCCACCAAAGGGTACGGCTACGGGGTGGCCGTTACGCCTATCCAGTTGATTAATGCTTATTCCACCATAGCCAATGGCGGGGTGTTAATGCAGCCGCACCTGATTGACCGTATAGAATACGCAGGCGGCAAGGTGGAAAAACTTTCCAAGCCTGTAAAAATCCGCCGTGTTTTGCGCGAGGAAACCGCCCATACAATGACCAAGGTATTGGAAAGTGTGGTGGAAGCAGGCTCCGGCAAGCGTGCGCGTATTACGGGCTATAATGTAGCCGGAAAAACGGGCACGGCTGAAAAGTTAAGCAAAGAGGGGGGCTATGCCAAACGCAGCCATATTGCTTCGTTCTGCGGCTTTGTTCCGGCCAGCGACCCGCAATTTACGATTTTAGTGGTTTTGGATAATCCCGCCAAATATACCTTTGGCGGTACCGCCGCCGCACCGGCATTTAAAGAAATTGCCGAGCGGTTATTAGCCTTAAAGGGCATCGCTCCCGACCAGTTGGATTTTGAACCGGGCGCAAAAATTTGATTTAAGGAGACCGTATGAAACTTAATTTATCTGTCCGTAAAATTGCGGAAATTACCGGAGCGGAACTGATTTCGTCTGCACCGGATACAGTTGTAACCTCTTTTGTAACCGATTCGCGCGTAGTGGCTCCGGGAGATGCTTTTATTGCCTTAAAAGGCCAAAAGCACGATGCACGCAAATTTATCCCCGATGTGCTAAGCAAAGGGGCGGCTGTCATCTTGGCGGAAAAAGGCTTTGAGGTTCCGCAAAAGGCCAAGGCGTCATTTTTACTGGTGGAAGATTCTTTAAAAGCCTTGCAAGCGCTGGCCAAATACCACCGCTTAAACAGCACCTTAAAGGTGGCCGCCATTACTGGCTCTAACGGAAAAAGCACCACCAAGCAAATGCTCCGCGCCATTTGCGAAACAGCCGGCGAAACCGCCGCCAATATGGGCAATTTTAATAACCAGTTCGGCGTACCCTTTTCTTTATTGGAAATTCAGCCCAAACACAAATACGGCATATTTGAGTTGGGGGCTTCCCATCCCGGAGATATTTTGGAAACGGCCTCTTTGGCGGTGCCGGATGTGGCGGTAATTACCAATGTGGGGCCGTCGCACCTGGAATTTTTCCACGATTTGGAAACCATTTATAAAACTAAAACCGAAATTGCCCAATGTTTAAATTTTGGCGGGACCTTGGTGTATAACGCTGATGATGAATATTTGTCCCGCCTGAAAACCGAATTTAAGGGCAAAAGTTTGTCCTTTGGTTTTCATCCGGGGGCGGACTTGCAGATTTTGGATACCGAAAAATTTTCATTTACCTATAAAGGCGAAGCCTATGTGTTGGATTTAAACTTGGCCCGGCACGATAAGTTAAATGCGGCGGCGGCCGCGGCGGCGGCTATTGCATTAGGCTTGTATATGGATAATGTAAAAAAAGGGCTTCTTTCTTTTACGCCGATGCCAATGCGTATGGAGCATTTGCATAAAAACGGGGTGGAGTTTATCTTAGATTGCTACAATGCCAACCCGGCCAGTATGAAGAACGCCTTGGAAATTTTGGGCCACGCTTCTGCCGAGCCGCGCGTAGCGGTGTTGGGCGATATGAAGGAACTGGGCGAAACCTCCAAGGAATACCACCGTTTGGTGGCGCGAGAGGTGCTGGATAACCATATCAATTATTGCTTTTTGGCAGGGCCGGAAATGAAATATGCCTACGAAAAATTGCAGACTGCGCCGGGTGTAAAAGTATTTTATGCCCAAGCACCCCAAGGGTGGACGGGGGAGTTAAAAAAGGTGCTTTCTAAGGGGGGGACCTGTTTGGTAAAGGCTTCCCGCTCTATGAATTTTGAAAATATTTTAAAGGAGATTTAAACTGTGCTTTATTATTTGTCGCAATTTACTGATAATTTCAGTTTTTTAAATATTTTTAATTATATTACGTTCCGTACCGGAGCGGCGATATTTACGTCTTTTTTGCTGACCCTTTTAATTGGTCCCAAGGTGGTAACGAAACTTCGTTCCTATAAAATCCAGCAGATTGAACGCCAATACGGTCCCGCTTCCCACTTATCCAAAAACGGCACGCCGACAATGGGCGGTTTGCTGATTTTCGTCAGTTTAATCGTTAGTGTGCTTTTGTGGGCGCGGCTAGACAGCAATTATATTTGGTTGCTTATTTTTACCACCGTTACGCTTGGTATTGCCGGTGTAATGGACGATTATACCAAACTTGTAAAAAAGAACCCGGAGGGGATGAAGTCTTCTATTAAACTGGCAATCCAGTTATTTACGGCGGTAGTGGTGGTAGGATATTTGGCCTTAAATCCGCCCAATGGGGAATATTCCACTGCGCTTATTATTCCGTATATGAGCAAAATGTTTATTGACCTGTCGGTATTTTATTTTGCGTTTGCAATGCTGGTGATTGTCGGCTCGTCTAACGCTACGAACTTAACCGACGGATTAGACGGGCTTGCAAGCGGCTGTATGGTGTTTACGGCGGCTACTTACGGGATTGTGGCATACCTGGCGGGTAACTTCCACTTTGCGGACTACTTAAAGATTATTTATGTGCCCGGGGCGGGGGAAATCACTGTGTTTATGGGCGCGCTTATCGGGGCCTGTATGGGGTTTTTGTGGTTCAATTCATACCCTGCGCAGGTGTTTATGGGCGATACGAGTTCCCTCTTTTTGGGCGGCGTAATCGGCACGGCAGCCCTGTGCGTAAAGCAAGAACTTTTGCTCCCGATTGCAGGCGGTGTTTTTGTGTTGGAAACCGTATCCGTTATGCTCCAAATGGGATACTTTAAATTAACGCACGGCAAGCGGCTTTTTAAAATGGCGCCGATTCACCACCATTTTGAATTAATGGGTGTGCCGGAGCCGAAGGTAATCGTGCGCTTTTGGATTGTGGGCGCAATGCTGATGCTTTTGGCCTTAGCCTCGCTTAAAATCCGTTAACGCTTATGAAATTATTTAACAAAGCGCCCCAGCGGCGCAATACCTTTACACGGCGGCCTGCTCCCCGGGCCGTGCGGGGCTTTGCCGGTGCACGGCAGGACGGGTGGAGCCCGCTCAAATTAGATATATACATTGCCTTCATTGCCTTTGCGTTCGTGCTTTTTGGGCTGATTTTTACTTATTCGTCTAGCGCCTTTGACTCTACGCTCTTTTTTAAACGCCAACTGCTGTTTGATTTCTTAGGTGTGTTGGCGGCGTTGTTTCTATCGCAGACGTTTGACCGCCTGATACGCATTAAAATTTTTAAGCCGATTAACTTGCTATTCTTTACTTGGGTGTTACTTGTTATCGTGCTTTTTACCCGTCAGCAGGCCAATGTGCACCGTTGGATTGACTTCGGTTTTTTTAAATTGCAGCCCTCCGAAATCGCCAAAGTAACTTTGGTTATTTATATTGCCGACTATTTGGATAAAGTGGCCGGAAGGTTAGCCAAAAATTGGAAACTGCTTATTAATCCTATGATAGTGGCGGGGATTACATTAGTGCTTATTTTGGCGGAAAAGGACTTGGGTACGCCTATGCTGATGGGGGCGGTATTTGCCTTTATGCTCTTAATGGCGGGTGCGCGCTTTTTGCACTTGTGCGTACCGGGGGTATTATTGTTGCCGGTGTTGTACCGCTTGCTGTTTGGGGTGGGGTACAGGCGCGACCGTATGCTTTCCTTTTTAAACCCGTTCGCCACCGAGGGCACTACGGGCTACCAGTTGGTGCAATCGTTTCTGGCGGTAGGGTCCGGCGGGTGGTTTGGAAAGGGGCTAGGCAACAGTGAACTGAAACTGGAATATTTGCCCGCCGCCCATACGGACTTTATCTTTTCCATTATGTGCGAGGAAGTGGGCCTTTTTGGCGGGGCGATTATTCTTAGTCTCTTTTGTTGGCTGCTTGTCCACGGGGTGCAGTTGGCCCGCGTGGCAAAAACGCATTTTCGCAGTTTGACTATCTTTGGCCTGACGATTACAATTTGTATGCAGGCATTTTTTAATATGGCTATGGCCATTGGTTTAGTGCCTACAAAGGGTATTGCCTTGCCGTTTTTTTCCTACGGTGGTTCGTCTGTGATTATGACGCTGGTGATGATTGGCATTATCCTTAATTTGGCGGCGGTGGATAACACGCAGAATAATCTGCGCGAGGACATCACGCATTTTAAAAACAGGAAAAAATAATATGAACAAACGCTTTTTGATTGCTTCCGGCGGCACCGGCGGGCATTTTTACCCCGGTTTTGCTCTTGGCGAAGAATTTAAACGGCAGGGGTGCGAGGTTCTTTTTGTCGTCCGTAAAGATGACCCCGCCGCCAAGGTGTTATCTGCGCACGGACTTTCCTATAAAGAAATTGATTTTATGGGTTTCCCTCGCTCTGTTAACCCCGTGCGGCACGTTAAATTTGTGTGTAAATTGGTAAAATCTTTGCTCCAAACACGCCAAATATTGCGGGTTTTTCGGCCGGATGTGGCTATCGGTACGGGGGGATATATTTCTTTCCCGCTTATTTTTATGGCGCATTTTATGGGCGTAAAAACGGCCGTGCACGATTCCAACGCCTGTTTGGGCTTGGCAAACAAGGTGTGCGGAAAATTTGCAGACCTGTTTATGTTGGGCTTGCCGACGACGGAGAAAGTGAAAAACGGCGTTTTGACAAGCACTCCGGTGCGTGCGGAGTTTGGTTTGCCCGCGAACCGTGCCACGCAATTACAGGCACTAAAACTGGACCCTGCAAAGCCAACCGTTCTAGTGGTGGGCGGAAGCCAAGGAGCCAAAGATTTAAACAATGCGGTGGTTGCTTGTGCCAAGGTTTTTTCTAACTGGCAATTTATTCACATCACGGGAGAGCGGTGGTTTGAAAGCGTGCGTGGCTTGTATGCCGGGTTATCCAATGCCGCCGTATTGCCTTATTCGCACGAAATTTACACGCTGATGAAAGCGGTTGACTTAATTATTTGCCGGAGCGGTGCAAGCACGCTGGCTGAACTGGTGTGCTGTAAGTTACCCGCGGTTTTAGTGCCGTTTCCGCACGCGGCGGCAAACCACCAATACTACAATGCTAAAATTTTTGCTGAGGCGGGGTGCGCGCAAATTGTGTTGGACGATGATCAGTTGCCAACGCGCTTATCTAGTGTATTTAAGGGGCTGACCCAAGGCCAAGTGGGCGCAAAACTGGCCGCTATGCGTGCCGGGTATGATAAGTTGGCCCTGCCTAATCCCTTAATGGCGGCGCAGAGAATAGCGGATAAATTAAAACAGTTGTAAGTTTTTTCCAAACGGCAAGCAGGGTGAACTCCAATCAATAACGACAAAGGCAAAACATTTAAAAACCACCCCGGAGAATATTTTTCCCCGGGGTGGTTTTATATTAGGCCCGATTACATACCTTTAATAAATTTACACATTTGTTTACCGGTTTCTTGGTCAGCAGAACCAGCACTACAACTTTTATTTGCCGTATTATCAGGTCCATACCAAAAATTATAAATATATGGTGTTCTAGTGGCATCAGTTACCGTACCGTCAATACGCCAAACATCTACTTTTCCTTCGCTCCCCAATCCCAAATCATAGATAAAATATTTAGTTTTATAGGCTTGGCATTGGGTCCCATTTTTAGAATATATTCCCGTAATCCAACTTCCGCCTTTTAAAGAAACATCAGCGATTTGCGCTTGCGTACAGGAATTGGTATCATCCGGGTTAGCCTGCAAATATCTTTGCGTAGCATCCACTATCGCTTTGGCGTTAATAAGCCCTTCCGTTAAGCGAGCCTTTTCCACGGCGGTTTCGTACTGCGGCAAGGCAATGGCCGATAAAATGCCGATAATCAGCACCACGACCAAGAGTTCAATTAAAGTAAAGCCCTTGTTGTTCATATTATCTCCTTAAAAAAGTTTACACACATAGTATATCAATTTTGGCGCGTTCTTCAAGCAGAACCTTTACAAACAAAAGAAAATTAATTATACTAATATGTGAACATATGTTCATATATTAGTATAATAGGAGTTAATTATGAAGAAAACCCCACCACACATTTGCAAACCATCCTTGCAACTGCCCGACGATATTCTCTACGATTTGGCTGACCTGTTTAAAGTGTTTGGCGACAGCACGCGCCTGCGCATTTTGTGCGCTCTTTTTAATTGTGAACAATGCGTACAGCATATTGCGGACGAATTGGGGATGACGCACTCCGCCATTTCGCACCAGTTGCGCTTTTTAAAGCAAAACAAACTCGTCAAAAGCCGCCGCTCGGGGAAAACGGTTTTTTATTCATTGGCGGATGAACACGTCAAACGCATTTTTAACCAAGGGTTAGAACACATACAGGAGGGGTTATGAGTCATCATCACGAATGTGCTTGTACCGCTTGCCACGCCTGCTCGTGTGCCCAAGGAAAGGAAGGTGAACCACGCGGCGAGTGGAAAAAATTAGCCTTAGCGGCGGGGTTGTTTTCCTTGGGTTTTTTCTTACCTGTTCCGCTTGCTATTAAACTGCCCTTTTATTTGGCGGCTTATTTTATCAGCGGGATTGAGGTATGGCAGGCTTGCTATTCCAATGTAAAAGCGGGCCAATGGTTTGACGAAAATTCCCTTATGGCGGTGGCCACTTTGGGGGCGTGGTGCATTGGGGAATTTCCCGAAGCGGTGGCTGTAATGCTGTTTTATCAGGTGGGGGAATTGTTGCAGGAATATGCGGCGGGTAAATCGCGCCGGAGTATTGTTCGTTTAATGGATTTACGGCCCGATTTCGCCCGCTTAATAAAGTCTGGCAAAGAGGAAAAGGTTTCCCCGCAAACAGTTAAGCCGGGTGAGGTGGTACTCGTTTTGCCGGGGGAGCGTGTGCCGTTAGACGGGGTGATTGAAAGCGGAAGCGGCCATTTGGATACCTCCGCCCTGACGGGGGAATCCCGCCCGGTAACCGCCCAAGCGGGTCAGACGGTGTTGGCGGGGGTAATCAGCGTGGACGGCACGCTTCGCGTAAAGGTGGAAAAGACTTATGAAAATTCCGCAGTAGCCAAGATTTTGGAACTAGCCGAAAATGCCGCCAGCAAAAAATCGTCTGCCGAAAAATTCATCACGCGCTTTGCCCGTATTTATACGCCTGCGGTGGTGTTTGCGGCTGCGGCGGTAGCCGTTCTGCCACCGGTTATTTTGGCAGATGCTTCGTTTAAAACGTGGTTTTACCGCGCACTTATTTTCTTGGTAATTTCCTGTCCGTGCGCACTTGTTATTTCCGTGCCGCTCGGTTTTTTTGGCGGTATTGGGGGTGCGGCCAGAAATGGCGTGCTGATTAAGGGCAGTTCGTACTTGGAACAATTATCGCGCCTTTATACGTTGGCCTTTGACAAAACGGGCACGCTCACGCAAGGGGTATTTGCGGTTACAGGACTTTTTCCCGCTGGAAACACAACGGAAAAGGAATTGCTCAAATTGGCGGCTGCCGCTGAGCATTATTCCAACCACCCGGTAGCCAAAGCCATTTTAAAAGAGGCTGAAATAAAGACGCAAACCCCGGAAACGGTGCAAGAGATACCCGGAGAGGGGATTTGCGCCGCTATGAAAAACACACAAATTTTAGCAGGAAACGAACGCTTAATGGCGCGCTATAATGTGGCGGACGTACAGGCCGGGCGCGGAACGTGCGTATATGTGGCGGAAAATGGCTTTTTTAAAGGGCGTATAGAACTGGGCGATAAGGTAAAGCCCGGTACTGTGGAAGCCTTAAAAACCTTGCAAAACGGGCTTGTTCACCAAGTGGTGATGTTGAGCGGAGACAGTATCTCCGCCGCCGAAAAAACCGCCTACGAACTACATATAAAGCACGTTTACGCAGGTCTGTTGCCAGCAGACAAGGTGGAAATTTTGGAAAAATTAATATCAGGCACTCCTAATGGACTTGCCACGGCCTTTGTGGGCGACGGTATTAATGATGCGCCTGTTTTGGCGCGTGCCGATTTGGGAATAGCAATGGGGGCGCTTGGCTCTGATGCCGCCATAGAAGCCGCCGACGTGGTGCTGATGACCGATGAGGTAAAAAAGATTGTTTCGGCAATTAAAATTTCCCGCAAAACCCTGCGTGTAATTAAGCAGAATATTGTCTTTGCGCTAGTGATTAAAGCCGGAGTATTGGCTTTGGGTGCGGCGGGGTTGGCTAATATGTGGAGTGCCGTTTTTGCCGATGTCGGCGTATGTTTATTGGCGGTGGCGAACTCCTTGCGCCCCTTGTATTTTAAGGAGTAGTGATAGCATACGATAGTTGTTCGGCTTGTAAGGCGCGGCGGGGCAGCCGCGTGTTTTGGCGGCCTGCCAGGCTTTGGAAAAAAGGTATATTCTGAAACAAATTCAAAATGAACAATAAAATAAATATGCTATAATAAACGCAGTGCGCAAGGGAAACCGGGCGCCGACAATTTAATGTTTTTGGAATCCTATTGAAGAATAGGAAGGCTTTGGAAAATCCAAAGTTCTGAGAGAGTCCAAAAAACAGTTAGTTTAGGCAGAAGATGAGGGGAAGTCATGAGCCCTTTGTCTTCTGCCGAGTGTTTCGCACATATTTATATGGGCGAGACCACGGCTGTTTATTGGCAAGGCTTCTCTCAGACTTGTCCTAACCAGCCGTTTTTTTTAAGCCTTCCTTCGCTTTTTCCGCTTTGTTACTGCTTCATTTTTCATAGGTTCCGTTCGCTTTCATACGTTACAGCACATACGTATGAACGGGAAGGGGGCTTATGCACATCTCCGCCAAGAGTCAGGGCCCCTTTTCCCTGTTTTGTGGAGGAACTTGTTATGAAAATCGCCGTCGTTATTCCGTCTAAAAATGGGTTGCACCATATGAAAGAGTGTTTGCCTACCGTATTGGCTGCTGCCAAAAAATCTACCGTTCCTGTCAGCGTTACCGTAGTGGTGGGGGATTCTGCGGACGGTTCTATGCAAGAGGCTCCTGTACTTTTCCCGCAAGTGAAATTTTTAGAAAACCCCAAACACGGTGCTTCGTCAGCGCGCAATTTGGGGGTAAGCGACTCGCAGGGGGAGTGGCTGTGTTTTTTGGATAATGATGTTTTTGTTGACGAGGATTTTTTCAATACGGCCCAAAAATATTTACGTCCGGATGTGTTTTGCGTAGCGTGCGCCGGTTATTGTGCTTATCCTAAAAAAGCCGGCGCGTGGGAACAGTTGGACGGCGTAAAATTATTGGGTTGGAAAAAGGGGTTTCCCCGCTTTACGCACAATATTTATAATGAATTTTTGCCGGAAATGGTGGAATATCCTTCGTGGGGTGTGCAGGGAGCATATTTCTTTTGCCAGCGGAGTTATTTTGATTTATTAGGTGGTTTTGACGAAAATTTGGACCCGTATATGTTGGAAGAAACAGACTTGGTTTATCGCGGGTTAAAACGCGGTTGGAAAGTGATTTATGCACCTGATACCAAGCCCCGCCACAAATGCGGAGGCACGATTAACAGTAAAAAGAACAAATTTACGCAGTTTTTATCCAAGCGCAACCGCACTTGGTTTGTGTGGAAAAATGTACACGATACGTCGCTTTGTTTGGCACATTGGCTGCGGTTTGTTTTGTCGTTTTCGCCGCGTTTGTGGAAGGAATGTTTGCGGGAATATTCTGTTTTTCATCAAGCCGCTTTAAAAGAAAAATCTGCCCGTAAAAAGACGGATTTAGAACTATTGGAAGAGTCAAAAAAATTTGAACAAAAATGTAATACAAAAGAAGTGGAATTACGCCAACAGAAATTAAATATCAAATTGGGTGTAGATTATTTACAGGCACGTTTAAACCGATATACACATAAATATAATTCTGTAAATAAAATTGCAACGCATATGATGTGGGCTTGTTTGTTATCTGCTATTAGTAAAAAACAGAAAAACAAACCTCTGTCCGGGCCT
>ERZ1026854.2535-NODE-2535-length-10300-cov-9.506686_pt1 | contig 10300 bp, 17 predicted proteins | sample MGYA00380157_ERZ1026854 | MGnify/ENA primary metagenome ERZ1026854 (study PRJEB33269, sample SAMEA4719793) | human gut metagenome | biome: human-associated habitat; feature: organic feature; material: feces | place: Cameroon | collected 2013-10 ...
CTATTGTTTTTATTATAAGTAGTAATTTGGGAGAAAGCATCAAATTCAGAATATGATTCATTTTTTACTCTATATTGCCCTTTTAATTTATTACTATCATCAATAATCGTACATTCAATAGTATTATCATAAGTAATCTTATCAACTGCCGATTTGGCAATAATAGATATAGCTTCGCATATATTTTCTTGAATATTTGTAGCATTATCAGCCAAAATAATCCCTCCTTTTACTCATTATTCTATAAATTAGTGAAAAATTGTCCTACTTTATTAAATATATTTACCCAAAAAGAAAAAGGTGAGATTCAATTAAGAATCTCACCTTAGCCTTATTTACGATTAGCATATTGTGAAGCTACATTAATTAATGTATTAAATGCTTCTTGAATTTCATTTCTATCAGTTACATTCGGGAAACTAGCATCAATATGAACTTGTTGTTCTAATACATCATTACCAGTTCCAAGAGTGCTGTAAATCGGATTAATCGGCATTGTAGTATATCTACTACGCAAATCAATCTCAGAGGCAATTTCACGAACCATCTTAATAGAACTTAGCATATTCTAAGTATCTTCTTTATTAAGAATCAATTCTTTTTCATGAAGCATTGCTAATTTACCACTATCACCCCATTGGCCAGTATAACCGCCAGTTCTAAATCCTACTGTCTATTTCCATAACCAGTCAGGAATCTAAGTAAAATTAGAATATCCAGCAAAAGGACCTTGTCCTAAAACATATCCTTTCTCATAGAAAGCATTAACACGAGAAGTAGATGCCATATTATTATAATTACCGTCTGACATCTTTCTATCACGGTATGCCTTATATTTATTATAAAGTTCTGAACCAACAGGCACAGTACCCATCAAAGCAGAATAATCTACATTCGGGTCATAATCATCATAGTCAGAAGAAGAACTATTAGAGCCCGCATCCATGGAGGCTTGCGCGGCAATAGCCTGTTGAATCTTATTAATTAGCTATTCATAATAAGAAATTAAAGACATAATTTCCTATCTCTGATGAGCATAAGCTTCAGTAGCATTACGGACTGCTTGTATCTCTTGAGATATGGCAGGAACAACTTTATTAACAACTTCATCTTTCAATTGGTCACTAGCATTAGTAACATCATCAACTTTATTCTTAGTATCAACTAAGTCTTTACCTACTAAATCAGTAAGCCTATTAGTCTCAGATTGCCACTCTTGGAAAGCATTATTAATCTAACCAGTATAATCAATAATCGCAGTTTTCCATTGATCGCCCTTATCAATAATTCCGCTATAAGCATTAACCCAAGCATCTTGAACTACACGAGAATCTTCTTCTTGTGCAATTCTATATAAATCACTAGAAGCCTAAATTAATTGAGTATATTCATCAATAATTCTCTGACGGTCAGCTTGGTAATTACCTTCACGATAAAGAGCATCTTCATTAGCTTTTTCATCAATTTCTTTTAATTTTTCAGCTAATTCTTGTTCATATTGTAATTTCTATTGACCATATTTATTAGTAGCATCAAGACGGATATTATATAAATCATTCTCAGCATCAGCTAAAGCTTGCTAAGCATCATCTATTTTGTCCTAATCCGCAGTATAAACATAACCAAAATTACCTTCATTATCGCGCTGTAAACGAACCTTGCCCATCGCATTTTGAGCTTCATCTAAAGCAATCTATGCTTGAAGAACTTTATATTTAGCTTGAGCAATATCTAATTCTAACTAACTTAATTTATCTTTTTCTTTTAACTATTCAATTTCTTTAGAGAATTGATAATATTTATCTTTTGCCGCTTGATTATTAGTTTTATTGCTAGCTTTATTAACATCATTAAGCAATTTATTCATTTCATAAATTTGGTTAGTCTTTGTTAAATATTCATCTTGATATTTAGATAGTCTATCTAAAGAATCATTTAAAGCATCCCAACCCATACCATCAGTCATTGCTTTATTCATATTGTCTGCGGCTTGTTCCATCTTGGTAGTTAAAACTTCCTTAATAGCTTCACCATATGCCTCAGCATCTGACAACATTTGTTCTTCTGCTTCATTAAATTTTGCCACAATAGCATCATAATTCTTTTGTAATAATTCTCTTTCAGCATCATCACTAGCCTAAGCGAGCGCCGCAGCCGCAGCATCTTTTTCAGCTTTAAGAGATTCATACCATGCTTTAGAAGCATCAAAATTATTACGTTTTGTCTAAGCGTTACCTTCTAATACAGTTAATACTTTCGCATAATCTGTATCTCTTCCCAATAGAGAAAGAATAGAACGATAATGGTCTAATACACTAGTAAGATGCTCCATCTAATCAGTATATTTAGATAATTCTTCTTCAGCTAAGTCTAAAGTATTACCATAATATTCAAGCATTTGTTTATCCAAATCTTGAACAGCTTCTAGATTATCTATTATACTATCATAAGCATCTTGTAAGCCTTCTACGTATGCCGCTTGTGAAATTTCTCCATTAGCATAAGAACTTTCAAGACTATTATAATAATCTTCATAAGATTTCATCTTTCCAAAAGTAGGATCAATCTACCCTTGTAAATATCCTAATGCTTCCGCGGCTTTATATATATTATCTGATAACTTATTAAAGAAATAATCTAACTTCTTTAATTCATTATCATCTAATGTAATTTTAACTTCTAACTCATGATTGAGGATTTCAAAATTATTATCCTACCATTCATAGAATTTCTCTTCGGCTTCATCCTCTAAATCTTCAATTAAATTCTTAGTTTCTTCATATTGAGAAAGCGCGGATTTTAATTCAGCAATCTTATCTTCAATAACTTTAAGGACGCTTTCTTCATATTCATCCTGCGCTTCTTTAGTTTTCAAACTGTTAATATGCTCTTCTGCAGCATGGAGTTCATCATAAAGACGAGTCATTTCCTAAGTATAATTACTAATGTCACCATCTTCATCAAATTGGAAATTAACTCCTGCCTTTTTTGCAGCAAGTAAAAGTTCTTGTTTATCTAATGCTAAATACTTTTTAGCTTCTTCGGCTTTTTTATTAAGTAATCCGATTTCATCTTGAAGCATTTTATTATTTGCTTTCATTGCTGAAATTCTAGATTTACCCCACATGCGGTCAGCAGCTTTATTACCTTTATCTAAAGCGCGAGTTAAATCATGAATAGAATCATCAATTTCTTTATATCTATCTACTACATCAGATTTTTTAGTTAAATCTTTTTTACTAGCTTTAGACTTAGAGCCTCCGCCACCTTTACTACCTTTAGTAGCTGATGAAGAAACTGAACCATGTCCAGTATAAGTTGCTCCTGAATTAACTGTGCCTTTAGAAGTACTAGTTTCAACTTCCATTGGGTTTGCTTCAGTACTAATCTAAGCAACTGCTACATATCCATTTACAGTATAAGGCGCTCCTGGAACAGTATATTTTTTCTAAGACCAAGAAGCAGGTCTAATCGTATTGCCCTATTCATCTTTTTCAGGAGGTTCATAATTTGCTAATTCATAATGTTCTGTATAAGTAGGAACTTCCATTGGCTATTCTACATATTTAGTATCGACTTTAGCTTGGACACCCATTGATCCTAAAATAGAATTCATATCATCAACAGACATTCCGGTAACCATAGCCATATCATTTAATGCAGTAACCCAGTCTTCATTCATATTATGAATTTTAGCATTAATTTCTTCTGTACTTAATCCAGAATTAATATATCCTTGGATTTCAGACATAGCATCAGTTACAATAGTTTTAGCCGCGTCAAACTATTCTTTTAAATTTTCAGTAGGATCAAAATTAGAAAATAATCCTTCGCCATCATTGGCAGATGCTACTGCTTGAGCCATAGCATCATTAAATTCTAATGCTTCTGTCTAAGCTTTAGCTACTTCTAATCCTAAAGTATCAATAGCTTTAGAATCTCCTTGAATAGCTTTATCTAATAATTTATAATTCTTATCATTAAAGAATTCTTCTGGTAATTCTAGATCAGAAGAAGCACCAACTAAATCAGCAATTGCCGCAGTAGTTTCTTTAACTGCTTTAGCATAATCTAAAGTAGTTTTATCTGTGGCTTTTAAAGCTTTCTTCCAATCGTTCCAATTATCAACTAAAGATTCAACACCTTTATTCATACGGGCATTATTAATAGCCATTTTTGCTGCGGCTTCAGCATTTAAATTATATGCTTTTGCTAACTATTTAGCTTGTATCTCAGCAGCTTCAGCATCAATATCATACTTTTCAGCAGCTTCACCGATAGTAATAGAAGCTCGTAATAAATCTTCAGTTTTTTCAATAACAGCTTCATCACCATTGCTTAAAGCTATTTTAAATTTTTCTATTTCCTAAGCACAATTATCATATTGTGAAGCAATAGAAATTAGCCCTTCACCGTAAGCATTTAATGAATAAGTTCCCATCTAAGCAGCTATTGAATCTAATTCATTTAATGAAGTAGCTAACTAAAATGTAGTAGCTTGAGTCTAAGCTTCATATTCATTAACTTGTTTTAATGCTTCTGTAATTAAATTCAAATCATCAACTGATAAATTAGCCGCTGAAGTACCAGCTAAAGCTTGAATTTCACTAGCATTATCGATACCCATGCCAGTTAAATCTAAAGAATTTAAATAATTTAATCTCTTTTCACCTATGCTACGGCTAGAATTCCATGCAGAATTATTAGTATTAAGAGTCTATTCATTTAATCCATTTTCTTGTTTTGCCGCCGAATATTTCTAAAGATTATCCATAAAAGCATCAATACTAATATGAGAAACCATATTATTGAATTGTTCAGCATCACCCGTAAGCTTATACGTACCATCAGCCATTTTAGTAAAATAAGTATCAAGATTAACTCCCGCTGCTTCTAGTACTTTAGCTTCGTCAGCTTTTATAGTATCTCCAAAATCTAACCCACTACCAACTATATCCCCTATTTTTTTATGCTAAGCAATAATATCATCTATTGAAGTTTTATAAACAACAGGCATTTCAGAAACAGTCTTAGTAAAGCTATCAATTGCATCTCCACTAATTCCATACTATTTCACTAGTTCTTGAAGTTTTTCGGAAGAACCTTCAACACCGAAATCTAATGCTCCAACCTCATTAAAGAATGCCGTTAAATTATCTGCTCCTATAGTATCTATATTCTATTTACCAATATCGGCAAGTAATGAATCATTTCCCTCGGTATAAACTTTTTTAATATTTTCTCCAGCGCTATTTTGAGCTTTATATAAACTAGTCTATTGGCCAGTAGTCATTGTGTCTGTATCATAGTCACCATGTTCCTATAAATAAGTTGAAATTTCATCACTAACAGAGTCGATACCGCTTTCAGCTCCATCAACCATAGCCTAAACACAATCTTGCCCAGAGACATTAAGATCACCTAATAATTTGTCTACCTAGTCTGGAGTCCATCCTAAAACTTCAGCAATTATATCATTAAAATTATAATTTGAATCATTTTTTGCTGCTTCTAAAGCACTATTTAATTTAGCTTTAATAGTATCTAACTAACCAGTGGTAAAATCAGCAAATACTTGAGTAAAATCCATTTCATTGGTTTTAGTATTAAAATCATTTACTAGAGTGGTTACTTGATCTAAAGCATCTCCACTAAATTCAGAAAACAGCTCTCGTGCCTTACTTGCACTATTGCCCATTTGCTAAATAGCATCAGAAGCTGCTAACATATCAGCAATTTCTTCTTTAGTATAAACTACTTCTTCACCATTCTAAGTAAAAGCGAAAGAACGATCAGTATCCGTTCCTCGAACTGCATTACTAGAAGCTGCATAAATATTTTGGCCAGAATCCTATAAAGCTTTTAAAATGTACTAATAAACATCATTCTGACTATCAGACCATCTATTTATGCCACCTAAATCCACTTTTTCATCTGGACGAGCCTAATTTGTCTTAGTAAAAGCGCCATTATGGCCCATTAATTCCTTATAATACTCTGTCTATTGGGCAATAAAAGCTGCATTTTCCTTAGCGGCAAAATTCTTTTCATCTGAAGTATAATCATCTCCAAGTAATTCATCAGCTTTTAAATTAGCTACTAACTCTAATTTAGCCGAAGCTTTATCTGCTTCTGTTGCCATACCCTAAATACTTTCCTACCAAGCGGCTAATTCATTATCAGTGACATATTGTAAATCAATTCCTAAATCCAATAAATTATCTTTAAATTCCTCTATTGGCATAGATTTACTAAGATTATCTAAATTATCTAAAATAATTTGCTAAATTTCTTTAGAAGTATTTAAACTATAAGTATTACCTGAATCATCATACTAAAGAGTATTATCATAAATTTGATTACTTAAATTATAAGCATCTCGTTTATTTTGAGCCTAAGAATTATCATATTGAGCTGCAGCAAGACTATAACTAGCAAGTCGAGCATTTTTATCAGCTTGACTCTATAATGTATTTAATCCCTACTCATCAAACTCAATAAGACCATCAGCATTACGACTATATAAATTACGAATATCTTCTCCAGATAGTCCAGAAGCAGTATTGATTATATCAACGGCGGCTTCGTTAGCTTCTAATAAAGCATCTCGCCACTCTTCCGTTCCACGCTTACAATCTTCTAACTTTTCTATAGCGCTATCATAAGCTTCAATTGCACTTCTTAAATTATCCGCAGCTTCTTTAGCTTCTTGTTCAGCAGTAGTCAATTCTTCAACGGCTTTTTTAGTTTTCTTTAACTACCCTTCTGGAGAAGCATTTTTTAATTCCTTATTTAAAGCATAAAGAAGACCTATAATCGCTGCTATTGCCACTTCAATAGCTAATAAAATTGGGAAAGCAATTTTTACAGAATTACCAAATAGCATGACACCACCTGATGCGGCCTTAAATCCAGAAGCAATTGAAATAATAGCAGGTATTATAGAACCAATTCCTGTTGCTAAAGCAATAATTTTATCTTTTGTAGATGCTTCTTCATCATTTAAAATATCAAGAGTATTCGTAAAAGTATTAATAACCTGAACACAATTAGTAATCATACCAGCAGCAGATATAAAAGCTTGACCAAATGTAATAGGTTTTTGAGCAGCTTTTTCCATAGATTTATTATGTCGATCCATTACACCAGTCGCGTCTTCCATCGCGCTGCTACTACGCTCTATTGCTCCTGTAAATTCTGTACCAAGTCTATCCGTTAATCCTTTCATTATATTATCTAACTCAGTACCTTCAAATCCTGCATCTTGTAAAACACTCTAAAAAACTTTTAGACTTTGACTAAAATATCCATTTGTTTTTGTAGCAAAATCATCTATTTCACCACTAAATGTGCTTAAATCAAAATCTTTACTATTACTTATTTCATTCCATATTTTTCTCCAATCAGCAGCTTTTTTAGTATTTTCTCCAAAAGCTTCATTAATAGTTGTTAATTGATTTTGAAGAGTGTCATCTAAATTTAATCCTAAAAATTCACTTATTCTAGTTTTTATATTAGTAATAACTTGAGTATATTCTTCGCTATCTTTTGATAAATTCTTATACTATTTAGTATAATCGCTTAACCCAGCAACAAAAGATTGCTATTTTCCTTTTGCTATAACATTAGCGCCAGTTGATTGAACCCTTCCCATGAAATCACCAGTTTTACCAGAACTTTGCGCTTTTAACTAAGTCCGTATTGCTAATGATTTCATTTCCTATTTAATCTAATCTTCTAAATTATTTAAATTTTCTTTTTCTTTTATTGCTTGTTCTGCTAAGAGTCTATTTCGATCCATTAGCTACTAATTGATTGCTTGTTCTTTAGCATCCATTTTATCAACATTATCTAAATAAGTTAATTGATTTTTAGCTAATGCTTTATACATAGTTACTCTAGCATCATTACTTCCATTATTATTAGTATCCTAATATCCTTCAATAAGTTGCTAGTTTACCTATTTTTTAAAATCATCATAAGGATTAGAAAGTTTATCTTTTCGGAATAAATTTGCTATTTCTATGCCTAAATTTTTAACATTAAAAATCATATTCTATAAACTTGTAGCAATTTGCTTCTAGAATACAGACATAAATATTCCACCAATAGTTAATAGAATACCTTTCATACCGCCTAAACTTTTTATAAAAGTATTAATTCCATCTAAAATATCACTAATTTTATTATTAGCTTCAATAAAAAACTTATCATTAATAAGAGATTTATAAATAGCCTACAATGAAGTTTTTACTCTATCTTTAGCAGCATCCCAAGATTCAGCATAAATATCTGCCTATTCTTGTAAAGAACCTTCAGAATTCTTAGCACGTTCAACATTCTCTTTATAAAAATCATAATTATTCATTAATGTCATTAATTGAGTATATTGACGCACGCCAGCTACAGTCTATGCTAAAGCAGTCTAAGTATCTCTACTCCAAGTGTTCCACTTAGTACCCATTTCATCTAAGATAATATCCATATCTTTTAATTGGCCATCAGTATCTTTAATTTCAATACCTACTTTATGTAAAGCAGTAGAATATTTATTTAAATCAGTACCATCATCTAAAGTCTATCCTAAGTTCAAACCTTGAATACGAGAAAATAATGTTTTTAAAGCTGTACCAACTACATCAGCACTTTCACGAGTAGTGGCTGTAATAGTAGCTAATGCTGCTGCTGCATTATCAAAACTTAAACCAATAGTACCAGCAACTGAGGAGAACTTCTATAGACCTTCTGAAATTTCACTACTACTAGATGCAGTATCAGCGCCTAAACGCACCATCGCATCAGCATAGTGTTCCAAAGATTCAGAACCATCATAAAAATTATTCCAAACAGAAGTTAATTGCTCAGAAATAGTAGTAGCACTTTCATTGGCTGCATTCGCCATTTTTAAAGTAACTTCTGTTCTATCAGCAACTTCTTTATCTGTTAAGCCCTATTGATAATAAATCAAAGCTGCATTAGTATAATCTAATGTAGTAGAACTTAAAGTTTTAGCAGCTTTATTTGCCTTTTCAGCAAACTTATCCATCTATTCAACACTCGCCCCAGATACAATACGAATATTATTTAAAGATTCATTTAAATCTTGTGCATAATAATAAGCATGCTAAACAGCCCCTACAAATGAATGCATTGCACTAGAAGTTAATTGCCATCTAGCCGTATTTTTCATAGTAGTCCATAACTCAGACATTAAACTACTAGTTCTCTTTAAGGGGACTTCAGCTAAAGTAATCGCCTAACTTAATTTAGTAAAAGCTTTCTCTCCGTCAGGCCCTAGTTGATATAACTAATTTTGATAATCTTTAATAGACATATTACTCTTTTTAAGACTATCCATAAATTTAGTTAAATCTAATTTACCAGTGTCAGTATTTATAGCGCTATCTAACTCAACTTTTAATTGAGCTGCGGCCGCACTAGCATTCTATAAATCCTTATCTAGTCCAAAATTTTTATTTTTAAAAGCAGAAGTATTTACCAGTTTAGTTAAAGAATTCTATAAATCCTATAATTGCTATTTTGCTGAATTAGTATCAGCGGTAAAAGCAAGATTAACTACATATTCTTTATTCAAACCTTTTGCCATTGATATAACTCCTTTCTCTCTTGTCGTTTTTATCTTACGTAAAACAAAAAATCGCCTGAGAATAATCATATATTCTCAGGCGACTATTCCTATTTAATTTTAAAATAGGACTAAATATATTAACTTAATTAACCCAATTTCTCAACAACGTTCTTTAATAAAGCAAGATTCTCTGGGTCAGCTAATTTCTTTTGAATTTCAGTAGCATCAAAACTTAAATTACTATAATCACGTCCAATAGAATCAAGAATACCAAGCGCGGAATTGCGATAAGTATAAATTGCAGTTGCTAATTCATGAGTTACTTTTGTTAAATAATAAAATTCACTTTCAGGAACTAAACCAATAATTAAATTAAGTAATTTATTACTGCTTAACAAATCATATAACTTCATTGGATCTGATTTCTGCTTTTCTGTAAAATTAATATTAGAATAAGCATAAACAATTTCCAAAGCAAGCCACATATCTAATTTAAGATTATTATAATAACCAGCATCATCATCGACTGAATTATTCAATACTTTTGAAATTAACTCTGCCTTTTCCGCTATTGGAAGATATTGCTTTACTTCAATTGTCTAATCATTAAATTCTACAGTCTGAAACTCATCTAATTTATCTTTAGTTAAACCTAATTTTGAAAATGCTATCTTTGCCATAACATATTCCTCCTTTTACTCTTTATATAAT
>ERZ1026854.2541-NODE-2541-length-10285-cov-3.983089_pt1 | contig 10285 bp, 9 predicted proteins | sample MGYA00380157_ERZ1026854 | MGnify/ENA primary metagenome ERZ1026854 (study PRJEB33269, sample SAMEA4719793) | human gut metagenome | biome: human-associated habitat; feature: organic feature; material: feces | place: Cameroon | collected 2013-10 ...
TCGCCGTTATCCGGCTGAGAGATATACAGATTGTCAATATCCACACCGATATTTTTTGCATAGACGGGATCCAGCGCATGCTCGGCGTCAATGAATCCGGCTATGCCGCCCCTTCTCTGTACTTCCGCAATCATATGAAGCGTAACCGTGGTTTTACCGCTGGATTCGGGTCCGTATATCTCCACGATCCTGCCCTTTGGGATTCCGCCCAGTCCCAGCGCCACATCAAGGCTTAAGGAACCTGTGGGTATCGTCTCTACATTCATCTGCGCGGTGGGGTCGCCGAGCTTCATCACGGCACCTTTTCCGTACTGTTTCTCAATCTGCGCAAGGGCTGCGTCCAGTGCTTTCAGCTTTTCATCTTTTTCCATATCATTCTCCATTCTGCAAAGAACAAGTGTTCTATTCCACAATAAAACATTTGTTCTGTTTTGTCAATCCTTTTTTATTATATCACTTCAAAAGTCCAATAATCCTCCCTCAAAGGCATCCCTCCTCACTTTTTTTCATTTTTTTGCGTTTATACGCGTTTTCACTTACCCTGTGATGTGTGGCGAACTGCCGGACTGGTCGGAAATTTTTCCTCCAGGAAATGCCTGTGCTGCCGATCGGCGCACAATGGGAATTGTGACAATAAAAATGTACCATATCCGCAGCCTTTATACAAGCAGCTCCGGCATATTTTCCGAGATTTTTGATTTTTTCAGCCGGTACACAAAAATGAGTTAAAATTACCCCGGCTGGTTCTTGAGTTGTATACTATTTTTTGATACAATCAATTTCATGAAACGTATAAAGGAGGCTTTTGCTTTGGAAAGAAAATATGCAGACGCAAAGAGACGGATCCAGAAAACGAACTGGTATATGTTCTGGGGAAGTTTTATCGTATTGACCATCGATACGGCAATGTTGTACTTTGGAAATTTGTTCTTTGATATCAACCGGCAGCCGACAGCCTATCTCATGACGGGGATCTATGTGGTAGCGGAAATTCTTCTGTATTGTCTGACTTTCAGAAGCCGCATGGATGGAAAAAAGATACGTGTTGCAATGCTTTTGATCATCACGCCGTTACATATGGCGGATACCATCCTGGTCAATCACGCCGCCATCGCATGCATGCTCTTTGTCATGGCATTTATCTGCATTTTGTACTACGACAAGAAGTTTACCATTGTCTATTCCAACATCGTTTTAATTTATGTCATGCTGAACCGCGTCCTTGTGATCGTCCGTGCGGGCGGCGAGGGCAGACTGGAAAACATCTGCACCATGCTTCTCGCCTTTGTCTTACATATCTGCGTGGTTTCCATCAATGAAATCTTCACAATGTATAATACGGACATTTTCGGTGTTGCAGAGGATGTCAACCGGGAACAGAAGCATATGATAGACGAAATTCTTGACGTTGCCAATGTGGTGCAGAACAATACCTCCTCCGCGACGGATAAAATGCGGCAGTTGGAGAAATCCGCCGTTCTGCTGCAGGATTCCATGGAGGAGATTGCCGACGGCATCTCCGCAACAGCCGAAAGTGTGCAGAGCCAGGCGGAAATGACGCAGGAGATCCAGCGCACCATTCAGGAAACCGCAGAGAAATCCAAGAATATGGTAGCGGTGACAGAACAGGCAAAGAGCAGCGTGCAACAGGGAAATGATGCTGTGGGCGTGCTGAATATGCATACGGAGAATATTGTGCAGATGAACCGTCAGGTTGTGGAAAACATGGAAAATCTGCAAAAAGATGCGGATGCAATGAAGAACTTTGCAAATAACATCTTAAGCATATCAACCCAGACGAATCTTCTCGCACTGAATGCCTCCATTGAAAGTGCGAGGGCAGGCGAAGCCGGAAGGGGCTTTGCGGTTGTGGCGGAACAGATCCGCATTCTGGCAGAGCAGACCTTGGAATCCACCCGGAATATCAATGAACTGATCAGCAATCTGACAAACGGAACCACCGCGACTTCCGAGGCGATCAACAGCTCCGTAAGCGCCATGAACGAGCAGATCAAGGCTATTTCACGGGTGGATGAAAGCTTTGCCGATGTAGAAAAGAAAATGGGTGAGCTTGACAAAAACGTGTCGGATATTGACGGCATGATGAAAGAGATGGTGGAGGCAAACAACTCCATTATCGAGAGCATTACCCGGCTGTCTGCCGCCAGCGAGAAAATCACGGCAAGCACGGATAGCACCAGAAAGATTGTAAGACAGAACAAGACCGATGCGGTGGAAACGCAGAAAATCCTTGAAATTGTAGCCGGTAAGGCAGACGAATTGAATCAGTTCTCATAAAAACCTGTACGGGAAGCTTTTACTATTATGGGAAGATTTCCTATGCCATTAAAACAGGGAAGAAGGATCATCCTTCTTCCCTGCCACATCAAAAATTATTCAGATAATTCTTATAGTCGTCATAGGTGACGTAAACGATACGTTCATCCAGATTCAAACCAACCTCGAGCCCCATGGGCGTATAGAACAATACCAGTCTGGTGCCGTCCTTGAGCATGCGGAGTATCTCCTGATCGGAATAGGCGGTCAGCGCCTCTTCTCCGTTCTCCTCCACTTCCCGTCTCCTGAAGTCTACGGCAAAATCTTCATCCAGACGCAACACTTCCGTATTTTCAAGCAGCGTTCCCATCTCCAGATTGAAGTTCAGGCAATAGAAGTTGATTCCCTGATAGGTCTCATAGCCCAGTTTCAATGCAATCTTCTCATAAAACACAACGCTCAGGATCTTCTCGTCCATGTAGGTGACAAAGGAATCCACTTCACACGCAAAGACATCCTCCTCACTTGTCATGTATTCCTTGTACTCCGTACTAAAATAGTCACGGTAGTACTCAAACTCGTATCGCAGTGCCTCATTGATATAATCCATGTTCTCCATATCGTCGGATACAATCTGCGGATATTCCACATCAACCGAAGCATTCAGATTCGTCGCGTAGTATATTGCCTCTGTAAACGTAATCTCATAGGAAAGATCATCACGGAGAGAATTGTAAGGGCCGGAATAATACGGAATGTCCGGATCCTGTCCGCTCTCATTCCGGTTCTGTTCCGTCACATCCAGCTCGTAAAACGAGAAGTCACCGGCAGGCTCCGTGCTGTCCGGCTGGGTTTCGCCGATCGTGCCCGTCTCTCCGGGATCTTTTGTTTCCTCCGGTGCGACAAAATCATCCTCCAGTATCTTTTCCTCTCTCTCATAATCAGAGCGGAAAGCGTCCCGACGATCCTGCTCCTTCTTTGCCTTCTCCAGAAGGCTGACGCCTACCAGAATCAGCGCCACCAGTGCAACCAGTATGATTCCTACCAGTATGCATATTACAACCGCCGCGCCTCCCTTCTTCTTAGGGGGCTGTGCGGGCGGAACCGCAGGTGCATATCCCGGGTATTGTCCGGGAGGAACTGCGCCGTACCCTGACTGGTACATGGGGGGCTGCACATTGGGCGCCTGCACGTTAGGCTGCTGTGCATTGGGTGCCTGCGCATATGGCTGCTGTGCCATAGGCTGTCCCTGCGTCACAGGAGTCTGCCCGGTGGAACCTTGCATCGGTGCCACGTTCACGGGGCGGGCATACGGTTGTGCCTGCATCGGCGCCGCATTCACAGGGCGGGCATACGGCTGCTGCATATATGCCGGCGGTGTGGGCTGCTTCGCATTGGGTGCCTGCGCATACGGCTGTTGTGCATTGGGCGCCTGCGCATATGGCTGTTGTGCCATGGGCTGTCCCTGCGTCACCGAAGCCTGCCCGGCAGGGCTTTGCATCGCCGCCGCGTTCATGGGGCGGGCATACGGCTGTGCCTGCATCGGCGCCGTATTCACGGGGCGGGCATACGGCTGCTGCATATATGCCGGCGGTGTGGGCTGCTGTGTATTGGGTGCCTGCGCATATGGCTGTTGTGCCATAGGCTGTGCCTGCATCGGCGCCGTATTCACGGGGCGGGCATACGGTTGCTGCATGTACGCCGGCGGTGTGGGCTGCTGCACATTTTGTGCCTGCGCATCGGACTGTGTCTGTGCCACCGGCGGTGTAGGCTGCTGTGCCACGGGTGCTTGTGCCACCGACGGTTGTGCTGCCTCCGGCTGTCCTTGCGCCACGGATGCCTGCACATTTGCCTGCTGCGCATTCGTCTGCATCTGCACCGCAGGCTGATTCTCTGTCTGAACCTGCCCGGCAGGGCTTTGTACCGGCGTCTGCTGCACTGTCGCCTGCGCCCTGGCCGCCTCCATTTCTTTTATGATATCCTGATTTACATACCCGCAGCTCTGGCAAACGCCGTCCCTCGACAGCGCCCCGCACTTCGGGCAAAAATCAAATCTGCTGCTGTCTGCCATCTTCTCCCTCTCATTCCGTCCCCGTCAGCGCTTACAGTGCATCCCTCAACTGCACCAGTGCCGCTGATGTGACATTCCTCCGTATCTCATCCCGACTGCCGGAAAAATGATACTCTTCCACCTTTACCGTTTCTCCTACCTTACAACCGATGTATACAAGACCCACCGGTTTCTCCTTTGTACCGCCGTCCGGCCCCGCAATTCCCGTTATGGAAACCGCTGCGTCCGCTCCGGCTCTCTCTGCTGCTCCGCGCACCATCTCCTCTGCGGTCTGCGCGCTCACCGCGCCGTATTTTGCAAGCGTGCTGTCCTGCACACCCAGAAGCTCCTCCTTTGCCTCATTGGCATAGGTGACAAAGCCCTCCTTGAAGACAGCGGACACGCCTGGCACACCGACCAGCTTTGCCGCCAGCATGCCGCCGGTGCAGGACTCTGCCGTGACAAGCGTCATATTCTTCTCCTTCAGCAGTCTCGCCACGGTCTCCTCCGGTGCTTCCTCTGCCTTGCCGGACTTTTCCTCCGTCTGCTCCGGCTCCGCCTCAGACATCACGCCGCGGTTTGCCCAGACATAGTCGATCAGGGAAATCACCGTCAAAGCCAGTGCGATCCACATGATAATATCCGTAAGCAATGAAATGGCGCTGATATTGGCAATCATCAGGCACACCATGATCATCTGGAACGTGGTCTTGAATTTGCCCCAGTAGTTTGCCGCGATCACCACGCCCTTATCGGACGCCACCAGCCTGAACCCGCTGATAATGAACTCACGGCTGATAATGATGATGACCACCCATGCCGGAATGCGTCCCATCTCCACCAGACAGATCATGGCGGCGCATACCAGAAGCTTATCCGCCAGCGGATCCATAAACTTGCCGAAGTTGGTAACCAGATTGTATTTTCTCGCTATCTTTCCGTCGATCAGATCCGTCAGGCTCGCGATGATGAACACGGCAAGTGCAATGTAGTCCGTGTATTCCATCACGCCTCCGAACACTGCGGTAAACCAGCCCCACTCATGGAAGCCGCCCAGAAGCAGCAGCACAAAAGGGAGAATCAGTATCATTCTGAAAACAGTCAGTTTATTCGGTAAATTCATGCTCTATCTCTCCTATCAGGTCATATTCGTTGGAACCCGTCACTCTCACCTTCACAAAGTCGCCGGTCATCAGATTTGCACCGGTATTCAAAAACAGATAGCCGTCCACGCCGGGCGCATCCCGGTATGTCCGGGTCACATAGGCATCCTCCTCCGCGATCTTGCCTTCCACCATCACGGTGAGCACCCTTCCGACCATGTCCTCAGCCTTTTCAAAGGCGATCTCCTGCTGCAGCTCCATGATCTCACCCTGACGCTGTACCTTGAGCTCCTCGTCGATCTGTCCCTCCATCAGCGCTGCCGCCGTATCCTCCTCCTGCGAGTAGGGGAACACTCCCAGCCTGTCAAATTCCATGTCATTCACAAACGCCAGATTCTCTTCGTGATCCTCCTCTGTCTCTCCCGGAAAGCCGGAGATCAGCGTGGTGCGCAGACAAATATCAGGAATCTCCGTCCTCAACTTTTCTATCATATGCTCCAGATCCACCCGGGTCGTATGCCTGCCCATCCGCTGCAAAATGGTGTCGGAGGCATGCTGAATGGGAATATCCAGATAGTGGCACACCTTCTCCTCGCTCTTTATGGCGTCAATCAGCGCATCGTCTATCTCCTCCGGGGAGCAGTAGAGAATACGGATCCAACGGATGCCATCCACTGCCGCCAGTCTGTGTAAAAGCTCCGGCAGACTCTTTTTTCCGTAAAGATCCTTTCCGTAGAGGGTGGTCTCCTGCGCCACGAGAATGAGCTCCCGCACGCCGTTCTCCGAAAGCTCCTCCGCTTCCTTTATGAGGCTCTCCATGGGAACAGAGCGGTACCCGCCCCTCACCTTCGGAATGATGCAGTAGGTGCAGTGCTTGTCGCACCCCTCCGCAATCTTCATGTAAGCGTAATGTCCGCCCGTGGTCACAATTCTCTTTTTCCCGTACACGGGCGTTCCGTTCAAGTCCTTATAATGGTTGCTTCGCTGTCCCGCCAGAACCTCCTCCACCGTCCGGACGATCTCGTCGATCGCCATGGTGCCGATGATGGCGTCCACCTCGGGAATCTCGGTCTGAATCTCCTCACGGTAGCGCTGTGCCAGACAGCCGGATGCAATCAGCGCCTTGAGACTGCCGTTCTTTCTAAGCTCCGCCATCTCCAAAAGCGTGTTGATGCTCTCCTCCTTCGCATCTCCGATAAAGCAGCAGGTGTTCACCACCACGATGTCCGCCTGTGTCTCATCATCCGTAAATTCATACCCTTTCTCGTAGAGCTGCCCCAGCATCATCTCCGTATCCACCAGATTCTTGTCGCAGCCGAGAGAGACAAACATGATTCTCATAATAAAAATCCTTCAATATGTTTTTATCGTAAAAAGAGAACCCTGCAAAGCAGGATTCTCCGTCTGCGGCGGTGCCGCCCAAACGGACTGCTCCGTCTCCGCCCTTCCGATTTTTAAGCCTGTTCCTGATCCTGATCTTCTTCCTCGTCATTCAGAATCTTGATCTTGCCCTCGTTCAACTCCTCAACGGCAATGGACAGCGGCTTCTTGCCGGTTCCGTCCACCAGAGGTTCGTCCCCTGCGATGATCTGACGCGCTCTCTTTGAGGTTGCCATCACAATGGAATAACGGCTGCTTACCACAGGCTCCTCACCCGGCTCAACCTCTGCGTTTACGACCTTCATCAGATCCGTATAAGATGGATGTAACATAATTATTCTCCTTTCGACAGAACGTTCAGTTCGTCTCTGATTTGATTGATAAATTCCATATTGCGCCCGGAAGCTCTCTTTGCCGCCTGCACAATACCGTGAATCTCCTTGACACATTCCTCCAGCCGGTCGTTTATGACAATATAATCATAATCCTCCACGCCGCAGGATTCCTCGGATGCCCGCCCAAGTCTCTTGCGGATCACCTCTTCCGTCTCCGTTCCTCTGCCGCGCAATCTGCGCTCCAGCTCCGCCGCGCTGGGCGGCGTCACAAACAGGGACAGCATCTGCGGAAACATCTTTTTCACCTTGCGCATACCCTGGATCTCGATTTCAAGGATCACATCCTTTCCCTCTTCCAGCATGCGCTCCACATAGTCGCGGGGTGTACCGTAATAGTTACCGCAATACTCAGCATACTCTATTAATCCGTTTTGTGCAATCTTTTCTTCAAAAGCTTCTCTTGTGGAGAAGAAATATTCCCTGCCGTCTTCCTCGCCCGGTCTGGGATTTCTTGTGGTCATGGAGATCGACAGCGCGTAGTTGTCGTAAGTCTTAAGCAGCTCCTTCATCAAGGTTCCCTTGCCCGCGCCGGAAAACCCGGACAGAACAATCAATATTCCTTTATTCATCCTCTTCGCCATCCTCCGTCATATGCTCTTCCGCAGAATGATCCACACCTTCTCCTGCCTGCGCCCTCCCCGCTATGGTTTCCGGTAGAAGCGCCGAAAGCACAATCTGACTGTTTTCCATTACCAGCACCGCCTTTGTCCTGCGCCCCTGGGTGGCGTCAATCGCCATCCCCGCCTCCTTGGCATTCTGTACAAGACGCTTGATGGGAGCAGAATCGGGACTCACAATGGCAATGATCTTTCCCGTATTCACAATGTTGCCGAATCCGATATGAATCAGCTTATCCATACTCTTTCCTTTACTCGATGTTCTGAATCTGCTCGCGAACCTTCTCTATCTCCGTCTTAAGCTCGATGGCACGGTTGGAAACCTCGATATCGGTCGTCTTGCTCAAGATGGTATTCGCCTCGCGGTTCATCTCCTGTGCGATAAAATCAAGCTTTCTGCCGATGCTGCCGCCCGCGATGAGCGCCGATCTGGTCGCCTCGATATGACTTCTCAGACGCACCAGCTCCTCGTCCACACAGACCTTGTCGGCAAAAATGGTAACCTCCGTCAACAGCCTGTTTTCATCCACCTGTGCGTCCTTCAACAGATCCTGCACCTTGTCGTACAGCTTCTGTTTGTATTCCGCAATGATCTGCGGGGATCGCTCCGTAATGAAATCCACATGGGCAAGCATGCCGTCCAGTTTTTCCAGAAGATCCTGTTTCAGGTTCTCGCCCTCTTTGATGCGGGTCTCCACAAACGCCTCGGCAGCCTGCTTAAGCGCCCGATCCAGCTCCTTCCAGATCTCCTCCTCGTCATCCTCCTGCTCCTCCATGGTAAACACATCCGGGTAGCGGGACAGGGTGGAAACACGGATATCATTCTCCAGCCCGAACTCCTCCGACATCTGTTTCAAATAATCCAGATACTCAGCGGCAATGTCCTTGTTGTACTTGACGTAACCAGTGGTCTCGGAGAAATCCTCATAGGTAATGAAGAGATCCACCTTTCCTCTCTGCATGTAATTCTTGAGTTCATTCCGGATGGAAGACTCAAAGAAGTTCAGTTTTTTCGGCATCTTGATGTTGACATCCAGATATCTGTGATTGACAGATTTCATCTCCACCGTAAAGCGGCGGTTTCCCTCCGTCAGCTCGCATCTGCCAAAGCCGGTCATACTTTTGATCATTGGTATACCTTCTTCCCGTGCAGCCCATACCCCCTGTGACTGCATACTGCTTTCATTATAGTAGACATGCCCCGATTCGTCAAGATTGGAGGCACTTTATGCCCGTGATATCCGGCTCGATAGACATGGAATAGTTGGTATAATACACCACGAAACCGGGCTTGGCTCCATTCGGCTTCTTCACCTGCTTCTTCTGCACATAATCCACATCCACCTTTGCCTGGTCACGCCCGGCGGAATAGTACGCGGCAAGCCTTGCTGCCTCCTCAAAGGTACGGTCGGGAAGCTCCTCCTGCCCCTTCATCTTCACGATCACATGGGAGCCCGGACATTTCTTTGCATGAAACCACCAGTCACCGCCCGACGCAAATTTAAAGGTCAGCTCCTCGTTTTGCAGGTTATTCTTGCCCACATACATATCATAGCCGTCACTGCTCACATAATGGAAGGGCTTGCTGGTGACCTTCACCTTCTTTGTGCCGCCCCTGCGGCGGATGTAGCCGCTCTGCACCAGTTCCTCGCGGATCTCCACCAGATCCTCCTCACCCACGGCAATGGACAGCGCTGCCTCCACGGAGCGAAGATGCTCGATCTCCTCCTCCACTTCCTTGGTCAGCTTTTCCAGCGCCTCGTAGGTGCGCTTCAATTTCCCGTACTTCTCAAAATACCGCTTTGCATTCTCTCCCGCCGAAAGCGTGGGATCAAGCGGAATCGTAATCTCCTCCCCGGTGTAGTAGTTGAGCGCACGCAGGGATTTTGCCCCCTCCTCCACGCCGTAGCCGTAGGTGTTGAGCAGCTCCCCGTAAACCCGGTAGGTGTCTCTCTTTTCCGTATCCTTCATCTGCTGCATCTGCAGATCCAGTTTTTTCACATTCCGCTCCAGCGCTGTCTGCACGATCTTGCGCAGATCCACGGACTTCTGCCGGATCCTTGTCCGGGCGTTTTTTTCCGCATAATAATGTTCCAGAAGCGCCGACATGGAATCGTAGGGCACCGTGTTTTCATAGCTTGTGAGCGGAAACGCCGCATATTCCGCAGGCTTCTTTCCCTCGTAGGCGATGCAGGGTGCAAAGTCTCCTGCCCCTATGGCGTCCGCCATCTTTTTCCACTCTGCGTACAGCCTGTGCAGTTCGTCCCCGGAGAATGCCGCCGTCGGTTGCTCCCCGTCCATACCCGCCCGGAAGCACAGCTCCTGTGCGATAGAGGGGGAAATTCCCGTGTAGGAGGTATAAACCGCCTTGAACACCGGCATGGGCGCAGCCTGCATGGTCCGCACGAAGGCGTCCTCCGTGACGGTAAGCGGCTCCTCTGTCTCTTATACACATCTGACGCT
>ERZ1026854.2542-NODE-2542-length-10277-cov-7.556447_pt1 | contig 10277 bp, 7 predicted proteins | sample MGYA00380157_ERZ1026854 | MGnify/ENA primary metagenome ERZ1026854 (study PRJEB33269, sample SAMEA4719793) | human gut metagenome | biome: human-associated habitat; feature: organic feature; material: feces | place: Cameroon | collected 2013-10 ...
TCTAATAAGTTACATCCAAAGATTTATTTAATTACACATAGTTTTAGTGACTTATAATTTTGAAAAATTCAAAAGAAGCATTTCTGGCAACAAAGGTGTCAGAACACGGATATTTTCATATATTTCTTAGGATTCTCCTTCATTTTAGAGATGAGATCGTTAAGTTCGTTTATAAGCGAATCTGCGGAATTGTAGATATTGCCGTCGTGAAGAAATTTGCCCATTGAACCGTCAGGATTTTGGATGGACTCTGAGAGATTCGTTATGGACTTTACCAGCCCTTCTATGTCACTTTTTTCGAGATTGCCGGCAAATTTACCGAGGTCATCCATCGCTCCGTCTGCCTTTTCGACAATTGAGGCGAGCTTTATTGAGATTGCCCCGAGTTCGGAGATAAAAGTCTCTATGTCAGAAGACCTGGAATTGAGGCTTCCGGTGAGTGCGGCGACGTTTGTCATTGTCCTCTTGAGATCTGCAATCGCGAGTGTAATGTTGCCACGGTTTTCTTCTCCAAGAAGATTGTTCACAGCGCCCAAAGTTTTGTCAAGTTTGGCCAAAGTGCTGTCCAGGGCGTCCATAATCGGACCGATGTTCGCGGCAAGCGACTCAACGAGGTCAGCCTGCACCGCAACCGAAAGTTCATCCCCATCCTTTGCAATGTCCGCTGACTCTCCGGTTTCGAGAAGGATGCCCTTGCCGCCCATTATACTTGTGCTGAAGATTGTCATCTTTGAATCAGCCGGGATGCGGAACTTCTTATCTATCGCGCAGATAACCTCAAAATTGTCGGTCTCCGGACAGTATTCCACTTTTGACACTTGTCCGGCCTTGAAACCTCTGTACTGGACAACAGCCGAAGGAACAAGCCCTTCAACGTTATCAAAATGCCCCTTGAGCTCAATCTCGCGGTTGAACACGTCTTTCCCCCGGAGGTAGTTGATGACGAAAAATGAGCCGACGAGAATTACGACGACAAATATTCCGATTTTCAGTTCTTTCGTATGTTTCATATTTTTGCTTATTATCTGTCTAACTTAAAAACAGTCCGGCAGCACAACAGATCAGCGGCTACGCTCCACCTTTCCATCCTGATCCACCCGCACGAGGAATGAATCCGGAAACGTTTTCTTGAGAACGCGGCTTTCGGCGAGAGCCTCTTTCCGGTCAGCGGAACATCCGGCTATATACCTATATATATTACCGTCTCTGACAGCAGTGACTTTCTGCCCGTGAAATGCAGGATCGTCATCGGAAAGTCTACGGCTCAAGGCGAGAATCTGCGTACCGAACCATGGCCCGTCCGAAGTTGCACGTGCCTCTTCTGCGGTGGGCGTTTCCGAGGATTTTGAGGCTTCAGGCTCCGATGGTTTTGCAGAATACGTCTGAGCCGATTGCGGTATGGTCACGTTCAAACTGCGATCGTAGTCTGTTTTGAATTGTTTGAAGGCCTTGAAGATGCCCTCGGCAATCTCATCAAGTTTGGCAGCGCTGCGAAGGGTGGAAAGGTCGTTCAGATTGCTTATGAAACCGCACTCGATAAGAACAGAGGGCATAGCCGTCTTCCATAAGACGAGGAAAGGGTCCTGGTGCACTCCCCTGCTCGTGCGAAACGGGCCCGGCTTCAGCGCACGGTTGACATCGTCCGCAAACATAAGACTCTGCTCAAGATAGGCGTTCTGCATCAGGGAAAATAGTATTGAAGACTCGGGGTCGTTGGGATCGAAACCCTGATAGTTCGTGCTATAGTCATCCTCGAGGAGAATCACGGAGTTCTCGCGGGCACACTCGTTGAAATTGTTCGAATAGAGGTCGCGTCCTTTTTTCGACGACTGACCGAGCACATGAACGGAGTACCCGTTCGCGGCAGTGCCTGTGGTGGCGTTTATATGAATGGATATGAACAGGTTTGCATGAGCGCTGTTTGCAATCTGGGCACGTTGTACCAAAGGTATGAAAACATCAGTGTTACGAGTCTGAAGAACTTTCATCTCCGGGTACTCCGCGCGGATTTTCCCGGCAAGGCGCTTTGATATGTCGAGGGTGAGATCCTTTTCCCTTGTCTTCCTGTCCTTGGATATGCAGCCCGGGTCGTTTCCTCCGTGCCCCGGGTCTATGACGACGGTGTTAAGCCCCAAACGACCATCCTGAGCCCCGAGCATGACGGGGAGAAAGAACGTGAAGAGTAACGAAACAACTCTGAAAAATTTGAAAAAACAGTTCATAAACTGCACACAGTTTGCTAATAATCGAAAATAGTCGTAATTTTGTCGGTTGCAAAATTATAAAAAAAGTTTGATTTTGCCGATTCTTTTCGATAAGACGGAGCAGAAGCAAAGTTCACTTTGATTGTGCCGAATGTAGAAAAAGTGGAGCATAAAATTGAACAGTTGAGACGACAGATGCAGAAAACCTTAGGACGCAATAACTTGCAGAACGCTGTACTTGCAGTGCTCACACTGCTTGTGCTCTGTTCATTCATGCTGCCGTCATCTCAGGACAACAGACGCCCGCGCAGACGTGGGAAGAAGGCAACGACAGAAGTGGCGGCTCCGGTGCTTGACAGCGCGCAGAAGGCTGCCGCGGATTCGCTCAAGGCCGTCAGGGACTCCATTCACCTCGCGGACTCCATATTCCGCGCAGATTCCGTAGAGATGCTCAGCAAGTCTTCGCTTGAACGACCGGCGTTCTCGACCGCAAGGGACTCGATAATCGAGGATTTCAGCGAGGGACGACAGATGATCTATTACTACGGCGATGTTTCCGTGACATACGGGGACATGAAACTCACTGCTGACTACATGGAATATGACCTCCAGACACAGACAGTCTATGCCAGAGGCACGAAGGATACTCTCGGAAACATCACCGGACAGCCTACGATGAGCCAGGGCGGCAAGTCCTACACGATGGAGGAGTTGCGCTACAATTTCAAGAGCCGCAAGGCGCGCATAACCAACATCGTGACACAGGAAGCGGACGGCATTCTCCACGGAAAGAACATCAAGATGATGCCGGATAATTCCATCAACATCACCAAAGGAAAATACACGGTCTGCGATGCCGAGGAGCCACATTACTACCTAAGCCTCACGGCTGCCAAGGTCATCACGAAACCGTCTCAGAAGACAGTCTTCGGACCGGCCTATCCTGTGATTATGGGAGTGCCGCTTCCGATAGGCCTGCCGTTCGGATTCGTTCCGAAGCGCCCGGATAGGGCGACGGGTATCCTGATTCCGACATTCGGCGAGGAGACAGCACGAGGGTTTTACCTGCGCGACCTCGGCCTCTACTTCGTCATCGGCGATTATTTCGACATTTCGCTTACGACAAGCCTTTACACTCTCGGCTCATGGAGCGTGGACGTGAACTCACGCTATAAGGTAAACTACAAGTGTACAGGCACTTTCGCATTCAACTTCTCGAATGACCAGACCGGAGAGAAGGGTGCGGCGGATTTCTTCCAGAGCCGAAACTTCGGCGTGAAATGGAGCCACTCGCAGGATTCCAAGGCAATTCCGGGAGTGTCTTTCAGTGCTTCGGTGAACTTCTCCAGCCCGGCGAACAGCAGGTATAATTCACACTCTGTGTCAGAGGCTCTGCAGAATCAGATTTCATCGTCCATATCGTTTTCCAAAAACTGGAACGGAAAGTTCAACCTCTCGGTGAACGCCCTCCACAGCCAGAATACGCGCGACACGCTCTGCAACTATTCGTTCACGCTCCCTAACGTCACGTTTTCCATGAGCAGGATATATCCGTTCAAGAAAAAGAACCGTGTCGGGAAGGAAAAGTTTTACGAAAAATTCTCGATAGGTTACAGCACGACGCTCCAAAACAAGATAAACTTCGAGGCAAAGGAATTCGGGCAGCCGGGATTTGCGGACAAGTTCCAAAACGGAATGACTCACAACTTCCAGATAGGACTGCCTAATTTCACGCTCTTCAAGTATATAAATGTCACTCCGAGCATCAGTTACGGAATGAACTGGCACTTCCGGGAACAGAAGATGGAATATGTTCCAGAAACAGATGAAGATGGAAATCCAATTTCAGGAAAGGGAAAATTTGTCTCGACTTTGGGCAAGCAGTTCGGGACATTCGGTGCGACGCACACATATTCCGGAGGAATCTCGATGAGCACACGTCTCTACGGTATGTTCAATTTCGGAAAACACCGTAAGGTTCAAGCCATCAGACACGTTGTATCCCCGTCAATCTCCATGAACTTCTCCCCTGAAAAGGGACTCGCGTTCAATGGTTGGACCAAGGCGACCTATGAAGATCCGATTACACACGAAGTCTATGAGCAGGAGTATAACAAGTATAACTACAGCGGAGCGCTCTATTCCGCCCCGGGAAAGGGAAAAACGGGAAGCGTCAGCCTGAGCATAGGAAACAACTTCGAGGCTAAAGTGCGCGACCTTCGAGACACCACGGGCACAGGATCGAAGAAAATCAAGCTCATTGACCAGTTGAACTTCAACACAGGCTATAATTTTCTCGCAGACTCGCTGAAAATGAACAATGTCGGCGTTTCACTTTCGACTTCGGTGTTTGGAAAACTGGGAATAAGCGCAAACTGCAACTTCGACCCCTATGCGGTGGATGGTCGCGGACGTAAATACAACAAGTTCAGCATCGCTGCCGGAGGACCGCTTTTGCGTATGACAAACGCGAGCGCTTCCCTTTCCTACTCACTTTCGGGCGAAGGCAAAATAAATGGAAACGATGGAACAAAGCAGGCCGGAGGCAATCCTGCGGACTATTACACAAGGATTTACTATCATCCTGTGACCGGAGAATACATACCGGGTGGATGGTTGTATTATATGAATCCTAACGTTCCGTGGTCGGTAAACTTCAACTATTCGTTTTCCTACAGTAAGTCATACTCGTATCTTTCGGAGACACAGCAACTTATCACGAATCATCGTTTCAACCAGACGCTTGGGATTTCGGGAAATGTAAAGATTACCCCGAAGATGTCAATCAACATGCAGACAGGCTTCGACATTATGGCAATGAAGCTGACAACTACGCAGATTTCAGCGACTTACGATTTGCATTGTTTCAACATTTCATTCTCGTGGGTGCCTACGGGAAAGTGGCAGTCATGGAGTTTCAGGATTGCGGCGAATGCGGCAGCGCTGGCGGATTTGCTGAAGTATAAGAAGAGCAGTTCGTTCTGGGATAACGACTATAGGTAATTAAAAAATTATTTATAACTTTGCCATGTCAATTCTCTTTGGGGCGGTTCTTTGCCCCGACAGATCATCAGAATATTAATTAGTTTTTTATGCATAAGATTTTCGAACTGAAGGAGATGGACCAGGAAAAACTGGTGGAACTCGCTTCTGAACTCAAGATTAAGAACGTTAAAAAAATGTCCAAGGATGACCTTGTCTATGCCATTTTGGATACGGAGGCGGCTGCAAAAGCGGCACACGAGGCGGAGAAAGAGGCTGCGAGAATAGCCGCAGGGCTTCCGGAGAGGACAAGGGGACGCAGAGGACGACCTCGCAAGAATACTGACAAGCCTAACGCAGAGGCCGACCAGACTGAATCCAAGCAGCAGAAGCAGCAGACTGAGCCTATGGGCCAGAAGCCGACCGCGAAAAATGGCAAGCAGGTTTCAGAGCAGAAGGAGAGCAGTACTCCAGAACAGCAGCAAACTCGGCGCGGACGTCCACGGCGCGATGATAGTGCAAAGCAGGACCAGGCCGTGGCCGAAGAGCAGAAAGAGACTCGGAGGGCAGAAGATAGTGCTTCCCGGCAGCAGGAACAGAAACAGCGAAGAGGACGGAAACCTCAAAAAGAGCAGGCGGGACAGAGTGTAGCCGCTGTGGAAAAAGAGCAGGCAGGACAGAAGAGCCCCGAAGCTGGAAACAAGGAACATCAAGCTACCGGTTCTGAAACGGCGACTGAAAAAGCTGCGCCACAGCAGCGTGGTCGCAGAAACCGCATCAGTAAGGAAGAGGTTCGAAGCGAAGACAATGCTGCACAGCAGGGCGTGACACCGGAGTCCATGGCACAGCAGCCAGAGGCAACTCGACCGAAACCGTCACAGGCCTCTGAATCTCAAGAGTTTGCAGCGGCTCCGAAGAATGCCATCAAACATGACCCGGCTCTTGATGCTGAAGTAGAGGCCATAACAAGGAAACTCAAGGAACGCAATAGCCAAAAGAACAATCCAAATGGCAATGGGCGCGATCAACAGCAGAGCAACGGACAGGAAGTCTATCGTAACGGTGGGCAGAACTATGCCCAGAACAACCAACCGCAGAAGCCACAGCAGCCGAAAATTGAGTTTGAGGGCACAGTCGAGGCAACAGGAGTGCTCGAAACACTTCCGGAGGGCTACGGATTCCTCCGTTCTTCCGACTACAACTACATCAGCTCCCCTGACGACATCTATGTTTCACAGGGACTTATCAAGCAATACGCCCTCAAGATGGGAGACACAGTCGTGGGAGACATCCGTCCGCCTCGCGACACAGACAAATACTTCCCTCTCGTGCGTGTGAAGAGCATAAACGGACGTTCACCGGAGTCCATCCGCGACCGCATTCCGTTCGATTTCCTCACCCCGCTTTTCCCTGATGAGAAATTCAACCTCCTCGGCAACGGTCACGACGACCTCTCCTGCCGTATTGTGGACCTCTTCACTCCGATAGGAAAAGGTCAGCGCGGGCTCATCGTGGCTCAGCCGAAGACCGGTAAGACAATGTTGCTCAAATCAATAGCAAATGCTATCGCCGACAACCATCCGGAAGTCTATATGATTGTGCTCCTCATTGACGAGCGTCCTGAGGAGGTGACGGATATGGCACGCACGGTGAAAGCCGAGGTGGTCGCATCCACTTTCGACGAGCCTGCGGAGAAACACGTGAAGGTTGCCAATATGGTGTTGGAGAAAGCGAAGTGTATGGTTGAGTGCGGTCACGATGTTGTCATCCTCCTCGACTCCATCACCCGCCTTGCACGTGCCTACAACACGGTGCAGCCGGCTTCCGGTAAGGTCCTTTCCGGTGGTGTGGATGCAAATGCGCTTCATAAGCCGAAGAGATTTTTCGGAGCAGCCCGCAACATCGAGAACGGTGGTTCGCTCACCATCATTGCGACAGCCCTCACTGAGACCGGTTCCAAGATGGACGATGTGATTTTCGAGGAATTCAAGGGTACCGGCAATATGGAGCTCCAGCTCGACCGCAAGCTCGCCAACAAGAGAATATTCCCGGCCATCGACGTAACTCTCAGTTCGACCCGCCGCGACGACTTGCTCTACGACCCGGCAGTTGCGCAGAGAATGTGGGTGGTACGCCGATTCCTGTCTGATATGAACTCCATTGAGGCTATGGAGCTTTTGCAGGAGCGGATGCGGAAGTATCCTACTAATGAGGCTTTCTTGCAGAATTTGCAGAAAGACAACGAGTAAAAGTTGCAGGAGCCGGCGGATTGCTGCGTTGCACGGCGACTTTTATATTAAATAATTCGAGAAAATGACCTGCGGGAATTATATTCAGCGACTTATTGACGGAGACAATTCCGCCATGGATGACATTTATCGTTCATTCCGTGGCGGATTTCTGTCTTTCGCCCACTCATCTCTCGGACTTAAATGGGACGATGCCTCAGATTTGTTTCAAGATGCCGTGATTTGTCTCATGCAGAATGTTCAGCGAGGGAAACTTACTGCTCTGGAAAACCATAAGGTCGGAGCCTATCTCTACACAGCGGGGAAATATATCCGAAATAACAGGCTCAGAAAGGCTCATCTGCCACTTGTTGTGTGGGACAGCGAGAGCGACTGTGCAAAAATAATCGAGAATTTGCCTGAAATTGAGGATAATTCGCAGGAGAAAGAAAAAAGGCTGCAAGTCGTTCTCGAAATAGTGCGCAACATTCCGCATCCGTGTTCGACTCTGTTGGAGATGCAGTTTTTTCAAAAGAAGAAACAATCCGAGATTGCCAGCGCGATGGGTTATGAGAGCGCAGATTCAGTCAAAACTATGGTGAGCCGCTGCAAAGGCAAGGTCAGAACTATCGTCAAACAAAGGTATAAGGAGCTGGGACTATGAACGAAATCGACAACAAAGAACTCGACAGGCTCATTGAGGACGCCGTCTTCGAGAACGGAGCCAGGAAACAGCTCCAGGCACTTGAAAACACAATCCGCCGCGATGAACGCAAATCCCGGATGCGCAGACGCATAATATGGTCTGCTTCAGGCGCTATTTCTGTCGCCGCCGCGGTGGTGTTGGCAGTTGTTACCTTATTCTCCCCTACTGCCGAGCAGATTCAGAAAGGAATTGAACTGAGCGAAAGATATATCTCCAGTGAAGAAACATATCGTGATGTCGCCACTTCCGGTGTCTGCACCAATATACAAAATGCCGTTTTTGAACTGAGAGACGGGAATACGGAAGGGGCTTTGTCACTTCTAAAAGATATATTAAAGGAGATTGATGATACCGAAGTGCCAAACAACGATAACCACAATGTTTTCATTGACAAAAAGAATCGGGAATATGCAAGAAAAACTACCGAATGGTATATTGCATTGGCATATATGCATCAAGGCAAATTGTCAAAGGCAAAGCCTATGCTTGTAAAAATCAAAAAATCAGGAGGGTACTATGCCGATGATGCTGCAAGGATGTTGGAGGAGATATTCTAAATAATCTTATAAATCCAGCAGTATAAATGGGGCCCAGAAACGAGCAGCACAATACTCTGGCGTGCTTTTTATGAACCTTACAGCATCGTCAAATGCTGTATGCATTTCCACTCCGCAAAGCAATTGTTCATAAAAACTTTTCATAAATAGAGATGTGGCTTTGTCATCGACCTTGTCCAATGTTACAATAAGGTGTCTCACACCGGCATTTCTGAATGCCTTTATTAAGCCGGCTATACCATCTGGAGCGATGTCACCGAGTCCTGTATAGCAAGCGGACAAAACCACGAGATTGAAAGAAGAAAGGTCAAGTTCCGCAATTTCAGCTCCGGTCAATATCCCGTCATCTATTTCGTCATACTTCGCAACCGCATTCCACGCTGTATTTCCACCTGACAGAATAAGTCCGCATCTTTGCAATGGATTGTCTTTATAATCCATTTTGTCAAACCAGGTAACTTGTGGGACATTTGTAGCAGTGAAATAAAAGCCGTGAGTGGCAATGTGAAGAATTGACGAAGATAAGGAGCCTGACAATGAACGGAATGCACGTTCTGAACCATTAAGTCCAGAATTGACATCTACAGTCCTGCCATAATCCTCAGCCAAAGTCGCGATTTCCTTGATTTCATCAACAGCGCCACTCAGTGGTTTAAAGAAACCATCTCCGTAGTCAAGTCCACCAAACAATACGACAGTCTGATTATCCGAATAAAAAGCCCTGTTATCCACATTCGCCGTTGATACGCATTGGCGAAGATGGTATTTTTCAGAAACAGACATACCTTCACCATCCGAAATGGCAGATATATTCATCAGATTCATCAAACCATCCGGAGAATAGTACACCACATCTCCGGGTACAAGATGCTTTTCAATAGGTTTCCATATATGTTTATATACCTCAGAATCTGCTGACGCATAGATATTATTGTACAGCAGAAAACTTGACATCTGTCCAGAATCCGGTAAACCAATAAGTTTCGGCTCATTCCACCCATTACGAAGTAATATGGCAAAGTATTTATCTGCGCCAAAATCCAAAGAAGGTGCTCTGACAATCTCTACCACACATTCATTCGGAAGAAGCCTGTCACGGATATCAAGGTACGATGCGGATGAATTGCCCTTTACAAAAAGGGCCGTATTATACACCCAACGGGCATCCGGATTGTTATAATTGATTATGATGTATGGGACAAGATCATTGAATGTTTCAGAATGTGTATTGGGTTGAGCCCCTTCAAGAATCTTTTCCAACGGGTCAAGATACCGAACCCCTGTCAGATACGCCCCATTCATCCAATCTTCATATCCAGGTTCTTTCTGTATGCACCGTAAACGGGCATTTTCACTTATGCTGGCGAGGTCATATTTCGCATATTCGAGAATCCAGGCACTGGTGTCATAGGAGGGGAACTTCGGCGAAATGACAGTGTCTTGAAGAAATGAATACGGATTGTTCGGATTGTATTCAATATCAGTCGTTTTTGATGATAACAAATCAAGGATTTGTCGTGCCTTTTTGTATTTGCGTTTCTGAATCATTAGTGTCCGGTAAAAAATCATAAAAGTTCTTTGAAAATATTGGAAGTTAGGT
>ERZ1026854.2543-NODE-2543-length-10273-cov-4.477491_pt1 | contig 10273 bp, 7 predicted proteins | sample MGYA00380157_ERZ1026854 | MGnify/ENA primary metagenome ERZ1026854 (study PRJEB33269, sample SAMEA4719793) | human gut metagenome | biome: human-associated habitat; feature: organic feature; material: feces | place: Cameroon | collected 2013-10 ...
TTCTGTCGGGGCGTGTACCTGACAGAAAATACAGCTCAGAATGCGGAGTGTGCGAATTGTTCGCCTACGGCAAACAATTCGTGCGCGCAGCAGACTGCAAAGGAACGTCGGGAAAGCCCGCCAGGGGTTTCCCGACAGTCAAACCGCCCGGGCCAAAGCCCGGGCGGGGAGGGAACTTACATATCGAAGGGCTCCATGCTGAGAACGGGGTGACCCTTTTCGGTCAGGAAGTTCATCAGCTCTTCCGGATCCTCGGTGCAGACGGTTTCATCGGCGATCATGTCGGTGAAGTTGTCAACGCCGTACATCTCCTTGGCAGTGGCATCCAGGCGCTCGCGGACCTGATCCTTCAGCTCCTTGGGCATCCAGACGATACGGCCGGGGCCGCCTTCGGCGGCGATGAACTTCTTGGAGGAGATGAACTGCTTGCCGTGGCCCATGAAGCCGGGGGTCTGAACGCCGCCGCCGGTCATAGAGGCCATTTCGGAGAAGGTCATGCCCAGAGGAGTCATGCCGGCATGCTCACGGCAGGTGATGACAACGCCCATGGAAACAGGCTCAACACCGCAGATACACTCGAAGCAGCCGCAGGAGGTCATGGGATCCTGGAACAGGGAGTACAGGGTCACGTGCTCCAGAGCGCCGTGGGAGTACTTGGCAACGGCCTCGTCCACGTCCTCGTAGCGGCCCAGGTGCTCGTCGATGCAGTGCTCCTTGGGAACGATCTGGCAGGGACCGGTGGGATCCAGCTCATTGGTGGCCTTGGCATCCAGCCAGGACACGGCACCGCACAGGCCCAGACGCTCGGGGGTAACGATACATACGTGGCTGGGGGAGAAGGCCTGGCACATGATGCAGGTGTAGTACACGGGCACGGACTCGTCGGTCATGGACTTCAGACGGTCGTCACGCTTGTTGAACACGGCGTTGGCGGCAGCACGCAGCTCCTTGTTCTTCTCGGCATCCACAACGATGGTGACCTGGCACTTGTCAACAACGGCCTCGAACTCGCTCTTGACCTTGGCGTACAGAACCTCACCGATGTGACGGAACTTGAAGCCGGCCTCGAAGTCGGCCTTGCTGATACGGATACGGATCATGTCACGCTGACCGGTGTGCATGACGCCCTCGATGCAGTTCAGGTAGGAGTGGAACTTCCGCTCCATAACGGACTCGAAGTCAGGCTGCATGTTCTTGCCGGCCACGTCCACGGTGTAGGACATGGAGATCTTGGAACCCACGGGGATGTCGTCGATTTCCGGTCCGATAACGGTGATCTTGTGGTCCTCCACCTCGGCAGCTTCCTTGGTGTGTACCAACTCGAAGCAGTCCACACGGGAGCCGTCCACTTCCACCTGCATGTCGGGACGGCGGATGATTTCGCCCTCGAATGCGGAAGCGAAGGAAACGGGAATGTCAATGTTGGTGATCTTGATCTTGATGTCCCGGGCCTCCAGAGAGGTGGCGTTGAACTTCTCAACATCGGGCTGCACGATCAGGCTCTTGGGAACGCGGAAGATGTTCTCCTGCTCGTTGGTGATAACGGGGAAGCCCAGAGCAATGGCGCCGGCGCCGCAGGCAACGATCACATCGTCCAGAGGAGCGAAGGCGTTGACGAAAGCGGGAACACGCTCCATGGTGTACTTCATCAGGCCAGCGGCATCGCCGGGCTGAATGTTACCGAAGATCAGAGCCGCACGGACGGCAACGGACACAACGTGGATGACGGAGGTCACGTCCTTGCCCAGAGGGATCACACGGACGTTGTCGCCGGTCTTGTAGCCCTTCTCCTGGAGCTGATCGATGATGCCGCCCACCAGAGTGACCAGCATACCCTGAGACTGATAGCTCTTGACCAGAGCCACGGCCTCGTCAGCGGTAGGAGCGGTGCCCAGAATAACGGGAACACCGGGGATGTCGCCGGTAACCAGGGGAACACCCAGAGAACGGACCACGGCATCGGGCAGATGGCCGTAGCAGGGAGCCTCGTAGGGAGCGTCGTTGCCGATGTACTTCAGAACTTCGATGAATTCCGCGCACAGGGCAGTGGCGACGCCGGACATAAAGGCATCATTCAGACGGTTGTTGCGGGTCATCAGGGTCTTGACCACGCCCAGGGCTTCCTTCAGCTGGCCCAGGGTCTCAACCTTGACACCGGTGACGCCGTAGTAGCAGGGCAGGGAATAAGCGGTGCCGGGGAAGGACACGGCCTGGCCCTCACCGTACTGTGCGATGGCATTGTTGATGGCTGCCTCGGTGAGGCCGTAAACAGCATCGTTGCCGCCGAAAACTCTTTCAAATAAAGTCACGGTATTTCCTCCTAATTTTCTTCACGATCCAGAATCGCTTTGATTTGGCGGATCTCATCAATGGCCTTGGGGCTGAAATCGTAGGGGGATTTGCCCTGACGGTCGGCGTTGATAACATCCGGGTTATAGTGAATGCAGCCCAGCAGGTCCTCTGCCGGGATGGTCTCGCGGACAAAAGCCTCATCACTTTCGTCCCGGACCTTATTGGCCACCACACGAACCTGCTTGACACCCAGGTCCTTGGCCAGCCGCTTCACATTGCGGTAGGTCTGGACACTGCGGGCGCCCGGCTCAATGACCACGATAAACTGGTCCATATTGGAAGCGGTGCCCCGGCCCAGATGCTCCAGTCCCGCCTCCATATCCATAATGACCACATCGTTTTTCCGATAGGTCAGGGCGGAGAGGATGGATTTGAGCATCACATGCTCCGGGCATACACAGCCGGAGCCGCCTACATCCACCGTACCCATGACCAGCAGCTTCACGCCGTTGATGTCCTTGGAGTACTTTTCGGGGATGTCGGCCACGTAGGGGTTCAGCTTATAGAACCGGTTGGCATCGGTAGCGCCGGTGCGCTCCTCCACCAGGGTCCGCATTTTGCTGATGGGGACAATGGCATCCACTTCCTCCTGGCTCAGCCCAAGGGCCAGCCCCAGGTTGGCATCCGGATCCACGTCGGCGGCAAGGACGGTCCGTCCTTCGTCGGCGTAGAGCCGGGCCAGGGTGGAGGCAAGGGTGGTTTTACCCACGCCACCCTTGCCGGTGATCGCAAGCTTCATAGTTTAGATGCCCAGCGCGGCGCGCTTCTCCTCGATGCGGGCGATCATCATGTCGCCCAGCTTGTCGATGTCCTTCTCCACGGTGTACTTGGCCTCAACCCACTTGTTGATGCCGTCTTCGCCGCAGAGCAGGTCGCAGATCTCGGAGGAGCCGGAGACGTAGGGATCCACGCCCAGGAAGGTATCCAGGCCGGTGGCAACAACGTAGTTGCCGATGGAAACGGCCTTCTCAGACATCCATTCGGGAGCGCAGCCCACCACAGGCAGCTGAGAAATGTTCAGGCCAGAGTCCTTGGCCAGCTCGGAGGCCAGGATCATCATACGGGAGATGTCCACGCAGGAGCCCATGTGCAGAACGGGAGGAATGCCGGCCAGCTCGCAGACACGCTTCAGACCCGCGCCGCAGTATTCCTTGGCCTTCTCGGGATCCATGAGGCCGGCCTTGGCGGCAGCCTGGGCGGAGCAGCCGGAAACGATGCAGACAATGTCGTTCTCCAGCATCTTCTTCATCAGCTCGATGTGAGCGGTATCGGGGCGGACCTTGGGGTTGTTGCAGCCGACCAGAGCCACGGCGCCGCGGAGAACACCGGAGGTGATGCACTCCAGCAGAGGCTTGGTGGTGCCGAACTCGTCAACCTGGGAGTTGGCAACGCCGTCCAGGACCTTGACAATGGCTTCAACAGAGTAGCCCACACGGGTCTTCTGGACCTGGTTGGGGATGTTCACCAGCTCGGGCTTCCGGTTCTTGAAGTTCTCAACGGCCATCTTGACGATTGCCTTGGCGTTGTCACCGGCGGTCTCGGCATTGAACTGGATGAACTCGGAGTCGGGCATCCGGCAGATGGGAGAGGTGGTGATGAACTTGGTGTGGAAGCACTTGCTGAGGGGTCCCAGGGCGGGGAAGATGCACTGTACATCTACGACAATGGCTTCGCAGGCGCCGGTGAGGACCACGTTCTCCTGGCTCAGGAAGTTACCGGCCATGGGGATGCCGTGACGCATGGCCACTTCGTTGGCGGTGCAGCACACGCCGGAAACGGTGATGCCCTTGGCGCCCACGCTCTTGGCAAGCGCGATCATCTCGGGGTCGTTGGCGTAGTAAACGATCATTTCAGACAGGGAGGGATCGTGACCGTGAACAACGATGTTGACGTTGTCCTTCTCCATAACGCCGATGTTGGCGGTGGAGTCCACGGGCTTGGGAGTGCCGAACAGAACGTCGGAGAACTCGGTGCCCATCATGGAGCCGCCCCAACCATCGGACATGCCGCAGCGAAGCGCCTGGCGGACCAGAGCTTCCGGCAGGGAGGTGTTGCCCATATGGGTCATGTGCATGGCGGTGGAGACTTCCCGGTCGATGGCCCGGGGTTCGATACCGGCCTCATGCCACAGCTGCTGGGTGTGCTCGGGAGCACGCTTCAGGAACTTCTGGACGCCGAAGGGCTTGCCGTATTCCATCAGGCCGATCTCAGCCATTTCGTGGGCCAGATCGTAGATGTCCTTGCCCTCTGTCTCCACGCCCCATTCCTTGGCGATGCGGATCAGCTTCTCAGGATCCTTGACCTGGTAGTTGCCGCCTTCCTTGGCCTGGTGCAGGGTGTGCATGATCTCACGGCCGTGGTCGGAGTGAGTAGCGGAGCCGCCGGCGGTGAAACGCAGGAAGTTACGGCCTACAATGCCGTGAACATCGCAGCCGCAGATACCGCGGGGGGCCTTGGGGGTGATGCGGCAGGGGCCCATGGAGCAGATACGGCAGCAGGTGCCCTTCTCGCCGAATCCGCAGTGGGGGGTCTGGTTTTTGACACGCTGCTGCCAGGAGTCAGCGCCAACCTTCTTGCCGGTTTCCAGCAAGGAATTGGTGGCTTCTTCCATTTCTTCGACAGTGGTCAGATATGCCCAATCCTTCAATGTGATTTCCTCCTAATTAAGTAATTCTTTCCTGTTGATACACCTGGTATTGCCGAACCCATACTGTATCGATAATATTCTACCAATAGATAACAAGATTGTCAATCGTCGATTCCGCCACATTTCACATGGGTTTCCCCATCCCCCCGGGGGGGGTTTTGTTCATTTTCTACGGAAGAAGGCAGAAACCAGCCGTTTCAGGTTCAAAAAACCGTCTTTCCACGTTTTTGAGGAAAATTTAGAAATTGCAAAATTTTTTCCGCGTGCTATGATATAGATATTTCAAAAAGAGGAGCAATATGTCTCATGACGAACCACCTGACCGCCCGGTATGGGCTGATCCACGGCACATACTGGATGGCTTACGCGGCCATTTCCGGCTATGCCAGCCTGTATCTGCTGGAGATGGGCTTTTCCAGCGGGGCTATCGGCCTTCTGATTGCTTTATCCGGCCTGCTTTCCGCCCTGCTGCAGCCCCTGACCGCAAGCTACGCCGACAGGGAAAGCAGCCCCTCTCTGAAGGTCATCAACTTTGCCGTTGCCGCGCTGCAGCTGCTCTGCGCTCTGGGCCTGCTGGCTTTCCACAAAAATAAGGTAACCTCCCTTTTGTTCTACGGAAGCTGCCTTGCTCTGCTGCAATTGCAGACCCCTCTGGTCAACAGTCTGGGGGTCACCAGCATCAACTGCGGCTGCCGGCTCAACTACGGTGTATCCAAAAGCGCCAGCTCCGTGACCTTCGCTCTGGTGTGCTTTGTGCTGGGACGAATTACGGCAGCTCAGGGCGGACGGCCCGTCCCCTGGGCCATTCTGCTGTTCACCGGACTATTCATGGTGGCTTTGGCTCTCTACCCCGCCCAGAAAGCGCCGAGAGCCGCGGGGACGGCCAGGGGTGTTGACGGCATGGCCTTTTTCAGAAAATACCCCCGGTTCACAGGGGTGCTCTTCGGGTGCATCCTGCTCTACATCAGCCATGTGTTTTTGAACAGCTTCACCCTGCAGATCATCCGCGCCAAGGGCGGCGACAGCAGCCACATGGGCCTGTCCATGGCTCTGGCGGCCCTTTCCGAGCTGCCCACCATGCTGCTGTTCACCCGGATGCTCCGCAAAAAGAGCAGCAGCTTCTACATGAAGCTCACCGGCTTTTTCTTCCTGCTCAAGGCGGTCGGCTCCTGGCTGGCCCCCAACGTCACGGTCTACTACCTTTTCCAATTGACCCAGGTGGGCGCCTGGGCGCTGATCGCCATCGCCTCCGTGTATTATGTTAACGCAATCATGGAGCCCCAGGATGCCGTCAAGGGACAGGCATACTTTACCTCCGCCTACACCCTCGCCAACGTCTTCGGCGCCCTGCTGGGCGGACGGCTCATTGACACGCTGGGGATCACCGCCATGCTGCTCCTGGGCACCGTCTTCGCGGCTCTGGGCACGGCGGTCAATCTGGTATTCGCGGAGAAGACCGTGGACAAGGGGATCTGAAGACTGTACCCGGGAAAGGAAGGAAATTATGGAAGAACTGTTTGTATTTTCATTGCTGTATGGTGTAGGCTGCGAGAATGTCACAGAATACGAAAAAGCCCTTGACACGCTTTTTCTTCGGGATCCTGAAAACGAAACTCTGCTCGATCTGGAGGAAAGATCTTATAAGGATGCCATGCTGCACTTGTACCATTTAATGTGCACTGCATCTTTTGATACCCTGGAATTCGGTCAGCAGCTCATGCGCAAGCTGAAGTCTGTATATGAAAATTGCACCTTTTCTGACTTTGCAAAACAGATGCACCATTTATGGTCACTATTGCCCCATGAACGAAAGGAAGAAGAGCCATTTTCGATCCTGGACTGCGCCAGTGATTGCTTCTATGTCGGCGATGTAGAACAGAGCCGAAAGCTATACGAATGCGCGCTGCGTTACTATAGTGAAGTCCCGGTGGAAATCAAAGCAAAGTGCACCCTTGACTACAATGCCATAAAGGCTTTCGCCAACGCAAAGATTTACGGAAAGCGCAGTCCCAAAGTCGTCTTCCATCTTTCCAATCTGTTCATTGTACTATTATTTCTCCTTCTGGTCTTGGGGATGCTATTCAGCATGGGCACAGCATTTCTTTGCGCATTGGTATGCTGTGCGGCGATCATCATTCTGAACTGCTTCTTTTCCTTTCTCCTCCCCTGGTTCCAATATCAGGCGCTGGGAACCAGGAAAGGCACAAAATTCGAATATGTCTTCGGCGAGGAACTCTTTACCGTGACAGGCAAGGGCAAACTGCACGCCGAAAAAGCCGTGCTCAAATACCCCATGATCACCAAAGCAGTGGAAACCCCGGAGTACCTGTTTCTCTATTTCAATAAAAAGCAGGTGCTTATGGTGGATAGATCCACCATTACAGGCGGAACGGCCGGTTCTATCCTGGAAAAATTGGACCTGCCGGGCGTTGTCCGCGAACGGCCTTGACATTTTTTCATCTCAAGGCTATAATAATACCATAAGGAGATGTCTGCGGTAACAGACACCTCCCCGTGGTGGAAACCCGACGGTTGCCGCAACATAAAACTCTTCGTCAGGAGCGCTTAGCGCTCAAAACCGTGAGTCGTCTGGTGCGAACAGACGGCTCACTTCTTTTTATCGTGCAGATACAGCACGAGAGACACAATACTGGCGATGGAACCCAATGCTCCAAGGACAGTTAACAATGTCGAAGTTATATGTATCGCCTCCCCCGAGATTATTTCCCGTGAGAGCAAGGAAGCTCTGGCCCAATCGTCAAGAGCTGAGAGCGAGAGATTTTTCAGTCAATCAAGGCATACAAAGCGGTGGAATACTTTGTGTATTTCCCGCTTTGTATGCCGAAGAGTGGATGAAAAAGATCCGCTCTCGGCCGCAGACGATTGGGTCAGAGTTTCCTTATATACACACCTCCATTCCGCTCTCACGGGATGGCAGGCAAGCGTCTTTTACCGCGCACCGTCTACAAAGGAGGAAAAAACTCGACTTGGACGGTGGGCTTCCACGCTGTCTATTATACAGGTAATCGCTCGAATGTCAAACAAATTTGCGACTTCCTCATTCCGCATCCATGTGCCGGATCTCACGCAATTGTCCACCTGCGAAACGAAGTACAAACACGCTTGGCGCCGCTATTTTTCCATCCAGCACAACAGCTCCGCTGTGCTGTATTTTTCGTACTTTTTTCTGCTCGTCCACAGCCTCTATGGAGCACCAGTTCAAAAGGAACGCGCAAATCGCCGCGGCGCGGGAAACCACGGCGGCGGTACCGCCCTCCGGCGTCGCCGCCATGATCTCACGCAGAGCTGCCGTCATTCTCTTCCCGACATCATTCAGCGATTCGCCGTTTTTGTTTCTGTAGGTATGATCCGCGTACTGTCTGCACCAGAAAGCCGCGTCCAGTGTTTGCAGGTCGCCCAACTCCCGTTCCCGGAGCCGGTCATCTGTCACCGCGCCTTCACGCAGCTCCCGGGCAGTGTCCCGGGCTCTCCTGTACGGCGAGGTGTAAACCGCGTCTACGGTGCGGAAAATATCCCGCCGGAACAGCTCCCGCGCCTTTTCATACCCCCGTTCGGACAGCGGCAGCATGGCTGCCGGCACTATCCTGTCCCTGATGGGTTCGGAATGTCTGACCAATAGGATCGTTTTCATCTGCTGATACCTCACCCGCCTTTCATACGGATAATTATATTCCGGCGATCTGATCTATGGCATACAGCGGCAGATTCACAAGCCAGTCTTCCTTTTTGTAATCCGCCATAGAGGTGCGGATAGAAATCTCAGGAGAAAATTTCTCCCGATAAGTCCTCAGACTTTTTGCTTTCAGGTTTGTTTCCGCCTTGACTTCAACCGGAATGATCCGCTCACCCGTATCCACAATAAAGTCCACTTCGCAGGAGCCTCTGTCATTGGTATAATAATAGACATCCAGATCCTCTATGGTTTGCAGCTGCTGGCAGACATACTGTTCCGTCAGTGCGCCCTTGAATTCCACGAAAAGGTCGTTTCCATCGAGCAAGGTGCGCTGGCGCAGTCCGGTCATACAGCCAAGGAGGCCAACATCCAGCACAAACAGTTTGAACGCTTTCAGGTCCTCGTAGGCCCGTAGGGGGATTCCCGCCGCGTTGACCCGGCTGACCTTATGCACAAGGCCGCAGTCGCTGAGCCAAAGGATGGCAGTTTCATAGTCTTTTGCGCGGCCGCCTTCCCGGACAAGGCCGTAGATGAACTTCTTGTTTTCCTTTGCCAGCTGGGAGGGGATGCTGTTCCACAGCATCCGCAGCCTTGGCACGATCTCGTTTGGCGCATGCTTGGAAAAGTCCTGCTCATAGGCCGCAAGGATCCGCTTCTGAATTTCACGGACCTCATTAAAGTCCTTGCTTTCCGCAAAGCACGCCACCGCTTCCGGCATGCCGCCGACAAAGTAATAGTACTTCAACGCATCGATATATGTTTGCTTAAAGCTCGTGATCATCTGGAAATCCTGCTTATCCAGCAATTCAGCAAACTGCTCCTGCCCAGTGGCCATCAGGAATTCCCGAAAGGACAGCGGATAGAGCTTCAGAAAATCTACTTTGCCCACAGGAAAAGACGTACCCTGATGCAAGGCGATCCCAAGCAGGGAACCCGCGCACACAATATGATACTGTGGTGCGTTTTCATAAAAGTATTTCAAAGAGGCCAGCGCCCTCGGGACCTCCTGGACTTCATCAAATATCAGCAGAGAGCTCTCCGAGTCAATTTTATGCCCTACATACAGCTCCAGCCCCAGGATCAGGCGATCTGTATTCAAGTCTGAGGCAAACAGCTCCGCCATTCTGGAGTTGGCATCAAAGTTGATATACACGGTATCCGCATAGGCCTGTCTGCCGAACTCCTTCATCAGCCAGGTTTTGCCGACCTGCCGGGCACCCTCAATGATCAAGGGTTTCCGACGCTTGCTTTGCTTCCAGTTTAACAGCTTTTCCATGGCAATTCGATACATAAGCACACCTCCATTACCATTGTCTCTCTATACTATAACATCATACCGCAAAAATTACAACGAATTTTTGCGGTATGATTACACTTTTTACGCTGTATAAACGCTTAATGCGGCAGCTCTTCCCCACAGATACAAAAGCCGCCGTTGGGCATCCCTCCTGACAGGAGGAGCCCAACGGCGGCTGTATTGTTATTGCGGCTTACTTGCCTTCCATTTCCTTCAGGGCGTCCTTGCGGCTGAAGTTGGCGCGGCCCTTTTCGTCGAAGCCCATGAACTTGACCCAGGTCAT
>ERZ1026854.2544-NODE-2544-length-10267-cov-4.040149_pt1 | contig 10267 bp, 10 predicted proteins | sample MGYA00380157_ERZ1026854 | MGnify/ENA primary metagenome ERZ1026854 (study PRJEB33269, sample SAMEA4719793) | human gut metagenome | biome: human-associated habitat; feature: organic feature; material: feces | place: Cameroon | collected 2013-10 ...
ATTATATTTAGTTCTTAGAATTAATGTAATTAACAAGCCCCTCTGCCTTGATAATCTTCTGCATGAACTCAGGGAATGCCTGTCCTTTGAATGTCTGTCCTGTTGTGTTGTCTGTGATGATACCGCTGTCAAAATCTACTGTTATATCGTCACCAGCGTTGATTGCTACAGCAGCCTCTGGGCACTCTATAATTGGAAGACCTATATTAATAGCATTGCGGTAGAAAATTCTTGCAAATGTCTCAGCTATAACACAGCTCACGCCTGCTGCCTTGATAGCTATAGGTGCATGCTCTCTTGATGAACCACATCCAAAATTCTTGTTAGCAACTATGATGTCTCCCTTATTAACCTTCTTAACGAACTCTTTATCTATATCTTCCATACAATGAGTTGCTAATTCAGCAGGATCTGATGAATTAAGATATCTTGCTGGAATAATTACGTCAGTATCTACATTATCGCCATACTTAAAAACTTTTCCTTCTGCCTTCATATCAATATTCCTTTCCTTAAAATATAATTACATGCCAATATCTGATGGCTGGCTTATCTTTCCTGTAACCGCACTTGCTGCTGCAACAGCAGGACTGGCAAGATAAATCTCTGAATTAACATGTCCCATACGGCCTACGAAGTTTCTGTTAGTTGTTGATACACATTTCTCGCCCTCTGCAAGAATACCCATGTAACCCCCAAGACATGGACCACATGTTGGTGTACTTACAACTGCACCAGCATTGATAAATGTCTGTACAAGACCTTCCTCAATAGCCTGAAGATAAATCTTCTGTGTAGCTGGAATTATGATAACTCTTAATCCCCTGGCAACCTTCTTTCCCTCAAGAATCTTAGCTGCACATCTTAAATCATCAATTCGTCCATTGGTACATGAACCGATAACAACCTGGTCAATCTTGATATCATCTATCTCATCAACTGTGTGAGTATTCTCTGGAAGATGTGGAAATGCAACTGTAGACTTTAATGTACTAAGGTCAATCTCAATTGTCTGGTCATACTCAGCATCGTCATCTGCACTATACTCTACAAATGGTCTCTTAGAATGTTCTTTCATATATGCTCTTGCAGCATCATCTACTGGAAAGATACCATTCTTGGCACCAGCCTCAATAGCCATGTTGGCAATTGAAAATCTGTCATCCATAGTAAGATTAGCAATACCATCACCAGTAAACTCTAATGACTTGTATAAAGCACCATCTACACCAATCATACCGATAAGATGTAAGATGACATCCTTACCGCTTACCCACTTAGATGGCTTACCTGTAAGAACAACCTTAATAGCTGAAGGAACCTTGAACCATGCCTTGCCTGTTGCCATACCCGCTGCCATATCTGTTGAACCTACACCTGTTGAAAATGCACCGAGTGCTCCATATGTACATGTATGTGAGTCAGCACCTATAATTACATCACCAGCAACAGTAAGTCCCTGCTCTGGTAAAAGTGCATGCTCGATACCCATCTGGCCAACTTCAAAATAATTAGTAATGTCATGCTTAGCTGCAAATTCACGAACACATTTGCAGTGCTCTGCTGACTTAATATCCTTGTTAGGAACAAAATGATCTGGCACAAGAGCAATCTTATCCTTGTCAAATACAGTCTTAACTGTCATCTTCTCCATCTCATGAATAGCCACTGGCGATGTAATATCATTACCAAGTACAAGATCAAGCTCTGCCTCTATCAACTGTCCAGCCTTAACCTCGGCTAATCCTGCATGAGCAGCAAGAATCTTCTGTGTCATTGTCATTCCCATACTTCCATTACCTTCCTTTCATAAAAAACACGCTTATATCATTGTATAACATCCGCATGATTATTGCAAATGATATGTTATAGAATAACTTTCCAAACCAGCTTTAACTTCTCCAATACTTCCACACACAACCGGCATGCTTGGAGATATATGTCCTATATCAATATCCATAACAACCGGAACATTGTATTTGCCGATGATTCCAAGAACAGCCTCATACTGGTCAAGCCCCATCATCTCCTGTCCCATGCACAGTGGTCTTCCGATGACAAAGCCCTTCACATTCTTAAACCAGCCCGCATTATCCATCTGCCACATAGCACGTCTTATCGCAAATACATTCAGGTCACAGCTCTCTAAAAACCATATAAATCCATCTTCTTTATAACGCTCATTAAAATCAGCAACTTTATCAAAAACTGTTCCTGTAAGATTAACAAGCACATCCATGCATCCGCCAATCATTCTTCCCTTAAATGCTACAGGTGTATCCTCTATCCTGTCACTTCCGATATACGTTCTTATAACTGACTTTTCAGTCGCATTAATCGTTGCAAGCGGATTATCCGCAGATTTTAACGATTCCTTCTCCCACTCTTTATATCCGTTAAATGTGATAGAGCGCACGCCATTAACGCTGTCAAGCCTGCCTGTAAGCAGCCTGTAATAATCATCAATGCACTGGTGGAATGGTCTCATTCCAAATGCGCCGGCACATGGTCCATATATGCTTGCCACATCATTAATAGTTGTGTTAAGAAATATAAAATTCGTATTATCGCTGTATCCTCCAAACCATTTAGGTTTTGCATGTCCGATTCTTTCAAAATCAACGTATGGAAGTATCTCGCACATAAGCTCTCCGCCACCGCACGATAACAGGCAGTCATTAGTATCATCACAGTACATGTCTGTAAGCTCCCTGCCGCAGAGCTGTGGTGTATTGCTTATTCCTATACCGCATCCTTCATATACATTAGGTCCGAATTGTACATTTTTGCCATCCGCCTTAAAATATTCAACTGCACTTTTAAATGCAGAAATATAAGGCTCCATGGCACATCCAAAAGATGGTGCCACGAAGCCTATTGTATCATTATCCTTAATAAATTCTGGATATCTCATAATCTTGTAATTCCTATCTATTCACAATATTTCTTGATTGTATTGACAGCATTCTCCTCGATAAGCAGCTTATAATGCTCTCTCATAAAACATTCACGTTCCTTTGAGAACAGGCTGAAATCTGCGAACTCTGCCATATCGTTAGACATCTGGTCAAACTTGGTTGTCGAACATCTTCCTCTCTTAAGAATAAGGTGAAAGCTCTTATCAACAGTGTCCTGATAAAGACGGTTGTTGACACCCCATGTCTTCCTGCACTGTCTACAGAATGACTCAAGTATATCCATTGTCTTAAAATGCGCAATCAGGCAATCCTCAAAGCTCTCCTCATCACTGTTAAACAGCACATCTTCCTTGCTTCTTAATTCATCTGGTATGAATGGTTTAGCTGTCGATTCATCTGATGTCTGCTTAATTATATTAGACTCGCCCGGAGCCTTCTTATTAAACTCAGAAATCGCCTTAGCCGCACGCTCTCCTGCCTGCTTTAACATATCTGAGAAATCATCCTTGCCAGAAGATACTGTCAATAACAGAGAATGGTTAGGCTGTGGTGCTAACTGTAACGACATAACTCCGCCGTTGAATGCAACACCTATCTCTCTTTCAGCCTCCTCCATAACAACATCTAACAAGCCATGTATCTTGTCTGTATCATTTCTGAAGAAATCATCAAGCGAAATATTATTATCTTCAAGGTCCTCCTCATATAGAAGGCACTGAAACTTTGTATCATCTATCTTTCTAAATTCCATATATACCACCTTTAATTTTCCCTTGCATCATAATATCACATTATTCTACAAAAAAATATGAAAAAAGCATAAATTTATCTTGTTAGTCTCTTCAATGTATCGACATCTGACATCGGCATTAATATATCAGATAATTCTTTGTCATCATTTCTTATAACAGCAACCCACACAGCCTTTGTATTAATGCTGTCAAACCTGTTTTTAAAAAATGTATATCTTAAATGTCTGTTTTTATCTATCCCAAGACTTCTCACCCTGTCTGCTGACAGTACAGCAGCATCACACTGTTTAGCAAGAATCCTGTCTATCTGCAACGCATCCTTTTCATACGCATTCTTGCAGCTTACACCATCATAGGTGTGTTCAACATAAGCTTTCGCCTCATCGCTGTGACATTCAACCACAGCATAATCAAATCTGTTGTGTGATTTCTTAAGAGTGATAAGCACATCCCTTGTATCTCCCTGTGGAAGCACAAGTCCTACAACAACTCTGTCCTTGATAAGCTCATCACTGCTTATGAGCTTATCATACTCTGTTATAACCATATCAACCTTATTATTAAGAAGTGCTTCAAATATATAATTGTCCTGTTCTATTTTAACTTTAACAATCTTAATGTCGTGGTTATGCTTATATATATATCTTATTCCAGATAAGGCTTTCCTTGAATACAGCCTGTCTCGTGGAATACCAGCTCTTATAATTCTATTCATATATCCTTATTTATATCTCTTAATTGTTTAACATCTATTCCGAATTTTTCAAGATTAACTTTACCATCAATCACTTCAATTCCATCTGCCAGCAGCCTGTCTGCCTGCTCTGTGGCTCCGCCAAATGCAAATGCACCCGACAGCTCTCCTTTAGAATTGACAACCCTGAAACATGGAATATTCACGGGATCAGGATTATTGTGAAGCGCATTGCCGACAGCACGCGCCATCTTCTTATCTCCTGCAAGCTCCGCAATCTGTCCATATGTCGCAACCCTGCCATGCGGAATCTTCTTAACAGCCTCATATATGCGCTTTGTCGGACTATCAGTTATAATATCATAACTCTCCGCTATCATGCGCCTTATATCCTTGTCCGGCACAGAGCCATCCAGTATGATAGTGTTCCATTTCTCTTTATTCTGGTGCCATCCTGGAATAACTGATTCATATGCACTGCGCCAGAAATCTCTCCATTCCGGGTCAGCCTTGACATTAAGATTAATAAATCCATCCCGCTCATAAATCCACAGAAAAGCCTTTTTACTCTTCTTGACTCTCACAAGCTGCCAGTTAGTGTCGTGGAAAGGCGCATCCTGATATGTATCAGGAAAAGACAATCCATATTCCAACGCTTCTTCTCTTGTCTCCATGAACTATCCTTCCCTTCTATAAAATATTTCACAAAATAATTTTCAAATAAATCTTTTAAATATATCTGTCATTGTGTGACATTCGGTTAACAAGCGCAAATGATATGGCAAACAATACGATAACAAATCCTACAAAATACCATCCGTTCTGCATATTCTGTGCTGATATAATCATATGCTCCATGCAGCAGTGCAGGAACCAGAACTGCAAACACACGGAATATCTTTGAACGAAATGCATGTCCGAAATTATCATATTTCCTGGCAATTCCATAGAATACTCCCATAAATACGCCAAAACATGCATGTCCTGGTATAGCCGTAACAGCTCTTACAATCGCTGTTGAAAATCCATACGAAAGAACGTAATTGATATTCTCCCACAGTGCAAATCCAAGCGACACGAAAACTGCATAGACAACGCCATCATACTGGCAGTTAAACTCATAATTATTCCATGTTTTTCTCTTCATCATAATATATTTGGAAGTCTCTTCTGCAAATGCTACTATAACAAAATACAGAATTATGTTGTACAGTTCTGAATAAGCAGGCACAAGCAGCGAAAGAATAAACTGTCCTATACGCTCCTCTATAAGAGCTATGATAGTCGCTATAATTCCAGCCACAACAAGACTGCGAAGCAGTGCCCCGCTCTCTTTCTCTATCCTGTCAGCCTTGTATACCTTAACCATAAGGAATATTGCAGGCGTAACAGCCGCTATTATAAGTATCCAGTTGTACATAAGTATTGGTTCAAGCAAGAAATAAAACATGTAACTACGCCTCCATATAAATGCACTTTATTAGTTATATTTGTAGAAGCCCTCTCCTGAAGACATTCCAAGCTTTCCCTCATCAATATATTTTTTAAGGATAGCTTCCATAGCTTTAAAGTTATATGGCATCATCATCTTCTTTAATAGTGGTGAGAAAATTCCCGGTACACTCTGGTACTGATGTACGATATTGTATGCAGTTGTAATTCCAACTGTATCAAATATCTGGAAAGGACCCTTTGGTGCGCCTGTTCCATGTGTCCATGCAATATCAATGCTCTTAGGGTCTGACACGCCTGAAGCATAGAGGTCAAGTCCGCTCAAAAGGAATGGAACAAGCATTGAATTGAGAAGATATCCATTTTTTTCTTTTAATACAGGAAGCGCAATCATTCTTATATCGTTAGCAAACTGCATTATCTCGTCAAAATATTTCTTATCTGTCTTATCCTGGGACATTATCTCTGCTGTATTATTCTTCCAGATTGAATTAGCAAAATGAAGCGACAGATATTTGTCCGCTCTTCCTGTATATTTTGCAAACTGTGATGGAAGAAGTGTTGAAGAATTAGTAACAATTACTGTTTTTGCTGGAAGTAATGGTGCGAGTGTCTTGTAAAATGCAATCTTATCGTCTGCATTCTCTGCCATTGACTCAATTACAAGGTCTGCATCTGCTACTGCCTTTTTCATATCGAGTTCAAGCTTAATAGAGTCATATGCTTTGTTAACCTTAGCAATAAGCTCATCCTTGTCAAACTTCCCCTCATCTGCGATACCAGCGCACCAGTAGCCATTGCCCTCTGCCATCTTTCCAATCTCTTCAATATATGCCTCTTTTAATTTATCGAGTTTTGGCTGTGTACGTGTGATTGAGCCCTCACTTCTTAACCATATAGTCACATTGAATCCACAGAAAGCTGTCTGAAAAGCTATCTGGCTTCCTAAAACTCCGCCACCTGCAACAACAACATTTGAATATTTCATATAATAATAACCCCTTTCTATCATTAACATATTATATTTTATTAATTCAAGATATTAATGAGAGTAGTATAACATATTTTAGCACTTCTCTCCACAACAAAATTGTGTTACATTATTAATATGATACCAGGGTCAAAAGGTCAGAAAGCCGATACAAGCTTGCTTGCAAGAGGTTTTTTGACCTCTTGACCCCAACATCTTAATATTCTATAATATCAGGCATTTCACAGATGCCTGTAAAACACAATATGGAGGGGAACCTTGAAAAAATATTATCTAATTCTACTAACATTTATTATAAGCCTTATTCTTACAACTAATGTAAAGGCTGAAACAGCTTCTGACAGCTCTACAGCCGCCAGACTGGACATCAGCATTTCATCTAATGGCAAGAACTGCCGCGGACTGCTCGATGACTCGTACAACACTAATGTCACATTTAATGGCAATGACACTATCACTATGACAAGCGAATCTCCTATGAGAGGGCTGTACATTAAGTGGAACGGCCCTGTCAATCCATGGACTCTTGAATACAATGGAAAAACACTTAATTGTGGTGAAAATGGATTTGTACATGAATACATTGATCTGGGCGAGGATGTCACAACCTGCACAATTAATATTCCTAAGAAAATCTCTATAAGCGATATTATGGCTTACAGCGCAGGAACTCTTCCGGCAGACGTACAGGTATGGAACAAGCCATATGACAACGCTGATATATTAGCATTTGCCGCACATGCAGATGATGAAATTTTATTCCTTGGCGGCGTGCTTGCAACCTACGGCGGTGGACAGGGTGATTCTGTCCAGGTAGCCTATATGTGTGATTTCTGGAACAAAGAGCCTGTTAGAGAGCATGAAAAAATCGATGGCTTATGGGAAATCGGTATCAGAAATTATCCGGTATGCGGTGGTTTTGCCGACATCAAATCATTAAGCTTAAGCCGTGCTAAAGAAATATATTCATATGATGAAGTCACAGCATTTGTAACAGAACAGATACGACGTTTCAAACCGCTTGTATGCGTAACACAGGACCTTAACGGAGAATACGGACACGGCGCACATATGCTGCTTGCACACGCTGTATGTGATGCTGTTGACAATAGTGCCTCTGCTTCATTCTGCTCGGAATCGGCTGACAAATATGGCACATATGACGTTCCAAAGACTTATCTACACCTCTACGAGCAGAACCAGATAAAGATGAATCTCCGTACACAACTTGCAGGACTTGGTGGGAGAACTGCACTTGAAGCCGCATCTGATGCATACCTTAAGCATGTATCACAGCAGGTATGGGATTTCATAGTTTCTGACGACTACGAACACAGTTGTGCTAATTTCGGACTTTACCGCACAACTGTCGGTGCTGACACTGGCAACGACATGCTTGAACATATCACAACATATGAAGAAGCTGAGAGGATTGCAGCCGAGGAAGCATCCAAAGCTGAAGCCGAGAGCAAATCAATCGAAGAAGCTTCATCTATCGCTGCCGAAAAATCCGTCAAGGCTGCCGAGACACGACAGAAAAGCCTTCCTATCATAATTATTGCTCTTGTAATTTTAGTCGTACTGATTGCCATTATGTTAATAATAAGAGCCAATAACGCAAGAAAAAGACGTATGAGAAAAAGATACAAAAAAGGAAAAAAACTATGACGCAATCAAAAAGCAATGCATCCAGCATAATTAAATCTATGTTTAATTTTACTATCAGTGTGTTTAATCCAGCGTTTTTACTATTACTATTCACATTAATTACGTTTAAATGTGATATATATGCAGACCAGCTTGATATCAGCCCTGAGTCATCCGGAGTCTCTTCGTATCTGACTGATGGTTCCTACTCTACTGGCAATAATTATCATTCTAGTGACAAAATCACAATAAGGTCTGATTCGCCTATCAGTTCTGTATACATAATATGGGACTCACCAGTAAGTGAATGGACACTTGACTTTAACAATACAAGCATGAAATGTGGAACGGATGGCTTCTTACATGAACTTGTAAAACTCACATCTCCATCCACATCTATAACTATTAACATAGAAGCGGATTCAAGAATATGTGGTATCTATGCATTTACAGAAGGGGAACTTCCTGACTTTGTGCAGGACTGGAAAGCTTCATGCAGCGAGGCCGACATTCTTGTATTCTCAACACACGCAGATGATGAAATTCTATTCCTGGGTGGTGTCCTTTCCACATACGGCGGGGAGAAAGGGCTTCCTGTCCAGGTATGCTATATGACTAACTACTGGAACGGACTACGTATCCGCGAACATGAAAAGCTTGATGGTTTGTGGGAATCCGGCATAAAAAATTATCCTGTGAATGGTGATTTTGATGACATCTACTCTGAAACTCTGGAAGCAGCTAAAAGCACTTATAATTATGAAGATGTACTGAAATATGTCACAGAACAGATACGTACATTTAAGCCAAATGTTGTTGTCACACAGGATTTGAATGGTGAATACGGACATGGTGGACATATGCTTCTGGCAACTGCTGTTACAGAAGCTGTCTGCAACAGCATGGATGCATCTTTTTACCCTGAACAAGCTGCCACACTCGGCACATGGGATGTCCCTAAGACGTATCTTCACCTGTATGATGAATCTCCGATATGGCTGGATTTGAACACACCACTTGATAAGCTTGGCGGCAGGACAGCTATTGAAACCGCCAAGGATGCCTACCTAAAGCACGTATCACAGCAATGGTGCTGGTTCTATGTATCTGACACTTATCAGTACAGTTGCGCCAAATTCGGATTATACCGCACGACTGTCGGACCTGATACCCAGACTGGTTACAACCCGGATGGCAGCATATCTTCGTCTGGCGGCAATATGCTTGAAAATATCACTACAAAAGCCGAGGCTGACGCGCTTAAAGCAAAAGAGGAAGCTGAAAGCCGCAAGGCTTTGGAACTTCAATCATCAAAACATGCTGCACAAGATGCAACGGATAACTCCGCATCTGACATTCAAAGCAATCAGAATAATAAGAATTCAGGCGCAGTCAGTTTATCAGGACATATCAATAATCTGCCTGCTTTTATCATTCTGGCAGCGATGATTCTGCTGCTTATACTTGTTCTGGCATTAATTGTGGTGATTAATAAAAAGAAGAAAAGATAGATATACTTTGTAAATATTATCAGCTATCTGGATGGATTGACCTTGTAAATATTATCAGCTATCTGGATGGATTGGCTTATACAGCATAAATTTATATAATAAATCCAAAATTCTTATATTAAGCCTTTAATAAACAGCCATTTGGCTTAATGCAAATAAAAAGTTGCGAAGAATCCACAATTCTTGAAAGAACTGGATTTCCTCGCAACTTTTTATTCATAAAGCCAAATTAGGGTTTTAGCTAACTATATAATGTACCCCATGTAGTGGACACGCACATGCAAATTATTTACCTAAAATTC